>JAEEGL010108593.1_pt1 | contig 25431 bp, 22 predicted proteins | sample 9134231 | NCBI WGS metagenome assembly JAEEGL01 (sample SAMN16246548, study PRJNA631951) | gut metagenome | biome: gut microbiome; feature: rumen; material: fiber-attached | host: Bos | place: Iran: Karaj | collected 2018-10
GAGAAGCTGCCCGACTGGAAGGCCGCGGCCACGCTGGTGCGCACCATAGCTGAAAACTACAGGCTTCCGTACTACACCATGTCGCCCACGTACTCCGTCTGCAAGAACCACGGATACATCGCCGGCGAAGTAGGCGTCTGCCCGGAGTGCGGCGAGAAGGCCGAGATCTACAGCCGCATCACAGGCTACTACCGCCCGGTGCAGAACTGGAACGACGTAAAGGCCCAGGAATTCAAGCAGAGGAAGACCTACGACATAGGCACCTCCTTCAGAAGACACAGCAACCTTCACATAGAAGAGCCTCTCACCAAGGTGGAGGCAGAAGCTCCTGCGGCGGAAGCGCCGGTCGCTGAAGCCCCGGCAGCGGAGCAGCCCGCTATCGCTCCCGAGATCGTAGCAGCAGCTGCAGCAGCAGTCGAGGAAGCTTACGAGGCGGTCCAGGAGGCGGAAGCTCCTGTCGCGGCAGTAGCGGCAACACCCACCCCCAAGGCGGTAGAGAAGGTCTACGCAAACGCTGAGGACCTCGCAAAGGCATACGAAGTTAAGACCGAAGAGCTCGCTAAGGCTTACGAGGAGCCTGCGGAAGAAGCTCCTGTACAGGAAGCGCCCGCGGAAACTCCAAGGTTTGAGAAGGTCGACGCCGAAGCGCTGGCTAAGCAGTACGAAGAAGCGGATCAGGCCAAGGCTGTAGAAGAAGAGCTTCAGGCAGCCAGGGAAGAGCTCGCAGAAGAGCCAGTAACCGAGGAGCCGGTAGCAGAAGAACCTGTAACAGAAGAACCGGTCGTTGAGGAGCCTGTAGTGGAAGAACCGGTAACAGAAGAACCTGCGGCGGAAGCTCCGGCAGCAGAGGAACCTGCTCCCGAGAAACCCGCAGCTGAAGCTCCGGCAAAGCGCTTCCTGCTCTTCACCACGCGCACCTGCCCCAACTGCGCCATCATCAAGGAATTCCTGGCCCAGCAGGGCACCGAGTACGAGCTCGTCCTCGCAGAGGAGAACCGCGCTCTGGCAAGGAGCTTCGGAATAATGCAGGCACCCACAGCCGTCATCATCGAAGGCGAAAACGTCAGCAAGTACATAGGCGTAAGCAAGATCAAGGAATACGTCCTGAACAACAGATAACGATCACGGACGGAAGAACCGAAAAAACAGCATTCACAGCCCCGGCAGTCAGAAACCGGGGCTGTTTTGTGTTGTTGAGCCTAAAAAATCCCGAATTGTTAGTTAAGCGTACCAAAAAAAGTACAGTTGGCGCGCAATAATTCACTATTAATTTAATAACTGACAAAGTATAATGTGCTTATCAATAAACTGAGGTGGACATCATGACAGAAAAGCAAGGATTATACTACAAGTACTGCTACGAAGCAGGAAACATTGCTGCTGCCGCAGAAAAACTGTACGTCTCAAGATCGGTAGTGTCCAGGATGCTCAGCGATCTTGAGGAAGAATTCGACACCGTGTTCTTCACCCGTGGAAAACGCGGTATAGTTCCGACCGAAGCCGGCAAGGTCATGTACAAAGGCATTTGCGACGCCATCGAGATGCAGAATGAACTTGCCAAAAAACTCGCCGCTCTTAAGGAAAAAGAATAGGCCGGCAGGTTGCCTGCTGATCCTGTTCTCTTGCAGAACTGCTATGAAAATACGCAGATTATTTCTGTGTATTTTTATTTTGCGCGAGCCGTATTTATTACCCGGCGGATTTGTGATAGAATAGCTCTAGATATTTTTTCATAAAAGGAGAAAAAAATGAGATACGAGATCACCGGAGAAAACGCGCCTGTCGTCATCTGCCATCTTGAGGACGGAGAGTCCATGATCACCCAGGGCGGCGGCATGGCCTGGATGAGCCCCAATATGGATATGCGTACCGACGGAGGCGGAAGCCTCGGAAAAGCCCTGGGCCGCATGTTCTCGGGCGAGAGGATCTTCCAGAACATATATACCGCCAGCGGAGAGGGCATGATAGCTTTCGCGCCCAGCTTCCCCGGCCAGATAATAGCTCTCGACGTCACGCCTGAGCAGCCCATAGTGCTTCAGAAGAGGGCGTTCCTTGCTTCCGAGAGCGGAGTACAGCTTTCCACTTACCTTCAGAAGAAAGGCATGGCAGGGTTTTTCGGCGGCGAAGGTTTCATAATGCAGAAGGTCACCGGCGAGGGCAAAGTGTTCATAGAGGTGGACGGTTCCGCCGTTACATACGAGCTTGGCGAGGGCGAGCAGCTCATAGTTGATACTGGTACGCTTGCCGCAATGGACGGCACCTGCAGCATGGATGTCGTAGCGGTCAAGGGCGCCAAGAACATACTGTTCGGCGGCGAAGGCCTGTTCAACACCGTTATCACAGGACCGGGCAAGGTCGTGCTCCAGACTATCTCGTTCACGAATCTGGTCAACGCCATTGCGGCTTCAATACCTTCTTCAAACTGATAAGATCATAACAAATGCCGCTGGTGCCGCAAGACATCGGCGGCCTTTTGTTTTTGGGCGGAATCGATTGAATATTTTCAACGTATATCAAAAATATCGTTCGGTATTATAAGAACATTAAACGATAAGGCCCTTAAAACGGTCCGAATTTGTCGAACGATCCTTTGGAATAACACGGCTGTTGCAGTATAATAAAGTGTCAGAAAAACAAGGAGGAGCCCCTATGAAAAAGGTCGGAATAATTATGGGAAGCGACAGCGATCTTCCCGTAGCGCAGAAGGCAGTAGACATGCTCAAAAGCCTCGGCGTGCCCTACGAAGTGCACATCTATTCGGCGCACAGGACGCCTGTCGAGGCCAGGGACTTTTCCCTCAATGCCAGGAAGAACGGCTTCGGCGCCATCATAGCCATGGCAGGCATGGCAGCGCACCTTGCCGGAGCTATCGCGGCTAACACCACGATACCGGTCATAGGCATCCCCTGCAAGTCCGGCGCACTGGCCGGCATAGACGCGCTTCTTGCGACAGTGCAGATGCCAACAGGCATACCCGTAGCTACAGTTGCTATAGACGGAGGCGGAAACGCTGCGCTTCTTGCGGCGCAGATCATAGCCGTTGAAGACGCGGAGCTTGCCGAAAAGCTGGATGCAAAGCGCAGGGCGGACTCCGAAAAGGTCCTCGGAAAAGACGCGGCCCTTCAGCTGTAGCCTTTCCCGAAGCCTTCTCACAAAACAGTCAATAATTTACGGCCCCCAAAGGCCAAACACAATAAAGGAGAAAAATAATGGAAAACAAGCTCGTTTACACAGGAAAGACCAAGAACGTTTATGAAATGCCCAACGGCCACTACCTTCTGAAGTTCAAGGATGACTGCACCGGAGCAGACGGTGTGTTCGATCCCGGCATGAACACCGTAGGCCTCACCATCGAAGGCGTCGGCGACGTCAATCTCCGCATGACTGACTATTTCTTCAAGATCATCAACGAGGCAGGCATCAGGACCCATTTCGTAAAGGCTAACTTCGAAGACACCACCATGGAAGTGCTTCCCGCAAAGGTGTTCGGACACGGTCTTGAAGTCATCTGCCGCCACAAGGCAGTAGGCAGCTTCTTCCGCCGCTACGGCGAATACTGCGAGCTTGGCCAGGACCTCCCCGCATACGTTGAGATGACCTTTAAAAACGACGAGAAGGGCGACCCCCTCGTAACGAAGGACTGCCTCGAGATCCTCGGCATCATGACCCCGAAGCAGTACGACGACATCAAGGAAATGACCCAGAAGATCACAAAGATCGTCGCTGACGAGATGGAAAAGCGCGGCATGGTGCTCTACGACATCAAGTTTGAGTACGGCTACGACGCTGACGGCGAAGTAATGCTGATCGACGAGATCGCCTCTGGAAATATGCGCGTCTACAAGAACGGCGAGTATATCGACCCGATGACTCTCTCCAAGCTCTTCTTCGCGTAATGGGCGGCTTCTTCGGCGCGGTCTCAAAAGACCGCAGCGTGATTCTCGACGTGTTCTTCGGGACAGACTACCACAGCCATCTGGGCACCAACAGCGCGGGCCTTACTTTCTGGGACCGCGAAAAAGGTTTTTCCAGAGAGCTGCACAACATCTCGAACACCCCGTTCAGGACCAAATTCGAAAACGATCTGTATAAATTCCACGGCACCAGCGGTATCGGGTGCATCAGCGACTCCGACCCGCAGCCCATACTGGTAAGATCCCAGCTCGGCGTCTACGCCATCATGACGATTGGCGTTATCAACAACGCCGAAGAGCTGATAAAGGAGATCTTCACCGAGGATCACAACCAGTTCACCATAATGAGCTCCGGCAGGGTAAATGTCACGGAGCTTGTTGCCTCGCTCATAAACCGCGAGCCCGATTTCGCATCCGGTATAAAGCACGCCCAGGCCTGCATCGAAGGCTCCATGAGCATAATAATCATGACGGACAAGGGCGAACTGATAGCGGCGCGCGACGCGCTGGGGCGCACTCCGGTGCACATCGGAAGAAGCGACGACGCGCAGTGCGTATCTTTTGAGTCCTTCGCATACGAAAAGCTCGGCTACCACGAGAGCCGCGAGCTGGGGCCCGGCGAGATAGTAAAGCTCACCGCGGATACCCAGGAAGTCCTGGCGGCACCCGGCAAGGACATGAAGATCTGCGCCTTCCTGTGGAGCTACTACGGCTACCCGAACTCGGACTACGAGGGCGTTAACGTGGAGCTGATGCGCTACCACAACGGTGAGAGCATGGCTCAGGCCGAGATGGACCGCGGAACGCTTCCCGACGTTGACTATGTGGCTGGCGTTCCTGATTCCGGCGTGCCCCACGCTATAGGCTATTCAACACGCAGCCGCAAGACCTTCGCAAGGCCTTTCGTGAAATACACGCCTACCTGGCCGAGATCTTTCATGCCAAACGACCAGTCCGTAAGGAACATGGTCGCCAAGATGAAGCAGCTGCCGGTGGACAGGCTCATACGCGGCAAGAAGCTGCTGTTCGTGGACGACTCCATAGTGCGCGGCACCCAGCTGAGGGAAACTGTAGAGTTCCTCTACGAGTCCGGGGCAAAGGAAGTGCACATGCGCTCAGCATGCCCGCCGATAATGTATTCCTGCAAGTATCTGAACTTCAGCCGCGGCAACTCCGACATGGACCTTCTTGCAAGGCGCATGATACAGGAGATAGAAGGCGACGAAGGTCAGAAGCACATAGAAGAGTATTCGGACGCGAACACAGAGCGCGGAAAGTGCCTGTTGTCCGCAATATGCAAGAAGATGGGGTTCGATTCTCTCGGCTACCAGAGCCTCGACGGGTTGCTGGAAGCCATAGGACTGGACCGTGAAAAAGTCTGCACTTACTGCTGGACGGGAAAGGAGTAGAGATGCAAAAATCACATTCCGGATCTTATGCGGCTGCCGGCGTTGATATCGAAGCCGGCTACAAGGGCGTAAAGCTCATGAAGCCCTACGTGGAGCGCACCAATATCCCCGGCGTGGTCTCCGGCATAGGAGGCTTCGGCGGCCTGTTCGCTCCCGATATCAAGGGCATGGAAGAGCCCATACTGGTGTCCGGCACCGACGGCGTTGGCACCAAGCAGCGCATAGCGCAGATCCTGGACAAACACGATACTGTGGGCATAGACTGCGTAGCGATGTGCGTGAACGATATCATCTGCTGCGGCGCAAAGCCCATATTCTTCCTGGACTACATTGCCATAGGAAAGAACGAGCCTGAAAAGGTAGCGGAGCTTGTAAAAGGCGTGGCCGAGGGCTGCGTTCAGGCGGGCTGCGCTCTTATAGGCGGCGAGACCGCAGAGCACCCGGGCGTCATGCGCCCCGACGATTACGATCTGGCGGGCTTTTCCGTGGGCATAGTCGATAAGAAAAAGCTGGTGGACAACACCCGCATGGAGGAGGGCGACGTTATCATAGCGCTTCCCTCAAGCGGCATACACTCCAACGGCTATTCGCTGGTCCGCAAGGTATTCGACATCGAGACCGCAGATCTTGACGCAAAGCCCGAAGAGCTCGGCGGAAAGACCATAGGAGAAGCGCTTCTTACTCCCACCAGAATATACGTAAAACCGGTCCTGGCTCTACTTGAAGCCGCGGACGTAAAAGGCATCAGCCACATCACTGGCGGCGGCTTCTACGAGAACATCCCAAGGGCCATTCCCGATGGTCTGTGCGCCAGGGTGGACAGGGCTTCCGTAAGGATCCCGGCCATCTTCAGCCTGCTTCAGGAGCGCGGCAGCATCCCCGAGCGCGATATGTTCAACACCTACAACATGGGCGTTGGTATGAGCGTTGTCGTGGCAAAAGCTGACGCTGAGAAAGCCCTCGAAGTGCTCCATAAAAACGGCGAAGACGCCTACATCATCGGCAGCATCATCAAGGGCGGAGACAAGATCGTAATAGAGTGACAGGGGGACGGTTCTCTGTCACCATAAGACAGGACGGTGTGATCATGAATGAAAAAAAGGCCCGCATAGCGGTGCTCGTATCAGGTGGCGGCACCAACCTTCAGGCGCTGATAGACGCTCAGAATTCGGGCATCATCCATAGCGGCGAGATAGTGCTTGTGGTCTCGAACAAGGCCGGAGCCTACGCTCTTGAAAGGGCGGCTAAGGCCGGCATCAAAGCTGTAACGCTCACACGCAGAGAATGCGGCGGGAAAGAGGGCTTCGAAAAGGCCTTAGAAGAGCTGCTTACGGCTGAAAAGATAGACCTTATAGTCCTGGCCGGATTCCTTGCGATACTCAGCGGGGACTTCACATCGAAGTGGCCGGAGCGCATCATAAACGTGCATCCGTCGCTGATCCCCAGCTTTTGCGGCGAGGGCTTCTACGGCCTTACTGTGCACGAAAGGGCGCTTGAGTACGGCGTAAAGGTCACCGGCGCCACGGTGCATTTCGTAAACGAGATCCCCGACGGCGGACGCATAATACTTCAGAAGGCGGTCAATATAGAAGACGGCGACACCCCCGAAGTGCTGCAGAGGCGTGTCATGGAGCAGGCCGAGTGGATAATACTTCCGCAGGCCGCAGAGCTCGTCAGCAGCAGCATAATAAAGTCTTAAAACCAATGATATACAGTGTTAAAGGAGAGTAACATGGACCTGATCAAATTCCTTAAAAAGACAAGCTACCCCGGCAGGGGCATAGTCATCGGAAAGAATGTCGCCTATTACTGGATAATGGGCCGCTCCGAAAACAGTCGCAACCGAATCTTCGCGCTCACCGAAGACGGCATTGAGACCCGCGCGTTCGATGAGAGCAAGGTCGCTGACCCCAGCCTCATCATCTACCATCCGGTAAGAAAGACCGACAAGGGCCTCATCGTAACAAACGGCAACCAGACAGATACCATAGCCGAGATGGGCTGCTTTAAAAAGGCGCTCATGACACGCGAGTACGAGCCGGACGAACCGAACTTCACACCGCGCATCTCCGCCATGATCTACAACGACGGAAGCTTCGACATATCCATACTCAAGCACCTCAATGGCACCTGCCTGCGCGAGTTCTTCTGCTATGAAGGCGCAGAAAAGGGCAAGGGCTACTTCATCAGCACCTACCAGGGCGACGGCAGCCCGCTGCCAAGCTTTGCAGGCGAGCCCGTAGAAGTCGACCTTCCCACCCCGGACGAGGTCTGGGAGGCTCTCAACGCCGACAACAAAGTGTCCTTCTACGCCTACGTGGCCGGCGAAGTGACCCTTTACAACAAGCACCTCGGAGATTAGTGGAGATTAGTGGAGAGGGACGGTCCTCCTCCACGGAAACGGAGATAAATTATGAAACTTTTCGAACTCAAATACGGATGCAATCCCAACCAGAAGCCGGCTACCGTCTACATGAAGGACGGCTCTGAGCTTCCATTCACCATACTCAACGGCCGCCCCGGCTACATCAACTTCATGGACGCGCTCAACTCCTGGCAGCTCGTAAAGGAGCTTAAGGAGGCCACCGGGCTTCCCTGCGCAGCCAGCTTCAAGCACGTATCCCCGGCAGGCGCTGCAGTAGCAAGGCCGCTTACCGACATCGACAGGAAGATCTACTTCGTAGAGCAGAAGGAAGTCTCCCCCATAGCAAGCGCCTACATCAGGGCGCGCGGCGCGGACAGGCTCTGCAGCTACGGCGACTGGGCAGCTCTTTCCGACGTCTGCGACGCTTCCGCAGCGACCTATCTTAAGGACGAAGTCTCCGACGGCGTCATAGCCCCGGGCTACACCGACGAAGCGCTGGAGATCCTAAAGACCAAGAAGAAGGGCAAGTACAACGTCATCCAGATCGACGAGAACTACGTCTGCGCTCCGCAGGAGACCAAAGACGTGTTCGGCATCACCTTCGAGCAGGGACACAATAACTTCAAGATCGGTGAGGAGCTCTTAAAGAACATCGTCACCGAGAACAAGGAACTGCCCAAGGACGCGGTCATAGACCTCATCGTATCCCTCATCACGCTGAAATACACCCAGAGCAACTCCGTCTGCTACGTAAAAGACGGCATGGCAATAGGCGTTGGCGCAGGCCAGCAGAGCCGCATCCACTGCACAAGGCTCGCGGGCAGCAAGGCCGACAACTGGTACCTCAGGCAGAGCCCGCAGGTCCTGAGCCTGCCCTGGAAGGACGATGTGCGCCGCCCCGAGCGCGACAACGCAATAGACGTCTATACCTCCGACGAGTATGAAGATGTGCTCCGCGACGGAGAGTGGCAGAAGGTCTTCAAAGAAAAACCGCCGGTATTCACGGCGGAAGAAAAGAAGGCGTGGATAGCCACAGAGAAGGGCGGCACCGGCGGTTCCGACGCGTTCTTCCCCTTTGGCGACAACATCGAAAGGGCTCGCAAGTCGGGCGCTCAGTACATTGCCGAGCCCGGCGGATCCATCCGCGACGACAACGTCATCGAGACAGCCAACAAGTACAACATGGTCATGGCGTTCACCGGCATGCGCCTGTTCCACCACTGATAAAAAAGAAAAAAGGGCGGTCCTTCGTGGACCGTCCTTTTTGAATTTTTGTTTTAGCGGCTGACTGCGAGCTTTCCGGCGATGAAGCAGACTGCAAACGCCACCACGTCTACGGCGACGATGGTGGATCCTACCGGAGTTCCTGCCAGGATAGAGATGATTATTCCAAGAAACGCGCAGATGACAGACAGCACCGCGGAGCATATGGTAACGCTCTTAAAGCTTTTGAAGATCCTCATCGCGGACAGCGCCGGGAAGATGACCAGGGCTGAGATCAGAAGCGATCCGACCAGGTTCATGGCCAGAACTATTATGACAGCGATGACCACTGCTATCATCAGGTTATAAGCATTCGTTTTTATGCCGCTGGCTCTTGCGAAATCCTCGTCAAAGGTGACAGCGAATATCTTGTTGTAAAACAGCACGAAGATTATTACCGCCAGTACCGAAAGGCCGGCGCTCAGCCAGACTTCCGTCTTGCTGAGGGTAAGTATGGACGTGGATCCGAACAGGGTGCTGCACACGTCGCCGGAGATGTTCGACGAGGTGGAGAATATGTTCATGATCAGGTAGCCGAAGGCCAGAGCTCCTACCGATATCATGGCTATCGATGCGTCGCCCTTGATCCTGGTGTGCTGCCCGGTGCGCAGCAGAAGCACTGCGCTTATGACCGTTATCGGAAGGATCAGCAGCATGTCGTTCGAAAGGTTCAGGACGGCAGCAATGGCCATGGCGCCGAACGCCACGTGCGAAAGCCCGTCGCCTATGAAGGAGAACCTTTTCAGCACCAGAGTAACGCCGAGCAGGGAAGAGCAGAGCGCGATAAGCACCCCGACTATCAGAGCGTAGCGTACGAAGGGGTACTGAAGATACAGAGCGAGTTTCTCAAACATCCGCGACGCCTCCTTTCTGCTGCGTAAGGAAGTTCGTTCCGGCCTCGCTTCCGAGGTATTCGTCGCGGGTGCCGAAGAATACCTTTGCGCCGATGTGCAGGATGTGGCTTGCGTACTTTACGGCAGCCGCTATGTCGTGGCTTATCATGATGACAGTAAGCCCTTCGCGGTTTAGCTGCGCTATGAGGCTGTACATTTCCGCGGTGACCTTAGGATCCAGCCCGGATACAGGCTCGTCCAAAAGCAGGACCTTTCCCGTGGCGCAAAGAGCCCTCGCTAAAAGGACGCGCTGCTGCTGTCCGCCGGAAAGCTCGCGGTAGCAGCGGTCAGCAAGAGCCGTCACGCCCATGCGCTCCATGTTTTTTTCCGCAAGTAGCTTTTCTTCCTTGCTATAAAACGGCCTGAGCCCGCAGCGCCCCTGGCATCCCGAGAGCACTATCTCGCGCACGGACGCGGGGAAATCCTTCTGGATGGCGGTCTGCTGCGGCAGGTAGCCTATCTCGCTTCTTTTAAGGCCGTCGCCTGTTGTTATGCTGCCGCTTATCGGATCCTGCAGGCGGAGCAGAGTCTTCATCAGGGTCGTCTTGCCGGAACCGCTTTCACCTACTATGCAGAGGTAATCGCCGGCGCTTACCGTAAAGCTGATGCCTTCTGCTATGGCGTGCGATTCGTAGCCGAGCGACAGGTCTGAAACTGTCAGTAGAGCCATAAAAGCCTCCTAGTTAAGAGCGTCCTTAAGGACGGACAGATTGTTTTCCATAATGGAAAGGTATGTGGCGCCGCCAGCTGCGTCCTTTGCGGTAACTGACTGCATCGAGTCGAGCGTGAGTATCTTCTGGTTCTTTGCCGCAGTGCTGCGGACGATAGTCTCGGCTATCCTGTGATCGGTCTTTTCTATAGTCATGACAGCGGGCAGGGAGAGCTCATCCATCTTCTGCGACAGGAAGCTTATGGTCTCGAAGCTCGCCTCGGTCTCGGCTGAGCAGCCGGAGAACGCGGCATAGTACTTAAGGCCGTAGTCGTCCGTAAGGTAGCGGAATGGGAAGCGGTCCCCGAAGAGCAGCGTTTTGAACCTGGCGCTTTGTGCCGTCGATTTGTATTGCGCGTCCAGCGCGTTTAGCTTTTCAATGTATGCGGCAGTGTTGGACTTGTATTTTTCAGCGTTTGCCGGGTCCAGTTTCTGTATAGCCTGCGAGATGCTTTCCGTAAGAGCGGCGGCGTTTTTAAGCGACAGCCAGACGTGCTCGTCGTATTCCGGGCCTTCCTCTTCGTGATCGTGCTCGTGGTCTTCTTCCTGCATACCTTCGGACATTTCTTCTTCCTTTGCGGCGTCGCCGAGAACTTCGAGCAGGTCTATGATGACCATGTCCTTGTTCGTCGACTTTTTCAGAGCATCCTCCACCCACTTATCGGACTCGCCTCCAACATAGATGAACATGTCGCAGGTAGCTATGCTCAGGATATCTGCCGCGGTGGGCTGGAAGCTGTGAAGGTCCACGCCGTTGTCGAGCAGCATCGTGACATCGGCGCCTGCCGGATCATCTCCGAGTATATTCATGACCCAGTCGTATTCCGGGAAGATCGTGGCCACTATGTGGGGCTTGCCGCTGCCGGAGGGCGTTTTCCCGCCGGAACCGCACGAAGCAAGGCTCCCGATAAGCAGCGCCGCGGCTGCAATGACAGCAATTATCTTTTTCATATTCTGCACTCCTCGCACAGGCCGTAGAAGACCGTACGCATCGGGTCTAACTTGAAATGATGCTCCGCGCTTAAGTGAGCCTGGATCTCCTCCAGCTCTTCGCAGTGCATGTGTATGAGTTTTCCGCACTTTTCGCACTTGCAGTGGAAGCAGACCTCTCCGCCGCTGTGGGAATCTGCGCTCACATACTCAAAGCAGGCGGGGCTTCCGGCGTCGATGATGTACTTGTTGAGCACGCCTTCGCCCACAAGCTTTTCCAGCTGCCTGTAGACGGTAGCCTGGCTTATAGGCGTGCCGTGCGATCTGAAGTATTCGCACACGTTGCCGGCTGTGATGTGGACTCCCGGTACAGACTCGAGGTAGCCTATAAGCATCTCCCTCTGTTTTGTCCTGTAATTGGTGCGTGGATCCATTGTGTTTCCTCCTGCTTTTGAAATTGAGAATCGTTCTCAATTATAGACCGCGCGGTCATATTTGTCAAGGCGCGGGGGCAGTTTTGTTTTGCAGTTGCTGTACGTATTTGATATAATATATCTTACAATATTGCGTCGCTGAAGGTTTACTATGTCTGATCAAGTATCTGAAATGAATCAAAGCAAAAAGGGGCTCCGCCCGTGGGCAAAAGGGCTCATAGCGGTGGCCGCGCTGCTGATAGTGGCGTTCCTTGCCCTGGTCCTGAGCAACAGCCTGCTGATCTTTAAGAAGGGCATCTATTTTTCCAACGCGGAAAGCATAGCTCTTCCGGTGACGGAAAAAGAAGTGGCGAAACTGGAGAAGTTCAAGGCACTTAAGGAGGCGGATCTTACAGGCAGCGAGTGTTACAAACAGATATACGAGTGGGCTTCGGCTCACCCGGAGATAGCGGTGCACTACGGCGTAGGGCTTCCGGAAGGGGCAGTCTACGATGAAGCCGCGAAGACCGCGGACTTTTCGGCCTTCAGCCGCGAGGAAGCGCTTGCCATTGCCGGCGAGCACGCGAAATACATAAGGAACCTCGATACCGTCAAGCTGGATCTTTCTAAGTGGACGGCGGCCGAACTGGAGGCCTTCCACAAGGACTATCCGGGCTGGGACGTCGTAGGCGTCCTGACGCTGGACAACGAGAAGGCTGCGGATTTCAGCCGCCTTATCCAGGAGTACCCTGACGTCGAGTTCAAAGGCACCGTGGACATAGCCGGATCGTCCGTTGCCATAGGCGCGGAAAAAGCCGAGATCAGCGAGCCCTCGCAGGAGGCCTTCAGCCAGCTCAACATGGTGATGACGCATCTTCCGGGGCTTAAGACCGTGGATTTCGGCACCGACCTTGAAGGCTACAGCAAGCTGCCCGAGGTCTATGCTTTCCAGAAAGACCACCCGGATCTTACCGTGGACTACCGCTTCAGCTTCTTCGACAAGATCGTGAGCATGAACGCCGAAAAGCTGGACCTCCACCAGAGGAAGATGACGGACCAGGGTGCGGCGGTGCGCGAGGTGATCGCGTGCATGCCTAAGCTCACCTGGCTCGACATGGATACCTGCAACGTCGACAACGAGCACATGGCCGCCATCCGCGACGATTTTCCTGATATAAAGGTAGTCTGGCGCGTGTGGCTTGGCAAGGTCTATTCGGTGCGCACGGACGTGGAAAAGATACTCGCAAGCGCCCCTGAGACCGCAGGTTCGCTCACTCCGGCCACAGCAGAACCGCTCAAATACTGCACAGACGTAAAGTACCTGGACATAGGCCACAACGAAAAACTCAAATACATCGATTTTGTACAATATATGCCCAAGCTGGAGGTCTTCATAGTCATGTGGGGCGACGTCCACGACATCTCCCCGATAAAGAACTGCACTCACCTGGAGTTCTTCGAGATCTTCACCAGCTGGATAACCGATCTTTCGCCGCTGTCGGAGATGCACGAGCTGAAGCACCTCAACATCTGCCACAACCCAAGGCTTAAGGACCTGAGCCCCATCTTCGGGCTTACGCAGCTGGAAAGGCTGTGGATAGGAAACCACACAGGCATACCAAAGAGCCAGATAGAGGAGTTCAGAAAGCTCGCCCCTGACTGCAGGGTCAACGATACTGTAGGCGACGCCCACTCCGGCTGGAGAGGGGATGAGCCCCGCTACCAGCTGCTGCGCAAGCAGATGGGCTACAACTATCCGGACGGACCTACGGACTATCAGTTCTACTGGAGGGATCCGCTTTACAAGGCCCACGACGATCTGGACCTGGAATGGAACATGCTAAGAACAACATATTTAGAAACAATAGGAAAGAACTGAAGGGAGAGGCGCTGAGATGAAAGTCCTTGTAGTTGGAAGCGGCGGCAGAGAGCACGCCATCATCAAGAAGATAAGGGAAAACAAGACCGTAAAGGAGCTCTACGCTCTGCCCGGAAACGCCGGCATGGCAGAAGACGCCACGCTGGTGGATATCAAGGCTTCCGAGCTGGACAAGATAGTGGAGTTTGCCGTCGGGCACGGCGTTGATTACGCAGTTGTTGCTCCGGACAATCCGCTGGTGGACGGCTGCGTGGACAAGCTCGAGGCTGCGGGCGTTCCGTGCTTTGGGCCCAGGGCAAACGCTGCCATCATAGAGGGCAGCAAGGTCTTCTCCAAGGATCTTATGAAGAAATACGGCATACCCACCGCCGCCTACGAAGTGTTCGACGACGCCAAAAAGGCTCTGGAGTATGTAAAGACCTGCCCCATACCCACAGTAGTCAAGGCCGATGGTCTGGCTTTGGGCAAGGGCGTCGTAATAGCCGAGACCCGCGAGATGGCAGAAGAAGCCATAGTCTCCATCATGGAGGACAAGAAGTTCGGCGCCAGCGGCAACCAGATAGTAATAGAGGAGTTCCTGGAAGGCCCCGAAGTATCGGTGCTTAGCTTTACCGACGGCAAAGCCATGGTACCCATGGTATCCTCCATGGACCACAAGCGCGCCCTGGACGGCGACAAGGGCCTCAACACCGGCGGCATGGGCACCATAGCACCAAATCCGTACTACACCAAAGAGATCGCGGACCGCTGCATGAAGGAGATCTTCCTTCCCACCATGGAAGCCATGAACAAGGAAGGGCGCACCTTCAAAGGCTGCCTGTACTTCGGGCTCATGCTCTGCAAGGACGGTCCCAAAGTTATAGAATACAACTGCCGCTTCGGTGATCCGGAGACCCAGGTGGTGCTGCCGCTTCTTAAGAGCGACCTTCTGAACATCATGATGGCGGTCACTGAAGAGAGGCTCGGGGATATAACCGTAAGGTTCTCCGACGGCGCCGCGTGCTGCGTGGTGGTGGCCTCCGACGGCTACCCCGGAAGCTACGAGAAGGGCAAGGAGCTCGTTATAGAAGACGAGGTGAAGGACAAGGTCTACGTGGCAGGAGCAGCCTTCAAGGACGGCAAGCTGGTGACCAACGGCGGCCGCGTGCTCGGCTGCACGGCAGTCGCAGAGGACCTACCCGAAGCTATAAAAAAAGCCTACAAGATAGTGGAAAAGGTCCACTTCAGCAATGCGTACTGCAGGAAAGACATCGGAGCAAAAGCGCTCAAAGCGTTGAAATAAGGAGCCTGTTATGGTCTACAGAGTATATGCGGAAAAAAAGAAGGAATTCGCGCACGAGGCAAGGACGCTTCTGATCGAAGCAAACAAGCTTCTTGGCGTGAAAGGCATCACGGACGTGCGCATACTGAACCGCTACGACGCGGAGAACATCCGCCCCGAGCTGTTCGAGTACGCCAAGACCACGGTATTTTCGGAGCCGCAGGTGGACATCTGCACCGAAAAACCCGACCTTGAAGACGCAAGGGTCTTTGCTGTGGAGTTCCTGCCCGGCCAGTTCGATCAGCGCGCGGATTCCGCGGCCCAGTGCATACAGCTGATATCGCAGGAAGAACGCCCGCTGGTGCGCTCCGCCAAGGTGTACGCGCTGTACGGCGATGTTTCCGATGAAGAGCTTGCCGAGATCAAGAAGTACGTCATCAATCCGGTGGAAGCCCGCGAGGCTTCGCTGGATGTGCCGGAAACTCTGGTCATGGCCTACAGCATCCCGGAAAGCGTGGTTGTCCTGGACGGTTTCAACGAACTGGACGAGGCTGGACTTGCGCAGTTTATAAAGGACAACGGCCTTGCCATGGACCTCGCGGACATCAAGTTCTGCCAGGCATACTTTAAGACCGAAGGCCGCTGCCCCACCATCACAGAGATAAAAGTCATAGATACATACTGGTCCGACCACTGCAGGCACACCACCTTCGGCACCATAATAGACAGCGTGCATTTCGAAGACCCGCTGCTTCAGCAGACCTGGGAGGAGTACCTTGCGGTGCGAAAGGATCTGGGCCGCACCAAGCCTATATGTCTCATGGACCTTGGCACCATAGGCGCCAAATATCTGAAGGCGAAGGGCATGCTGGACAAACTCGATGAATCCGAGGAGATCAACGCCTGCACGGTAAAACTGGACGTGGACGTCGACGGAAAGACGGAGCCCTGGCTGCTGCTCTTTAAGAACGAGACTCACAACCATCCGACGGAGATAGAGCCCTTCGGCGGCGCCGCGACATGCATAGGCGGAGCCATAAGGGACCCGCTCTCCGGAAGGTCCTACGTATACGGAGCCATGCGCATCACTGGCGCGGCGGACCCGACACTTCCCATAAGCGAGACCATACCCGGAAAGCTCCCGCAAAGGAAGCTGGTGACCACCGCAGCGGCGGGCTACTCGTCCTACGGCAACCAGATAGGCCTGGCCACCGGCATAGTAGACGAGCTCTACCACCCGGGATACGCAGCTAAGCACATGGAAATAGGCGCTGTGATTGCGGCAGCTCCTGCGGCAAACGTGCGCAGGGAAAGGCCAGCCCCAACGGACGCGGTCATATTCCTGGGCGGAAGCACCGGCCGCGACGGCATAGGCGGAGCTACGGGCTCTTCCAAGGCTCACGACGTGCACTCCGTGGAAAACTGCGGAGCGGAGGTCCAGAAAGGTAACGCTCCGGAGGAAAGAAAGCTGCAGAGGCTCTTCAGGAATCCCGAGGCGGCCCGCATGATAAAGCGCTGCAACGATTTCGGCGCGGGCGGCGTGTCCGTAGCCATAGGCGAGCTTGCGGACGGCCTTTGCGTGGACCTCAACGCGGTGCCAAGAAAGTACGAGGGTCTTGACGGCACGGAGCTTGCCATAAGCGAGAGCCAGGAGAGAATGGCTGTAGTCGTGGCGGCAGAAGACGTTCCGGCCTTCATAGAACTTGCCGGAAAGGAGAACCTTCAGGCTGTGCAGGTGGCGGTCGTCACCGAAGAGCCAAGGCTGGTGCTCAACTGGAACGGCAAAGCGATAGTAGATATAAGCCGCGAGTTCCTGAATTCGAACGGCGCGGAAAAACATATAGACGTAGAGGTGCCCAGGTACTGGATGCAGAGGCGCAAGATAGAGGCCGAGACCTTCGTGGATAAGTACTTCGAGGTGGCAAAGCAGCTCAATTGCTGCAGCAAGCGCGGCCTTTCGGAGCGCTTCGACTCCACCATAGGCGCTGGCACGGTGCTGATGCCTTTCGGCGGCAAGTACCAGATGACGCCGGTACAGGCCATGGCCCACAAGATCTCCGTGGAGAGGGGCCACACCGACACCGTATCGCTGATGTCCTGGGGCTACAACCCCTTCCTTACGGAGTCCTCGCCTTACCACGGCGCGTACCTTGCCGTCGTGGAATCGGTCTGCAAGCTGGTGGCAAGCGGCGCGGAATTCAAGGACGTTTACCTTACGTTCCAGGAGTACTTCCAGAAACTCGGGCAGGACAGCGTGAAGTGGGGCCAGCCGATGGCGGCGCTGCTCGGCGCATTCAGGGCTCAGAAGGAACTGGGAGTTGCTGCTATAGGCGGAAAGGACTCCATGTCCGGCTCGTTCGAGGATATCCACGTACCGCCAACGCTGGTGTCGTTCGCGGTAACGGCGGACAAGGCGGAAAACATCATCAGCCCTGAATTCAAGCAAGCCGGAAGCTCGGTACTGCGCATAGCTCCAAAACTCGGAAAGGACGGGCTGCCGCAGGCTGAGGCTCTTCTCAGGGTCTTCAGATATGTCAACATGCTGCAAAGGCGCGGCGCGGTGCTCGCGTGCTACACCCCCGGAATGGGCGGCGATGCCGAAGCGGTATTCAAGATGTGCCTTGGAAACGGCATAGGCTTCAAATTCGACGACAGCCTCGTAGCGGTGGACAACAGGCTCTTTGCCTACGACTACGGCAGCTTCATAGTGGAGCTCGGCGAGGCTCCGGACGGAATATTCAAGCCCGAAAACAAGCCCGAAGGCGTAAGCATAGGATTCCTCGGCCGCACCACGGAGGAGCCCATACTCAAGCTCGGCGAGGAGAGCGTAGGCCTTGAGACCATCACCGCGGAGTACGAAAACAGGCTCGAGAACATATACAACTGCAACATCAGCCAGGATATAGGCGAGGTCCGCAACGCGGAATACAAGGCCGAAAGCTGGCCCACACCCGCGGTAAAGGCGGCAAAGCCCAGGATACTGATCCCGGTGTTCCCCGGAACCAACTGCGAGTACGACAGCGCCAAGGCTGCGGCGGACGCGGGTCTGGATCCGCAGATCATGGTGCTGCGAAACCTCACGGCAGACGCGGTATCCGCAAGCGTGGACGCGTTTGCAAAGGCTGCGGCTGAGGCGCAGATCATATTCATCCCCGGCGGTTTCTCCGGCGGCGACGAGCCCGAAGGCAGCGCCAAGTTCATCACCGCGTTCTTCCGCAACGCTGCGGTAAAAGAGCAGGTGACAGAGCTCCTCGATAAGCGCGACGGCCTGATGCTGGGCATCTGCAACGGTTTCCAGGCTCTCGTAAAGCTGGGGCTCGTGCCTTACGGAAAGATAGTTGATGCGGACGCAAACAGCCCGACGTTGACGTTCAACACCATAGCAAGGCACCAGTCCAGGATAGTGCGCACCCGCGTGGCGAGCAACAAGAGCCCGTGGCTGGCGCTGACGCAGCCCGGTGAGATCTATAACGTGCCTATCTCGCACGGCGAAGGGCGCTTTATCGCCAGCCCGCAGCAGATAGAGCAGCTGATAGAGGGCGGTCAGGTGGCGACACAGTACGTGGACCTTGACGGCCAGGCTACTGCGGACATACACTTCAATCCGAATGGCTCGGCAATGGCAATCGAGGGCATAACCTCGCCCGACGGCAGGGTCCTGGGCAAGATGGGCCACTCAGAGCGTATAGGCGCAGGTCTCTACAGAAACGTGCCCGGCGAGTACGACATAAAACTCTTTGCCGCGGCAGCGAAATACTTCAAGTGAGAATTGGGGACGGTCCCAGATTCCACTGAAAATCGGGGACGGTCCTGGCTTTCATTTTGGAAATAACTGGTATAAAATTTTTGGAGCGGTCCTGGATAAAACCAGGGCTGCTCTTTTATTGATTGGGGTTCGGGGTTTCGCAAATGCCAATAATCGCCAAAATGAAAATCGGAACCGCCCCCGTTCTGCCAGGTAAAATATGTAAAAAATGTATTGAAATGCAAGCGGAGGTGTGGTATAACTGTGTTGCTCGTAGTAGACAAAATATGTAAACGATAGAAATAACAGGAGGAGCATCACGTGGAAAGAATGGATTTCGAGGGTTTTAAAAAGTGGGCATCGGAGGGCATAAAAGCACACCTTTCGGAGGAATACAAGGACGCAAACGTCCACATGCGCAGCGCCGTAAAGCTGGGCTCAAAGCACACCGGGCTTTCCGTAAGAAAAGAGGGGCAGGCCATTGCGGCGGAGATCAACCTCAACGAGCTGTATGATCTTTACCTGAACGGCACAGAGCTCGATGAGATCATGGCAGGCATGGCGAAGATGGCTGTGATGCAACCGCCCGGAAGCGATGAAGACCTGTTTCTGGAGGACTACGAAAAGGTCAGAAAGCGGCTCTTCATACGCCTCAGTTACGGGGTTACCAACCGCGAGCTTTTGAAAATGCTGCCGCACCGCGACGTAGAGGACATGGCTGTTACGTATCACGTGCTGTCGGCAACTAACGGCCGGGATCTTTGGAGCGCCATGGTCAGCCGCGGCCTTATGGAAAGCTGGGGGATAACGGAGGAGCAGCTCCACGGGGACGCCGTGCAAAACAGCGGCATCATACTGCCGCCCAGGCTGGACCCGGCCGGGGATTCCGGTATGGCGGTCCTTACGAACTGCTTCGGGATCGGCGGCGCGGCGGTGCTGCTTTACCCCGGGATCCTTGATATGGCAGCGGAAAAGCTCGGCGGAGACATCTACATCATCCCGTCCTCCGTCCACGAGGTCTTTCTGGTACCGGCGGAACAGGTAAGCGACACCGGCCGCCTCACAGAAGCCATAAGGCAGGTCAACAACAAGGAGGTGGAGGTCCGCGATCTTCTGTCCTACAATCTATACCACTATGACACGCAGCGCCGCAAGTTCGAAAAAGCCGAAACGATAAGTCCCCGCAGCGCAGAAGCGAGGTCATAAGTGTCTGCAATGTATGATAACGTCAGCGGCTACGCGGCAGATCTGCGGATGCGTATAAAGCAGCTTCAGATATTCCAGTCCGGTATAAAAGGCGGCATATCCGCGATCCACAGAAATGGACAGACCTTCTTTATGGTCCGGGTCACAGAAAACTGCAAATGCAAAACCTCCTATATCGCAGGGAGGAACGAGAAACTGATAAAGCCCTACGCGAACGCGAAATACGCGAAGAAGGTCCTGCCCGTGCTTACTGCGAACCTTAATGCGGCAGAAAGTTTTTTAGCGCAGCACACCGGACTTGAGGAGACCGATGCGGCGCAGACCCTAGATCCGGCGTTCATCCCATATTGTTCGGATATCTACATTCCCAAAGATCAGATCATTTCGGAATGGATGCAGAGCAAAGGTCCGGAAGTTCCGCGATACGGGGGTGAACCTATGGTCATGACGGCCCGTGGAGACTGTGTCAGGTCAAAATCTGAGGCGATAATTGCAAACTTGCTGCATGCAAACGGTCTGGCATATCTCTATGAAAAGCCGCTTTACCTGGATAATAAGTACTATGCAGTCTTTCCAGATTTCACGATTCTGCGCCTGCGGGACATGAAAGAGATCTACTGGGAGCACTTCGGCATGATGGACGACCCGGATTATCTGAATTCCGCCCTGAAAAAGATCTCGGATTACATTTCTAATGGAATGATTCCCGGAAAGGATCTGGTCTGTACGTTTGAAAGCTCGCAAATACCGCTTTCGTCCGAGGATGTCAGAATAATAATTGAAACCATGCTGCTGTAGTGCGTCCCGGGGCGAAAAGGTATGGGCTCAAATCTGTCTGGCGAAGCAGAAGTCGACTGCGAGTAAACAGTTCCCTGGAAAAATGGGTGTCTTGTAGCATTGAACACAATGAAAAACTGACGACGTCTGCCGGAACACACACCAATAGTGTGGATTTTTAAAACACAAGCGCGGCACAAATCCATAAATTGCCATTTTAGCTCTTCTGTACCGCGCTTTTCATGTTTTTCAGCGCCCGGAGCTTGTGTTCATTGCTACAGTTATGGGGAAAAAAGAGCAAACTGTGTACTAACTTGTTTAATCTGCTTTTTCCGGCCCCGCAGGCCGTTTAGGCTTGCGGGACTTTTGCTATATGTGGTATTATTTTATAGGCACATCAGCGATGCTGCGTTTTGTTGTATCCTGATAGAGGCTGGACATTCCTGAAAAGGCGCCGGAATCGGCGGAGGGTAATGAAATTATGAAAAAATGTATACTTAGCGTAGTCGGTAAGGACAAGGTCGGGATCACCGCAGGGGTCTGCGGCGTGCTGGCGGAGGCCGGGGTAAACATCCTGGATATCAACCAGACCATTCTGCAGGAGTATTTCACCATGGTTGTGCTGGTGGATATCGATACCAGCAGCCTGGATTTCGGGCAGATAGCTGAAAGGCTCGAGGAATACGGAAAAAAGAGCGGCATGGAGATCCACATGCAGCGCGAAGAGATCTTCGACGCGATGCACCGGATATGAGGGCTACCAGAAATGCTTACAACGAATGAGATCCTCTCTACGATAGAGATGATAAGCCAGCAGCACCTGGATATAAGGACGGTCACGATGGGTATATCTCTGCGCGACTGCGCTGATCCGGACCCTAAGGTCTGCTGCAGCAATATATACGAAAAGATCTGCCGCAAGGCGGAAAAACTGGTGCCGACCGCACAGGCCATAGAGCGCGAATTTGGCATACCCATAATCAACAAGCGCGTCTCGGTGACGCCCGTGGCGATCGCCTGCGAGAGCTGCAAAACAGAGGACTACGTGCCTTTCGCAAAGGTAATGGACCGCGCGGCAGACACCCTTGGGATAGACTTCATCGGGGGCTTTTCGGCGCTTGTGCAGAAAGGATTTACCGGCGGTGACAAGGCGCTTATTGCGGCGATCCCCGAGGCGCTGGCCACCACCAACAAGGTCTGTTCTTCCGTAAATATCGGCTCCACCAAGGCCGGTATCAATATGAACGCCGTAGCGCTGATGGGGCGCACGATAAAAAAGGCCGCGGAGCTGACAGCTGACCGCGGAGGATTTGCCTGCGCCAAGCTGGTGGTGTTCTGCAACGCGGTGGAGGACAATCCGTTCATGGCCGGTGCTTTCCACGGAGTGGGGGAGCCGGGTTGCGTGATAAACGTCGGAGTGTCCGGCCCGGGCGTGGTGCATCATGCGCTGCAGGCCTGCAAGGGGCAGCCATTCGACGTGGTAGCAGAGACCATAAAGCGAACCGCATTCCGTGTGACGCGCATGGGCCAGCTGGTGGCCCAGGAGGCTTCGGCAAGGCTGGGAGTGCCGTTCGGGATAGTGGATCTTTCGCTTGCGCCTACGCCGGCCGTGGGCGACAGCGTTGCGGATATATTAGAAGAAATGGGCCTTGAGAGTGTCGGCGCGCCGGGCACTACGGCGGCGCTGGCTCTGCTCAACGACGCGGTCAAGAAGGGCGGAGTAATGGCTTCGTCCAACGTAGGCGGGCTTTCCGGAGCGTTCATCCCGGTGTCCGAGGACGCGGGAATGATACGCGCCGCGAAGAGCGGAGCACTTACGATAGAAAAGCTCGAGGCCATGACCTGCGTGTGCTCCGTCGGTCTCGACATGATAGCGATCCCAGGCGATACTACGGCCGAGACCATTTCCGGCATCATAGCCGATGAGGCAGCCATAGGCATGATAAACAACAAGACCACTGCCGTGAGGGTGATACCCGCGCCGGGCTGCAAGGTGGGCGACGTGGTTGAGTTCGGAGGGCTTCTGGGCTCCGGCCCGGTGATGCCTGTCAGCATCAGGTCCTGCAAGACATTCGTGGACCGCGGCGGCAGGATCCCCGCGCCTATACACAGCCTCAGGAACTAGCGGAGGGTTTTCATGGAAAGACCGTATCCGAAGGTCATTTGCAACAAGAAGGCCGAAAGACTGCTTAAATCAGGACATCCGTGGGTCTACGGCGAAGAAACGTCGGGGCCGAACTGCGCTTACGAAAACGGAGATATAGTCGACGTTTTCACCGAAAAAGGCAGCTGGATGGGTGCCGGGTTTATAAACGACAACTCCAAGATCAGGGTCAGGATCATATCGAGGAATACCAATGACAGGTTCGACGAGGCCTTCTGGAGGAGGCGCGTGGAGTACGCGGTGGACTACCGCAGGACTGTCATGGGGGAGGACTTCGGGTGCTGCAGGCTGGTATTCGGCGAGGCCGACAGCTTCCCGGGGCTTACCGTGGATAAGTTCGAAGACGTGCTTGTTACCGAGGTATTAAGCCTTGGTATAGAGCGAAGAAAAGACCTGATATACAGGCTTCTTGCGCAGACACTGGCGGAGCGCGGTGTTTCAGTGCGCTGTATCTACGAGAGGAACGAAGCTGCTCTGAGGCTTAAGGAAGGCCTGGGACAGGGAAAAGGGTATTACGAAGCGGAGTGGCTGGAGCCTGCGGGTAAAGAGCGGGACAGCGGCCATGTTACGATAAACGAGAACGGAGTTCTCTACGACGTCGATTACGTGAACGGGCAGAAGACAGGGTTCTTCCTGGATCAGAAGTACAACCGCGCCGCCGCGAGCAAGCTCGCGGCCGGTATGCGTGTGCTCGACTGCTTCACGCATACCGGCGCCTTTGCGCTGAACTGCGCAAAGGCCGGCGCGGCCCGCGTGACCGCGGTGGACATCTCCGCCGACGCCATCGCCCAGACCCGCAGAAACATAGAACTCAACGGACTTTCGGACAGAACAGAAACGGTGCAGGCGGACGTGTTCGACTATCTTACAGAGCTCGCTGCCTCAAAAAAGCACCCCTTCGACTACATAATACTGGATCCGCCCGCTTTCACCAAAAGCGGCGCCACAGTAAAGAACGCATACAAGGGCTACAAGGAGATCAATCTCAAAGCCATGAAGATACTGCCGCGCGGTGGGTATCTCGCTACCTGCTCGTGCAGCCACTTCATGACCGCGGAGCTTTTCAGGAAGATGCTCGCGGACGCGGCTAAGGACGCGGGCGTGCAGCTGCGCCAGATCGAGGAGCGCCGCCAGTCGCCGGACCACCCGATACTCTGGGGCGTTCTCGAGACCGAATACCTGAAGTTCCTGATCTTCCAGGTCGTCTAGTTTATCGGGTTTGCGCAGCAACTGTTCAGGTGTTTTTCGGGCTACGGTCCTCGGAGGCCCTCAAAACACGCTGAATAGCTGCTGCGCGTAAACGCCTGAAAAAATACAAAACCTGCAAAAAGGAGCATTATGATACCGTACATTCACACCGTCAGATACTACGAGACCGACCGCATGGGCATCACCCACCACTCCAACTACGTGCGCTGGATGGAGGAAGCCCGCATCGACTTTCTGGAGCAGATAGGCTGGGGCCTGGACAAGATCGAGGCCATGGGCATAGTCTCACCGGTCGCAGCCATCTCCTGCAAGTTCAGGCAGACCACTACCTTCCCGGAGAAGATCTCCATAGACGTATCCCTGGAGGAGGTCCGCGGCGCAAGGCTCAAGCTGCGCTACGTCATGAAGAACGAAGACGGCCGCACCGTGCTTACCGCAAGTTCGGAGAACTGTTTCACCGACGCGTCAGGCAAGGTCCTCCGCCTGGACCGCCAGTTCCCGGAATTTTACGCGGCGCTGTGCGCCATCGCTGAGTCGGCCCCGGAGGCGGCAGCCGCAAAATAACAGACAACAGATATGCTGTACAACGCCAGAGAATTCACCATAGACACCTGCGGAGCCCGCACCGACTGCATCAGCTTCGGCAGCGGCAGCAGGGACCTTATAATGATACAGGGGCTCAATCTGCGTCCGGTAAAAGGCGCAGGCCTGCCGCTTGCGATATCGTACAAGATCTTCGCAAAGGATTACAGGGTCTGGGTCTTCGACAGGCGCGACCCCATTCCCGAAGGCTTTTCCGTTAAGGGCTTCGCGGACGATATCGCGCAGAACATGCAAAGCCTTGGCATAGAAAAAGCGGATGTCTTCGGCGTTTCGCAGGGCGGCATGATTGCCCAGTACCTGGCTCTGGACCACCCGGAGCTGGTGAACAGCATGGTGCTTGCCGTAACGCTCAGCCGCAGCAACCCAACGGTGGAGTCGGTGATAGCGCACTGGGTGGAGCTTGCGGAGCAGAACGATTACAAGGCTCTCGTCGACGACCAGATGCAAAAGCTTTATTCCGACGAGTACATAAAGCGCTATTCGAGGCTGTTTTCGATAGTGCTCAAGACGCAGAAGTTCATCCCGCCGGAGCGCTTCATAAAGCTGGCAAGGTCTTGCGTAAGCTGTGATACCTACGAGCGGCTCCCGGAGATAAAATGTCCCGTCCTTGTGCTCGGCGGTGCGAAGGATAAGATCGTAACTGCCCGAGGCACGGAGGAGATAGCCGAAAAACTAGGCTGCCCCGTATACA
>JAEEGL012573702.1_pt1 | contig 25431 bp, 26 predicted proteins | sample 9134231 | NCBI WGS metagenome assembly JAEEGL01 (sample SAMN16246548, study PRJNA631951) | gut metagenome | biome: gut microbiome; feature: rumen; material: fiber-attached | host: Bos | place: Iran: Karaj | collected 2018-10
AGACGTGCACGTAAGTATAATACAGGTACAATGTTAATTACACAACAGCCAACAGACTTTAGCGATCCTTCTGTTATTACACAAGGAAAAGCAATATTTGATAATGCTTCATACTATTTAGTTATGGGACTTAAAAAACAAGCTGTTGCGGATTTAGCTCGATTAATTGATTTAAATGATAGCGAGGCAGAAAGTATTAAACAATATGGACAAGGAGAAGCACTATTTGTATGTGGATCAAGGCGTATGCGTATTAATGTAATTGCTTCTGATGCTGAATTAGAATCGTTTGGTAGTGGAGGAGGATTATAGATTTGAGGTGATTTAGATGAAAGATAGTGCTGCTAAAGGAATTTCAACCGCTAGAGCAAAAGATAAACTTGCTAATGAAGGGCAAGTGGCTGCAAGAAATAAGGCTGGTGTTGGAAAAAGAAATAATTCAAGTGGACTATCTTCATCTAGTTCTTCGATAAGCGGAAGTACATCTTCTACTACTCGTTCTTCTAGTAGTATTTCTGGAACAAATAGTAGGAATTCTACTAGAAGGATGCAAAATCAGCAAAGCATTAATAATGCAATTAAATTTGCAAAAAAAATTCCTGTATTAAGAAAAAAAGCCCAAATGGTAGAAAAAATTCAAAAGATAAAAAATGCAAAAACCAAAGGGTTTGCTAAAAGCTTTTTACCAAGTTCTTCTAGTAAAAATCCTAGTGAGGCGGAGATTGAAGCGGCTAATGCAACTGAACAAACTGGAGAGGAATATAAACCTGAAGATGTTGATTCAAAATTTACTGTAAAACTGGATAAGAAAACAAAAATCTTAGCTATTAGCATTGTTGCTGGAATAATGCTTTCTTATATAGTTGTTGGTATTTTTGATATGCTTTCTGTTATGGATACAGCTAAAGAAGTATATTTAGCTTCACATGAAAATCCTACTGAAGAGGAATTTGAAGCTGCATATAATGCACAAGCAGGAGAAAATGATAGGTCGTCAGGCACGTATAATAGTAATGTAAAGTCTGATAGTACAGGAAATATTATTATGGTTGGTGACTCTAGAACAGTAGGATTGTGTAACAGTGTCTATGGAATATCTGTTGCAAATTGTTCAACTTTAGGATATAAAAAAAATAATAATACTTTTATAAGTTTAACTAGTACTGCTTACGATTGGTTTAGTAGTAAGGCATTACCAGAGATAAAAAATCAATTAAAATCTAATGAAAAGAGTACTGTTTTTATAAACATGGGAACTAATAGATTAGATGATCTTATTAATCAAGCAAATTCTTATGCAAAAGATTATAATGATTTAGCAAAAACTTATTCTAAAGCAAATATTGTTGCTGTATCAGTAACTCCTATAATTGATTCTAAAGTTGCTTATTATAAAGATGTTAATTTAGATTCAAATGTTGTTAAGTTTAATAATCAATTGAAGAGTAAATTATCATCTGACGTTATTTACTGTGATGTATATTCCAAAGTCAAAGGTAAAGTTGATGCATCCGATGGAGTACATTATGATACAGCATCTTATAAATTAATTAATGATGAAATGATGAATTGCATTAAATCTTCTGCATCTGTTACAAAAACGGGAAAGGCTGCAATTGATAAGATGACTGAAATTGCATTAAAGGAAGCTGATGAGGGAACTGGTCCACAAAAATTTAAAGATTGGTTTGGGTCAGATGATGAATGGTGTGGAATGTTTATATCATGGCTTTTTGATCAAGTTAATGGCTTAGATAAATACTATGTAAAAAATGGGTTTGCTGGTGGCGGAGCGAGAAGTTCTATTGAAAGAGGATATGGAACTTGGCTTGAAGATGAATGTACTGATTCTAAGACAGTTCCAAAACAGGGAGATATATTACATTATAAATATTATCCTAGCGTTGATAAATATTCTAGCGAACATGTTGGCTATGTATATAAAGTTGATGATAAATATGTATATACTGTTGAAGGAAATTATGATCCTAATCATGTTGCAACTGTAAAATATGAACGTAAAAGTTGTGATATTAATGGATATTATAGACCTAATTATTAATAGTATGTCATTTGGAATTAAAAATGAGGTGAAAAATGAGAAAATTATTTTTGATATTCATATGTTTTTTCTCCTTTTTAGGGATAATTTATTCGGTAAGTAGTGAATTTGATTATAATTCAGATGATTTAAGCGATTATTTTGGAACAATAAAAGCTTGTACAAAAGATGGTTCTTCTAACGATTGTCGAAATGGTAATGAATATAAATTTTATTTAAAAATGTATGATTTATATTTTTTGTATAAAAATAAGTATAATATAAAACTAGATTTACCATTAATTATGGCTACTTTATATTTTAATCATGAAGAACTACCTACTGTATTTGCAAAAAATTTGAATTCTTATGATAGAAATTCATTAAAGAATAGTAGTACTATTACTAATTTAGATTGGGAATATGATTTTAAAAAAGATTCTTGTTATACATATTTAAACGCAAATGATAATTCATTTGATATGCAAATACTTGCAAAAAATATGGTTAAGAAAACTACTAAATATAAATGTAAAAAAAATGAAGAAGAAAATGATGATTCAGATTCTAATAAAGAATACGAGGTAGAAGATATAGAGAAAAGTAATTATTCTACTGAGACTTTAAAATGTGATGAAGGAGAGTATGATAAAGATTCTATAACTGAGTCATATAAAAAAGATGAAGAAAAATATAAAGATTTTTTGCTTGAATATATTAAATTAAAATATCATACTCCAGGTGAGGAGATTAAAAGTTGTTCGACTGGACTTGGTCCTAATAATTCTGCAAATCCGGTTGTTTCAAAAACAGGAAAAGAAGCAATTGATACTATGACTGAAATCGCTCTTAAACAAGCGGAAGAAGTGAATGCAGGTGGGGCTAAGTATTGGTCTTGGTATGGACTATCATATCGTGATGAATGGTGTGCGATGTTTACTTCTTGGTTATTTAATCAAGTAGGTGGACTTAATAAATATATAAAAAGTTCTGCAATTGCAGGGGAAATTCCAAGGGCTTCAGTTGCCGCTGGTTATGGAACTTGGTATGAAGATGAATGTACTGATTCAAGAACAGTTCCAGCTCCAGGAGATGTAATAGTATTTGATCCTTATTTGGGTGGTTATACTCCATGGCCACAAAATGGAAAAGATAAGTATTACAGTAGCCATGTAGGTTATGTGTATGCGGTTGATGATACTTATGTATATACTGTTGAAGGCAATAGTGGTGATTCTGTTAGAAAGAAACAATATAATCGAAAGACTCATTGTGGAACCTACGGTTTACAAGGTATAAATGGTTATTTTAGACCTAATTATTAGTGTGGTGAAATATGAAGAATATTAAATATATTATATTATTATTTCTTTTTTTAACATTGGTGGGATGCAAACAAGAGTATAATCTTGTAGTTACTGATACATCAATAACTGAAGAGTTTAAAATTACAGTAGATAATAATGAAGATAATTTGAAAAGATTAAATGTTAAACAGTATCCATTACACGCTAATAATGATATTTTATATAATAAAAAGATAACAAAAAATGGTAAAATTATTTCTGCTATATTTAATTATATTTATAAACCTTATGATTTTGTAAATGCAAATTCATTTAATCAGTGTTTTAAAAATAAGAAAGTTATAGTAGATGATGAAAAGTATTATGAGTTTAATTTTAGTGATATGATGGATTGTATGTATAATTATAATATGAATATTAATATTATTACTAAAAATAAGGTTGTTTCTCATAATGCTGATAAAGTCAAAGGTAATAAATATACCTGGTATCTTACTGATGATAATAAAGATAAATTCAGCATTGAAATAATAATTGAAAAAGGAACTGCTAAAAATATATTAGAACAATATAAAATATTAACTTATGTTGTTGTTGGTATTGTTTCTTTTGGAATAATATTAGGAGTTTTTATTGTAATTAAAAAAATTAGAAAAAATAATAAAGTATGAGTTGTGGGGTGATTTAATTGAAAAAGTATGTATTATTAATAATGTTATCAATTATAATTATGCCTGCAACTGTATGTGCTGAATATGAACTTGAAAGACAGGATATATATGATTATAAAGAATTTTTTGATGATTTATATCCTATAGAAGAAAAGAATAGTGGTAGTTGTAGTACAGTTGGTACTATATATGCTGAATGTAGCGGAGTAACGGTAAATGGTTCTACAATACCTTTGGAAGAATATATTGCGGGTGTAGTTAAACAAGAATTTGGTGGTTCTGCATCTAATGATGAAAATAGATTAAATGTTAGCAAAGTAAATGCTATTGCTGCTAGAAGTTTTTTAATGGCACAAACTGGTTGTACTTCTGTTGTAAATGGTGAATCATTTCAGGCATATAGTGCCATTGATCCAAATAGTAATTATGATCAGACTTTTACAAAAGCGGCTGAAGAGACCGCAGGGATAGTTATGGTAAAAAATGGAAAATTTGTTACAGGTTATTATACCACTGTTCCAGTAAGTAAATATATTACAAAATCAGGTGGAAATTGGACATTCCATATGCTACATGATGCAAATGATGATAATTCTACTTTTGATTATACAATGCCTGAGGCTGATATTTTTAGAATTGCTTCTTATACTGGTGTTTTATATTATCCGTCGGAAAGTTCAGGTCATCATTGGGGAATTGCTTCTGTTGGGGCTGCTTATGAGGTTGAGAAAGGGACAAGTACTGAGGATATATTAAAAATATTTTACGGCGATGATATATCTTTAGCTAAATTAACATCTTCAGGTAGTTCATCAAGTAGTTCATCAAGTAGTTCATCAAGTAGTTCATCAAGTTCATCAAAATCAAATTTTGTGTGTGATAGTACTGATGGAGGTTTACAAAGTGCTGATGCATCAGGATTTAGAAAAAGGGTATCTCAACCAGAAAGTGATAATAAGCATTTTTTCTCTAGTGAAAATCTTGCATATGGAACAGATAATGTTGGACAGTGTACTTGGTATGCATATGGTAGAGGTAATGAAATATTAGAAACAGCAGGAAGTGATTTAAGATTATGGTCATCATATCCTAATGCTGGTGATTGGTATTCTCATAATAAGTCTTTTGGAACTAAGGGCTTTAAATCGTCTACAGATGTTAATTCACCGAAGGCTGGTGCAATTATTGTATGGACTGATAATGGTACAAGTTGGGGATGTTCTGGATGTGGTCATGTTGGCGTTGTTGAGGCTGTTAATTCTGATGGTACTGTTGATATTTCTGAGGCAAATATTTCTGGAATTAAATCATCAGAAAATCCATATGGATGGCAATATGTTAGTAATATGTCTATTTCCGATATTAGTTATCGTTGGGGTGGATATACATTTGTTGGATATATTTATCTTGTTGAATAGGGTGGTAAAGTGAAAAGAATATTTTATTTAATTATACCTTTGTTGTTTCTTTTTGTTGTAGGTTGTGATGCTAAACTTGATGTTGTTATAAAAGACAAGAATGTAACTATTTCAAATAAGTTTATAATAGATAAATCTCAGGTTGATGATTCTATATATTATACTATTGATAGAATGGCAGGAAAGTATTTTCTTAGTGCTGATTTCTTATTAGGAGATTCAAAAGAATACTATGATGGTGATAAAGCAATATATATGAAAAAGGAAAAATTTTCTTTAAAGGAATTTGAAAGATCAAACATTTTTTCTTTCTGTTATGATGCGCACAATGTCATTTTAGAGGATAATTATATATTAATAACTACTAGCAACAATTTTAAATGTTATGATATATATAAAGAACTTGACAACTTTGATATTGTATTAAAAACAAATCATAAACTAATTGAAACAAATGCAGATGAAATAGATGGCTATATTTATAAATGGCATGTAAGTAAAAGTAATGCTAATAATAAACCTATATCTATTAAATTATATAAAGACAAATATGTATTCAATTATGAGCATGAATTTACTATTAAAGTAGCAATTATTGCACTTGCTATATTGACTATTTTAATTACTGCTTTTATAATTAGAAGAAGAGTTAAAAAGGCGGGGGAAGTTTAGGAGATGAATTATGAAACTAAGGTTAAGAGTTGAACCTAGAGATTTAATGATTTTTTGCATTTTTTCTGTTGTTTGGTTTATTGTTGTACAACTTTTAGTTATTAATATTAATGCATTTGTAGAGGAAGAACCATTTACTGCTAATATATTTTTAGTGTTTACTAATGGTGTTATGTTTATGATGACAATCGCACTATTTTTACTCGGAATAATTATTGGGTTAATAAGTGTTAAGTCGTATATATTTGACCGTAGTACTGGAATTGGTTTTGAAGTAGGTGCGAAAAAGGAAAAGAATTACTCTCGCTGGGCTAAAGATAAAGAAATGAAAGCAGAGTTAAAGAAAGTTGATCCTAAGGCAAAACATAATGATGCAGCGGGTATTCCTATTATTATGAATGAAAAAGAAGCTTGGGTAGATGATGGAGGTTATCATAATTTAGTCATAGGTTCTACTGGTGCAGGTAAAACACAGACTACAGTTCTTCCTATGGTTCAATTACTTTGTAAACACGATGAATCAATGATTATAACTGACCCTAAAGGTGAAATATATGAAGATACATCTGAGATGTTAAGAGATTTAGGTTATAACATAGTTCTTTTAAATTTCCGTGATCCACAACAAGGAAATTCTTGGAATCCAATGAGTCTACCTTATTCTTTTTATCAAAATGGTAATCAAGATAAAGCAAATGAGTTATTAGATGATCTTGCTAAAAATATTCTTTATGATGAATCGTCTAAGGGACAAGATCCTTTCTGGGAAAATACTAGTGCTGATTATTTTGCAGGATTATCATTAGGATTATTTGAGGATGCTGCAGAGGATGAAATTAACTTAAATAGTATTAATTTAATGACTACTGTAGGTGAAGAAAAGATTGGTAATACTAAGTATGTTAATGAGTACTTTAGTTATAAAGATCCTGCATCTCCTGCATATGTTAATGCATCTAGTACAATCATGGCTCCAAATGAAACTAGAGGAAGTATATTATCAGTATTTAAACAAAAAATAAAGTTATTTGCTTCTCGTGAAAACTTATCTGAGATGCTTGCGCATAATGACTTTGATATGCGTGATGTAGGTAGAAAAAAGACAGCGGTATTTATAGTTATTCAAGATGAGAAGAAAACTTATCACGCATTAGTTACAATTTTCTTAAAGCAATGTTATGAAACATTAATATCTGTTGCGCAAGAAAGTGGAGGAAAACTACCTCATAGAACTAATTTTATTCTAGATGAGTTTGCTAATATGCCTCCTTTAAAAGATGTTACGACTATGGTTACTGCAGCCCGTTCTAGAAATATTAGATTTACTTTTATTATTCAGAACTTTGCGCAACTATATGAAGTATATGGTAAAGAAAATGGAGAAACTATTAAAGGTAACTGTGGTAATATTATTTACTTAATAAGTTCAGAACTATCCGCACTTGAAGAAATTAGTAAAATGTGTGGTGAGGTTAAATCGAAAGAAAAAGAAAAAACCTCATCTACACCACTTGTTACTGTAAGTGATCTTCAACGTATGAAAATGTGGGAGACCATTGTTCTTAGAATTCGTATGATGCCTTTTAAAACCAAACTAACACCTAATTTTCAAATGGATTGGGGGGTTAATTATCCTAAGGCAACATATCCAGTACATGAAAAATTACCTGTAAAGGTCTTTGATTTAAAAGGTTTTGTTGAGAAAAAAAGAGAAGATAAAATTAATAATATGTTAGGCTCTGGCGGTTCTAATCCTGGTGGAGGATTACCACTTGGTGGATTTGGTGGGATGCCTAGTGGGTTTTCAGGATTACCTGGCCTTCCTGGAATGAATGGAATGCCTCCGGGACTAGGTGGGATGAGTTCAAATCCATTTGGTGGAGGTTCAGCAAAGCCTAATAATAATTCATTTAATATAGATGAAATGGTAAAAAGAATTGATGCGAAGATTGCTGAACTTGAAGAAGAAGAGAGAAAAGAACAAGAACAAAAATCGGAAAATAAAATTGAGGATAAAAAGAATAATGATGAAACTAAAAAAGTTATTGAAGCAGATATTGATAATGTTATTGAAAAAGAACCTGATACAGAGAAAAACAAAAATAATGGTATTACTGATGATCAATTTTTTGATGATTTCTTTGGTGATGAATAATTGATTATTCAACGTGTATGAATTATTAACAATAATAAAAAGAGGTTAAAGTATGAAAAAAATTAAAAAGAATAATATAAAATTAAAGAAAACTTTATTGATATTTGGAGGTATTTTATTAATATTTTTAGGTGTTGTTATTTTTTTCTTTTATAATTTGGTAATTATGAATAATTCTGTTTCTGATGATAGTTGTCCTGTAGGTTGGAAATTAAATGGTGATAATTGTTATAGAAATGCAACTTATAAAACTATTTATTCTTGTCCTAATGGTTGGGAAAGAAACGGAAATACTTGTTTAAAACGTGCAACTAAAAATGAAGATTTTTCTTGCCCAAGTGGTTGGTATAAAAATGTTTTGTCTGGAAATTGTAAAAAGGCCTCAACTACAACAACTGAATATAGTTGTAATGATGGTTGGAGTCGTGAAGGCGCGCAGTGCTATAGAGCGGCTACTAATAGTCTTAAAGAAACTTGTCCATCTTCAGACTGGCAAAAAAATTTGACTTCTTCATCTTGTCGAAAATTAGCAACAACAATTATTAACTATAAATGCTCATCAGGTTGGACTCTTGATGGCTCAAGTTGCTATAGACAAGCAACTAATAATCCTAAAACTGTTTGCCCATCTTCTGATTGGAATAAAAATGTAATTAATTGTTATAAAAAGGCTACCACTATATCAGAACGTGGTTGTCCATCAGGATGGATATTTGACGGAAGCAGGTGTTATCGTGCAGCAACCAGCACTTCAAAATGTCCTAGTAAATTTTCTCCTAATAGAAGTAGATGTACAAGAACATATTATGCTCATAAAATTCCTGGAACAACTAATCAATATGTTTGTGATCAAGGTGGAAAATTATCGGGTAAAAAGTGTACAATTACTAAGGATTACAATGTCGATTATTCATGTAGTATAGGTAATAGGGAAGGTACAAGATGTTATATGGCTTCATCTTATTACAAAAAGTATCATTGTGATCAAGGAAATTTAAGGGATGGTTATTGTTATACATCTTTAGCTTTTAGAAATAATTATACGTGTAGTGTAGGTACTTTGAAAGTATCGAGGTGTTATATATCTGCAACATCTCAAAGCAAATTATATTGTAAAATTGGTTCTTTAAGAAAGAATGGATATTGTTATACACCTATAACTTATAAAGATAATTATAAATGTAGTGTAGGAAATTTAAAAGGTACAAGATGTTATGTGAGTGCAAATTCCAAAACCAATCAGTCATGCAGTAAAGGAACTTTGAAAAATGGAAATTGTATTTATGTCCCTAAAAAAACAATATCATATAAATGTGATGAAGGAACTTTAAAAAATGGATATTGTTATAAACAAGCACAAGAAGAAAATAATTATACATGTAGTGTAGGAAATTTGGATGGTTCAAAATGCTATATAAGTGCTACAAAGAAGAGTAATTATGATGCTTATCAATCAAAGGCAAATGACATTATAGATAAATTAATTAAAATTGCTGAAGAAGCATATAATAATGACCCTAATGGTGCAACATATCAACGATTCTTTGGATTAAGTTATGATAATGATTGGTGTGCTGCATTCATCTGGTGGTTATTTAATCAAGATAGTAGAACAAAAAATCTTGTTGTTAAAGATGCTACAGCTGATGGAATTGTAAGAGAATCAGTTAAAAAGGGACTTGGCACTTGGTATGAAGATACCTGTTATGATAAGAATACAAAACCGCAAAAAGGAGATTTAATTGTTTTTGACCCTGAGTATGGAACAACTGGTATGTATATTCCTTATCCATTGAGAACTACAAATAACTATCCTCCTGTTACTGGTTTTAATGATCGTGATCAATATTTGAGTAGTCATATTGGAATTGTTGTTGATGTAGATAAAGATGGTACTATACATACTATAGAAGGAAATAAAGGTAATGTTATTTCAAAAGGATCATATTCTTCAAATTATTGTGGAAACGAAGCAAGCTCTGAACAGAGAATTAATGGATTTTATAGGCCTAATTATAATAAATAAAAAATAATTTCATATAATATAATGGTGATTATATTGAATAGTATTACTGTAAATGATTTAAGAAATCTTGGTAGTGTTAATATTATAGATATAAGAAGTGAAGAAAAATATAATGATAATCATATATTAAATGCTTGTAATATTCCATTTAATAAATTGATTTATAGTCCAGATAAGTATTTAGATAAAAATAAAGTATATTATGTATACTGTCAAAAAGGAAGAAAGAGTATACAATTATGTAATATATTAAATAGTAAAGGTTATAATTTAATTAATATTATTGGTGGGTATGAAGCCTGGATTTTAACAGAGTAAAATATTCTGTTTTTTTCTTGCTTAAAATGTACAAATGTACTATAATTAAAATGGTGATAAGATGGAATATTTAATAATTGGTTTGTTAGTTGTATTACTTATATTAGTAGTTGCTTTAATAGTAAGAAAGAATAACAATAATGATTTAGTAGAAAAAATTAATAGATTAGAGTTAGAAGTTGTAAAAGAGATTAGTGATTTTAAAAGTGATTTTGCTCGTGACATTAATGAAGATTTTGATAAACTAAATGATAGAATGGATGCAAAACTAAATGTAATGAATGATAAAGTAAATTCTAGATTAGATGAAAATTTTGAAAGAACCAATAAAACATTTACTAATGTACTTGAGAGACTATCTAAAATAGATGAAGCTCAAAAGAAAATAGATAGTTTATCTGGAGATATTGTATCATTACAAGGAGTGCTTACTGATAAGAAAACTAGAGGAATATTTGGTGAGGTAAATTTGGAGCACATCCTATCTAATGTTTTTGGTGTTAATAATAAAACTATATATCAAACACAATATACTCTTCCTAATGGAACTATAGCAGATTCAGTATTATTTGCTCCAGAACCACTTGGTATGATTGCTATAGACTCTAAGTTTCCACTTGAGAGTTATCAAATTATGGTTGATAAGAATAATAGCGTTAATGTAAGAACTCAGGCTGAAAAACAGTTTAAAATAGATATGAAAAAACATATTGATGCCATTAGTAGTAAGTATATTATTCCTGGAGTAACTAGTGATCAGGCTATTATGTTTTTACCTGCTGAAGCGCTATTTGCAGAGGTTAATGCATATCATAATGATATACTTGATTATGCTTATAAAAAAAGAGTGTGGATAACTAGTCCTACTACTTTAATTAGTACGCTTACAACTATTCAAGTAATAATTAAAAATATCGAAAGAGATAAGTATGCAAAAGTAATTCATAACGAGTTAATATTACTTGATACAGAGTTTAAAAGATATAAAGAACGTTGGGATAAACTATATAGAAGTATAGAAACTGTTAGTAAAGACGTTAAAGATATTCATACTACAACAGATAAGATTACTAAAAGATTTAATAGTATTAATCAAGTAGAGATGGATACAAAGGAGATTGAGTAATGAAAGATAGAATAATAGATATATTAAAGAACAAAAATAAGGCGTTAAGTGTATATGAAATAAATGATTTATTAAAATTAAATAGTAGTAGTGATCTGCAAGAGTTATTAAAAGAACTAGAGAAATTAGAGAATGAACTTAAAGTGTATCATACTAATAAAGATAAATATATGTTATTTGATAATAGTCATTTAAAAACTGGTAAACTAATTGTAAATAAAAAAGGTTATGGTTTTGTTGATATTGAAGGCAAGGATGATATCTATGTTTCTGCAAATAATATGAATGGTGCGATTCATGGAGATATAGTTATTGCAGAAATTACTTCTAAGAAAGGTTTTGACTTAGAAGGTAGAATTCTTAAAGTTGTTAAAAGAGAAATAGATAATGTAGTTGGAACTATAGTAAAGAATAAAAATAACTTAGAACTTAAATTAGATGATGACAAGTTAAATATTAATGTAATACTAGATAAGAATAGTTTAAAAGATGTAGTAGAAGGTCATAAAGTAGTTGTTAAACTATTAAATAGAACGGATAATCATAACTTTAAAGGTGAAGTTATTAAGATAATTGGACATGTTAACGATCCAGGAGTTGATATATTATCTATTGCTGCAAAGCATGATATTAATGATGAATTTACAGAAGAAGTAATGTATGAAGTAGATAAATTACCTAGTGAGGTATTAGAAGAAGAATATATTGGTAGAACTGATTTAAGAAATAAGATTATATTTACTATAGACGGTGATGATACTAAGGATATAGATGATGCGATATCACTTGATATTCTTTCTAATGGTAATTATAAATTAGGTGTACATATAGCAGATGTATCACATTATGTTAAAGAAGACACGGAATTAGATAAAGAAGCATATGATAGAGGTACTAGTGTATATTTAGCAGATAGAGTAATACCAATGTTACCCCATAAATTATCTAATGGAATCTGTTCATTAAATCCTAATGTAGATAGACTTGCTATCTCATGTGAAATGGAAATAGATTCAACTGGAGAAGTAGTAGATTATGAAATATTTGAAAGTGTAATTAAATCTAATATTCAAATGACTTATAAGAAAGTAAATAAAATATTAGAAGAAGATATAGTTCCTGATAATTATGAAAAGTATGCAGATACTTTAAAAGATATGAAGAAACTTGCAGATATACTTAGAAAAAATAAAGTGGAAAAAGGTTATATAGATTTTGATTTAGATGAATCTAAAATTATTGTAAATGACAAAGGCGAGGCTATTGATGTAATCTTAAGAGATAGAGGTACTGGAGAGAAATTAATAGAAGACTTTATGATAGCTGCTAATGAAACGGTCGCTAGACATATCTTTTACATGGATTATCCATTTATCTATCGTGTACATGGTGAACCTAATGAAGAGAAGATTACTAAATTTATGCATTATATAAGTATTTTAGGTTATACAGTTACAGGTAAAATAAATAAGATTACTCCTAAGGCTATGCAAGGGATATTAGAACAATTAAAAGATGCAAAAGAATATTCTATGATGTCTAAAGAGTTACTTAGAAGTATGCAAAAAGCAATATATGATACAAAGAATATTGGACACTTTGGTTTAGCTAGTAAGTGTTATACGCATTTTACATCACCAATTAGAAGATATCCTGATACTACAGTTCATAGATTACTTCACACATATTTATTTAATAAGAATTTAAATAAAGAAACTATTAAACATTGGGAAGCGAAATTACCATTTGTTGCAGAACATTATTCATTAAAAGAAAGAAATAGTATTGAATGTGAACGAGAAGTAGATGATATGAAGAAAGCTGAATATATGGAAAAACATATAGGTGAGCACTTCGAGGGAGTTATATCTGGAGTTATGAGTTTTGGTATATTTGTAGAATTACCTAATTTAATAGAAGGATTAATTAGAGTAGAAGATATCAAAGGAGATTATTACGAATATAATGAAGATACATTTTCTTTAGTAGGTAAAAGAAATAAAAGAGGCTTTAGATTAGGAGATACAATAAAAGTAGTAGTTAAAGCTGCATCAAAAGAAAAACATACAGTAGATTTTCTTATAGATAATGAAGCATAATTATTGCTTTTTTTTCTATCTTTTATTATAATTATTCTAGTGAGAGTGATTTGATGAAGAAAGTTTTAAAGTGTTTTGCTATTGCTATAATATGTGTGTGTTTTATTAATAGCAAGATATATGCTGAAAAGTATAATTGTCAATATAAGAATGATAAAGGTGTAACAGCTGGGTTAACAACAGATTATAAATTTAGATACACAATAGATACTGATGAAAAAAGAATTACTTCTGAAAAAGTAGTTAATAATATTCCAAATGGGAAAATTGATTTTATTGCTGATTTTGCTCTTGATTCTTCAATGAATGTAGATTTTATTTTAAAGAAAGTACAGAATAAATGTCAATCTAAGGTATATATCTGTAAGCATACTATGTCTTCAATGACACTATATTCAGTTCTTTTTGACGATTCTAAAAGAACTGAAATTGAAAACTCTAAGTTGTATTTGATAAAACCTAGTGATAATCCAAATACAGATGAGAATTTATTATTTTCAAATTATGATAAATGTGCTTCATATGCAAAAAAGTACAATATAATGGATACAGGAAGCGTAGCTGGTACTCCGATTTCAACTGGCACTCCTGCTTGTAGGGGACCGTATCAAATTAGTGATAAAACTAATGATTGTGCTTTGTTTGAACGTGATGAAGAATACACTGATCAAAAGGAATCGGTAGATGTAAAATACACTTGTGAATACTATGAAGAATCGAAAGAAGAACTAAAGGATTTAGCCGATGAATATAAGAGTTGTGTCAGTAAAAATAATGCTTGTGGAACAGAAGCAACTAATCATAGTTTAAAGTTAGAAAAATTAAAGGAATATTGTAAAAATGTTATTGCGCATCAAAATTATGGCGATTCATGTATGACTGATTGTTTAAATTTAAAAAATGAAAAAGATATTTTAATAACTGATACCGTTGTAACTATCAAATGTTCATTAACAGAAGATATAATTTCGATGATATATAATGTTCTTAAGTGGATTAAATATATACTTCCTGCTCTTATTATAATTCTTACTATGTTAGATTTTATAAAAGCTATTGCTGCGCAAAATGATGATGATATGAAAAAGGCTCAAGGTAAGTTTATAAAAAGATTAATTGTTGCGGCTCTTCTATTCTTGTTACCACTCATAATAAACTTTGTATTACAGACATTTGGTTTCTATAATTCAGGTTGTGATATTACAGATTTACTATAAAGTTTAAGTAAAGTTATAGACTTTACTTTTTCTTTAGTTTATAATTAAATTGTAGATAAAAAGGTGATGTGATGAAGAAAAGAAAGTTAAAAAAGATGCCAATAATTATACTGTTATTAATAATAATTGGGGTTATAGGTGTAGTTATTATTAAACCTAGTAATAAGACTAATAAGAAGAGTAATATTAAGGTTACTGATAAGAAAAAAGTAAATAAGAGTAGTAAGAAAAAAAGTATGTCTTTAGTAATGGTAGGGGATGTTCTTACGCATGATTCTGTACTTGCTGATGCTTATAAAGATGGTGCTTATGATTTTACTTCTATGTTTTCTTATATTAAACCAATGATTAAAGATTATGATTTAAAGTATGTCAATCAAGAATCGATAATAGGCGGACCTAGTTTTAAATATAGTGGATATCCTACTTTTAATGCTCCTGATAGTATAGGTGATAATTTAATTGATACTGGCTTTAATATATTTGGACTTGCTAATAATCATGCTTATGATAAAGGTGAAACTGCGCTTCTTTACTCTAATAAGTATTGGAGTGGTAAAGATGTTATTACAGCTGGTACTTATTCTTCTTTTGAAGATAGAGATGATATAAAGGTATATGAGAAAAATGGAATTAAGTATGCATTTTTAGCTTATACTACATCTTTAAATGGTTATGAGTTATCTAGTGATAAATCATATTTAGTTAACGTTTATAGTAATGAACTTGTAAAAGATGATGTCAATAAGATTAAAGATAAAGTAGATGTAATAATTGTCGCAATGCATTGGGGCGATGAATATACTAATACCCCTACTAATAGTGAAAAAGAGATTGCTACGTATTTGTCAGAATTAGGAGTAGATCTTATAATAGGTACTCATCCACACGTTGTTCAACCGATAGAGTATGTGGGAGAAACACTAGTTATATATTCACTTGGTAACTTTATATCTAATCAATTAGTATTGGGATTAAATCCAGCAATCGGATTAATGGTTGGAGTAGATATTACTGTTGATGGAGATAATACTAAGATAAGTATTAAGGAAAAAGAACTATTATATTCCTATTCAGATAATAGTACTAAATTTAAAGTTATACCATTTAGTAAGATGAGTGATGAAATACTTAGTGATTATAAGAGCATAGAAGAAAAGTATATGAGTATTGTTGGAGATGTGATGTAAATGAAAAAAAGAAGAGTAAAAAAGATGCCGATAGTAATATTACTTGTAATTATTATTGGTATTTGTGTTGGAATTTATTTTTTAATGAATAGTGGAAGTAATAGTAAAAGTAGCAGTAAGAAAAGCAGTAAAACTAAGACTACAGAGAAGGTTGAAAAAGATACTACAAAGAAGATGAGTTTAGTAGCAGTTGGAGATTGTTTAATCCATGGGGCAGTTTATATGGATGCAAGAACTGGGTTTAATAGTTATGATTTTAGCGGGATGATTGAGTTAGTTGGACCAATGATTAGTAATTATGATTTAAAGTATTATAATCAAGAAACTATTATTGGTGGTAAAGCACTGGGTGTATCACATTATCCTAGATTTAATTCTCCAGAAGAAATAGGAGATAATATGGTTGATTTAGGTTTTAACTTAGTTAGTCTTGCGAATAATCATTCCCTAGATAAAGATGAAACTGGTATATTAAAATCTAATGAATATTGGAAGACTAAAGATGTAATAACCGCAGGTACATATTCATCTAGTGATGAGAGAAATGATATAAAAGTATATGAGAAAAACGAAATTAAGTATGCATTTTTAGCTTATACAACAACTACTAATGGACTAAATGTTCCAAAGGGAAAAGAATATTTACTTAATGTATATAGTGATGAACAAGCGAAAGAAGATATAGATAAGATTAAAGATAAGGTAGATGTAATAATTGTTTCTATGCACTGGGGAGATGAGTATGTATTTGAACCTACTAAAGAAGAAAAAGAAATTGCGCAGTATTTATCTAGTTTAGGAGTAAACTTAATAATTGGATCTCATCCTCACGTAGTTCAACCTGTTGGATATGTTAATGATACTTTAGTTATTTATTCATTAGGTAATTTCTTATCTGGACAAAGACCTATGGGAATAGATAAAACTATTGGTCTTATGGTAGGTATGGATATTGTAGTAAAGGATAAGAAGGTTTCATTTGAAAATATTGATAAGAATTTACTATACACTTATTCAACAACTTATGATACTAAATATAAAGTATATCCATTTAAAGATTTAGATGATTCAATATTAAATGGTTATAAAGATTTAGAAACTAAATATATGGGAATTGTAAACAGCGAGGTTAAATATGATTGAGATTAAAAATAGAAAGGCTTTATATGACTATACAATTTCTGATACATATGAAGCAGGGATAGTACTTACTGGTACGGAGATTAAATCTATAAGAGATGGAAAGGCTAATTTAAAAGATAGTTATGCTATTATAAAAAAAGGTGAGTGTTTTATACTTGGTATGCATATTAGTCCTTATGATAAAGGGAATAGATTTAATCATGATGAGTACCGTACGAGAAAGTTATTACTTCATAAAAATGAAATACTAAAAATTAGAGATAAGATAGAAATAAAAGGATATACTTTAGTACCTATAAAACTATATTTTAGTAAGAATAAAGCAAAGATATTACTTGGTATTGGTAAAGGTAAAAAAGTATATGATAAAAGAGAATCTATGAAAGAGAAGGACATTAATAAAGAAATAAAAAAAGAGTTGAGATAAAAAAAAGTAAAAATAAAAAGAGTTGAGAAAATGCTACATGAAAAAATAAATAAAGAGAATTTAATACAATTGTTTAGTGATATTATAAAGCATGAAAATAAAAAGTATGGTTTAAATTTACAATTTATTCATCTTAGTTTAAAAGATAGAGTAAAAGAAATGCTTAAAGAAAACAAGATTAGTATAAAGAGATGTTCAGATTGGATAAAAGCGATTGATATATATGCTTATGCAAGAGATACGGTTGCTTTTTATAATTCAGATTTTGATAATATTTCTTTAATAACAGATAAAAGGATATGTTTAATTAGTGATGAAAAATTTAATAAGGCTGAGATGATTGAGACTGCCTATCATGAGTTTTTCCACGCTTTAGATAAAGATAGGGTAGATAATTTTTTCTATAATGACTGTAGATTGAATGAAATTGATTTTGGTTATTTCTTTTCGATCGTTGAAGAATTAGTATGGAGTACATCTGTTGTAAAAAATAGATATGTTACACATCCTACTGACTTTATTTGTGAGATACAAGCGGATTTATATGGTATTGAAAGAACAATTTCTAATCATAAATTAAATAAAACTGATATAAATTCATTAAGAAGATTTAAAAGAGGACTGAAAGATAAATATGAAAATTATGATACTGATTTCTTTTTAGATATTTTGTATAATTATTATAAGAATAATTCTAATAATGAAGTATTTAAAAATGAAATATTTACTGTGTTTTATAAATCAGGAGAATATCGGGATATTAATGAAATAATTAATGATTCAAGATTAAGTATTATTGATAATAGAATTACTAATTCTATTATCACATCTTCTAGTTTTTTAGAATATCTATATGATAATAGTCAAAATTTAAATAAATCTACAATTATGTATTTAATAAAATTATTAGAAAGTGAAATTGTTAGATTAAATAATAAATTAGATTCTAAGAAAAAACTTGAATCGTTTGATGGGATTGTATATTATAAAAAAAGATTAGGGAGTTATATAGGAAAAACGTATAGGATTGCTAAAGAAATTCCTTTTTTAGGTAAATATATTATTAATCCTATATTTAGAAACAAAGATGAATTTAAAAGAAGATATGCTAGTAGTATTACTGATAGAGATGAAATAAAGTTAAATCTAGTAGAAAAAGTATATAATAAGATAATAAATAGTTATTATGTATTACATAGTATAGAAAATGAAAATAAATTATTATAAAGTATTGAAAAAAGATATTAAATATTATATACTTATTATGTAAAATAAGAGAGGAGAAACATATGAAAGTTACATTAGACAAGTTATTTATAATCGATGATGATTCAAAAATGAAAGGTAGCGCTTCTGTTATTATTGATGATTGTTTTAAGATAACAGGAATTAAAATTATAGATGGTACAAATGGATTATTCTTATCTATGCCAAGTAGAAAGTTGCATGATGGTACTAATAGAGATATTGTATATCCTATTAATACTGAAACAAGAGAATTATTTAATGATGTAATTTTAACTGAATATGAGAAACAGACTAGTAAATAGTTTGTTTTTTTCATAATATTTTTTTAGTCACATATATTGTAGGGGAGGTAAATATGGACAAGGAAATTATTACAGGAAATCATACAGTAAATATTGTAAAAAGAAGTAGTATTAATATTAGTGGTGTTAAAAAGATTGACAATTTTAATGATAATGAGTTTGTACTTGAAACAATTATGGGATTTATGAATATAAAGGGTTCTGGACTTGAAATAATTAAACTTGATACATATCAAGGAGATGTAGCTATAAAGGGAAAAATTGATAGTATAATATATAGTGATGTTAGTAATAAAAAGAATAAAGAAGAAAGTATTTTTAGTAAGTTATTTAAATGATTAGTTTAAATATTCAAATAAAACTATTAGTTTTTTCCCTAATATATGGCTTTTTATTCTCTATTGCGCTTGATATATTATACCCACTTATAAAAAAGACTAATAAAGTATATCAAGTAATATTATCATTTATCTTTATTTTATTAATGGCAATTATATACTTTATTGCGATAGATAAAATTGGTTATGTTATATTTCATTTATATTCAATATTTGCGATTATAATAGGATTTGTAAGTTATGATATCATTATTAGAGTAATTGCAAAAAATATAAAAAGGTGATACACTTGTAATGGTGATGGTATGGCTAAGAGGAAAGTTGCCAAATGTACTGTAAGAAGACTTAGAGTATTTGGAATTATATCTTTAATATGTATATTATATTTTATATTTTGTTTGTGCTACGAAATGTATGAAATACATAAGTTAAAAGTAGAAGAATATCAGTTAAAAGAAGAATATAAACAGTTAAAAAAGGAAGCTAAGGATCTTACTGTTCAAATAGAAGAGTTAAATAATCCAGAATACTTAGCTAGTTATGCAAGAGAGAATTATTCTTATTCTAAAGATGGAGAATATATAATTAAATTAAATAATAAAGAAAAAGAAGTAAAAAAGGTTGATAAAGATATCAAAGTTGATTATGTGGTTGTTGGAATTAGTATCTTTGTTGTTGTATTTTTTACATCAATTATACTTAGAGGTAGAAAAAGTAAATAGTGATATTTATTTTTTTTTAGGTTTAGGGTATAATTATGTTGTGATAATATGAAGAGATTTATTAATTTTATACTATATATAATACTTATTTGTTTATTTGTAATACTATTTATATCATTAAAGAATATTTTTAAATGGATAGAGGATAATAAGAAAACTAAAGAAATGTTAAATGTAATTGAGGATAATAGTACTGTTGAGGTTATTGAAGATGATGAGAGTGGATTAATTAATGTTGATTTAAATGATTTAAAAAATATTAATAGTGATACAGTAGGATATATTAAAGTAAATAATACTAATATTAATTATCCTGTGGTTCAAACTGATAATAATACTTATTATCTATCTCATACATTTGATAAGACAGAGAATAAAGCTGGATGGGTATTTATGGATTATAGAAATCATAATGATTCTTTTGATACTAATACTATTCTATATGCTCATGGTAGATTAGATAATACGATGTTTGGATCTTTAAGAAAAGCAGTTAAAGAAGAGTGGTATACTAATCCTGATAATTATATAATACAGTATTCTAATGATTACTATAGTACTAAGTGGCAAGTATTTAGTGTATATAAAGTGAGAGAAACTGATGATTATATAAAAACAAATTTTAATAGTAATAATGAATATCAAGAATTTATTGATTTGATTAAAAATAGAAGCATTTATAATTTTAATACAGATATTACTATAAATGATAAGATTCTTACGTTATCTAGTTGTTATAATGATGATTATAGAATGGTACTTCATGCAAAATTAGTTAAGATAGTTAAAAAATAATTTTATAAAAAATGTATATACTATATAAGTAAGAAAAAAGTTAAGGAGGAAGAATATGAGTATAATTGAAATTAGAGAAGATGAATTTGAAAAAGAGGTATTGAAAAGTGAGAAGATAGTATTAGTTGATTTTTATGCTAATTGGTGTGGACCTTGTAAAATGTTAAGACCAGTACTTGATAGTGTTGCAGGAAGTCATACTGATGTAAAGGTTGTATCAATTGATGTTGATGAAGCAGAAAATCTTGCTATGTCTTATGGTATATCATCTATACCTTGCATAATTAAGTTTAAAGATGGTAATGAATTAGAGAGAAGTATAGGTTTTAAACCTAAAGAAGAGATAGAAAAATTAATTGAGGGTTAGTATGTGGGATATTATTATAATAGGTGCAGGTCCTGCAGGATTAACTGCGGCCATATATGCACGTCGTGCGAGAAAGAAAGTACTTGTACTAGAGGCTAATTCTTATGGTGGACAGATAATTAATGCTCAAGATATAGATAATTATCCAGCTGCACCGCACATAAATGGATATGAATTTGCTACTAATTGTTATAATCAAGCAGAAGAGTTAGGTGCCGAAATAAAGTTTGAAAAGGCTATTAATATTATTAGTGGAGATATAAAAAAAGTAGTTACTACAAGTAATTCTTATGAGACTAAAACTATTATAATCGCAACAGGATGTGGCATTAGAAAACTGGGATTAGATAGAGAAGATGAATTACTTGGAAAAGGTGTTTCATATTGCGCAATTTGTGATGGTGCATTCTTTAAAGGAAAAGAAGTAGCTGTTGTAGGTGGAGGTAATACTGCTATAGAAGATGCTTTATACTTATCAGATATTGCATCTAAAGTATATTTAATTCATAGAAGAGACTCTTTTAGAGGAGAAGATATAAGTATTGCAGATTTGAAAAAGAAAGATAATATAGAAATTATTTATAATAGTAATGTTACCAAGTTAATCGGCGATAAAAAGTTAGAAGGTATAGAAGTAATTAATAAGAATGGCGATGTTAAGAAAATTGAATTATCAGGATTATTTATTGCGATTGGAAGAGTACCTGAGAACGCTAATTTTACTAAAGTAGTTAATATAGATGATAATGGATATATTATTGCAGGAGAAGATTGTAAAACAAATGTAGATGGTATATTTGTTGCGGGAGATTCTAGAATTAAGGTGTTACGTCAGTTAGTCACCGCTACAAGTGATGGTGCGAATGCAGCTACTAATGCAATAAAGTATATTGGTAGGAGGGACAATGTTTGACTTAAAAAGTAATGTTGCAGTTATTACAGGTGCATCTAGTGGACTCGGAAGACAGATGAGTATAGGATTTGCTAAGCAAGGCGCAGATTTAGTAATAATGGCAAGAAGAATTGAATTATTAGAAGAGCTAAAGATAGAATTAGAAAAATATAATGTTAAAGTAATGCCAATAAAGTGTGATGTTACGAATACGGATGATGTAAATAATGCTGCAAAAAAAGTAGAAGATGAATTTGGTAAAGTAGATATAATTGTTAATTGTGCAGGTGCATCAAAAGATGCAGGTGTTCTTAACATGACAGATGCAGAGTGGGATTTTACTGTAAATACCGATTTAACTAGTGTATTTAAAGTTACTCGTGCTTTTGCAAATATAATGAAAAATAATAACTATGGAAGAATAATTAATATTGCATCTATGTATGGTTTAGTTGGTAATACTGCTATTGATACAGTTGCATATCATTCTGCTAAGGGTGGAGTTGTAAACTTTACAAGAGCTGTGGCAGCAGAACTTGCTAAATATAATATTACTTGTAATGCTATTTGTCCTGGTTATTTTGAAACAGAACTTACTAAAGAGGTTCTTAATACTGATGATTTTAAGGAATATATGAAGAATACTGTTCCTATGCAAAGATATGGTAAAGCCGGAGAGTTAAATGCTGGCGCCATATTTCTTGCAAGTAAAGAAGCTAGTTATGTTACAGGGATAGTATTACCAATAGATGGAGGTTATACTTGTGTATAATCTTTTATTATTATTTAGTTAAATAAAGTAAAACCAGAAAATAATCTGTCGGAATAAAATAAAAAAAGTATCGGGTTTAAAATAGCAAATACATCGGATTGATTTGATATAAAGTATCGGAATAAGAAATATGTTGAAAAAGCAATTCTTTATGTAATCTATATATAAAAACGTCCAGATGGTGTATATGTAGTTTCAACAACTGCTCTTAAAAATTAAAACTGCACGTAATTATGCAGTTTTTTCTATAGACTAAAATCTGTTCCTTCTACTCCTATTTCATTACCATCAAAGTATGCTTTAGTTTTATATCCTCTAACTAATGCAACTAAATTAGAAGGAAGACTTTTAACCATTTTATTATAGTCAGTAATAATATCGTTATAGTATTTTCTAAGTGCAACTATTTCTGATTCTGATTCAAATAGATTAATATCTATTTTTAAATATGCTTCATTTGTTTTTAACTTATCATATTTTTCTTTATATTCATTAAATTCATTAATTGCATCATATAATTTTCTATCTAATTCAAAATTAGTTATTTTTTTGCTTTTTAAATCTTTTACTATTTCTAATACGTTTTCTTCTTTAGTATTTGCCTTAATAATACCAATAGACTTATTAAGTAGGTCAAATCTTTTTCTAAGTACGGCATCAATGCTTTCTTCTGCTTCATTAATTCTAATAATATAGTCTTGAAAATGATTATAAGTAGTTACAAATACAACTAGGCATACAGAAATAGTAATTATTAATAAAAGTATAATGATTAAACTAGTCATTACCATCACCCTAATAACATTATAATTAATAAAGATAAAAAAAGCAATAAATTTATCAAATTTAATTGCTTGAAATATTAGTTTTATAGTATTCTTGGCTATTATTAATACATTCCTCTGACTTTATAAAGTCAATATACTTAAATGGAATTATGTACCAAGCACCAGTTTTAGGATCGCTTAATACAATATAGTCTTTATAAGAGTCTTCGATAATTCCTGTAAATAATTTATCCTTCCATTCATTAGAATTCTTAAAAGATGTATATACTGATACCTTTTTCCCTTTATTTATTTTAAGTATATCATCTAATTTTTTATCTTGATAAGTGTATTCTGGATAGTAAGGTTTAGTCATTTGATAACTTGGTTGACTAGTTGTATAAATTGGATTATTATTAAATTCTTTATAATAGTTATTATTCATAAATTCATCCTTTCATTTAAATTATATGGCAAATAATTATAAAATATGTTAAAATGTAGTTGGTGATGATGATGAAAATAAGTGTTGGAGTATCAAATAGACATATACACTTAAATCATAGTGATTTAGAAAAATTATTTGGTGTTGGTTATGAGCTTACAAAAGCTGCTGATTTAACTCAACCTGGACAGTTTAAGTGTAATGAGACATTGACTATAAAAACAAGTAAAAGTGAGATTGATAATGTTAGAGTATTAGGGCCAACTAGGCTTTATACACAAGTAGAAATATCTAAAACTGATGCTTATAAATTAGGATTAAATCCACCAATTAGAAATTCTGGAGATTTAATTGATAGTGAAGAAATCACTATAGTTGGGCCTAAAGGAGAGATTACAACTAATGGTTGTATAATCGCAACTCGTCATATTCATTTATCTGAAGAACAAATGAAATATTATAAATTAGAAGGTAAAGATACAGTAAATGTCCTACTTCTAGGTGAGAAAGGTGGAATAATTACTAATGTTTATTTGAAAACAGCTCCTAATTCTTTTTTTGAACTTCATCTTGATACAGATGATGCTAATGCTCATATGATTAAATCAGGTGACATTGTAGAGATTTTGGAGGATTAATATGAGAAAATATTTAATTATTTTTATGCTATTTGTTCTATCTGTGTTGGTTTGTAATAAGCATGTATTTGCAGTAACAGGAGATATAGATGGCGATGGCAAGGTTAATATAATTGATAAAGAGTATTTGGAAAAGTATATTAATGAACAGTTAAGTGATGCTGATAAAGAGAAAGTTGAAAAAAAAGGTGATATAAATGGTGATGGTAAAATTACTACAAAAGATATTACCGAGATAACTTCTCTTATGTCCTCAACTGGTGATATAAATGGTGATGGTAAAATTGATGAAACTGATAAAGAATTTATAAAAAAATATATAAATGAACAATTAA
>JAEEGL013256800.1_pt1 | contig 25431 bp, 22 predicted proteins | sample 9134231 | NCBI WGS metagenome assembly JAEEGL01 (sample SAMN16246548, study PRJNA631951) | gut metagenome | biome: gut microbiome; feature: rumen; material: fiber-attached | host: Bos | place: Iran: Karaj | collected 2018-10
CAAGATCTTCAACAAGATGGGTATTGATACTCTCGATGTGTTGGAAGCCGCTGGTACCAAATGGAACTTCCTGCCCTTCCGTCCCGGTCTCGTTGGCGGCCACTGCATCGGAGTTGATCCGTACTATCTGGCCCAGTGCGCCCAGCGTCATGGCTACAACCCTGAGATTATTCTTGCCGGTCGTCGTATGAATGATGGTATGGGCGAGTATGTAGCAATAGAGACTATTAAGCTGATGTTGAAGAAGGGTATCCAGGTGCTGAACTCCAACATCCTTATCCTAGGCTTCACGTTCAAGGAGAATTGCCCGGATGTGCGGAATACAAAGGTCATAGATATCTATAAGGCTTTGAAAGAGTACAACCTCAACATCACAGTTTATGATCCGTGGGCCAATTCTGCTATAGTTGAGCAAGAGTATGGTATCAAGGTAGTGAACGAACTGCCATCCCAGAAGTTTGACGCAGTCATTGCCGCAGTTGCCCACAAGAAGTTTGAAGGAATTGACGTAACGAACATCTTAAAGGAAAAGCATGTCATCTTCGATGTGAAATGTACTTTGGATAGAAAAATCGTTGACGGAAGATTATAATGAATATACTTGTAACAGGAGCCAAGGGTTTTGTGGGTAAAAACCTTTGTGCCCAACTGGATAATATTGCAACAGGAAAGGCACGTTGGTACAAAGTACCAGCCGAAGGGTTGAAAGTATTCCAATACGATATAGATTCAAAGCCGGAAGACTTAGAGTCATATTGCAAAGAAGCTGATTTTGTTTTCAATCTTGCTGGAGTGAACCGCCCTCAAGACCCCAAAGAGTTTATGGAGGGTAACTTTGGGTTTGCGAGTACCTTGCTTAATACTCTAAGGAAGTACAATAATACCTGCCCTGTGATGATTTCTTCTTCCAGTCAGGCAGCGCTTGATAACCCCTACGGCCAATCGAAAAAGGCGGGAGAAGATTTGATGTTCCAATATGCGGAGGAAACAGGAGCCAAGGTATTGGTGTACCGATTCCCTAATCTTTTCGGTAAATGGTGCCGTCCTAACTACAATTCTGCAGTGGCCACCTTCTGTCACAACATTGCCAACGGCTTGCCTATACAGGTCAACGATCCTGAGGTAATAATGACCCTGGTTTATATTGATGATGTAGTGGATGAATTGATAGGTGCGCTGACGGGCGATGAGTTCAAGGAAGGTAAGTACTGTTATGTGCCTCATGTTCATAGAGTTCGGTTGGGCGACATAGTGGACTTGTTATATTCCTTCGATGAAGGCCGTCCAAGTCCTAACCTTCAGATACCATACGTCAGTGACTCTTTCCGCAAGGCTCTCTATTCCACATATACTTCATATCTGCCGAAGGAGAAGATATCTTATCCTTTGGAAATGAAGGAGGACAACCGTGGCAGTTTTACTGAATTTATCCATACTGAGAACCATGGACAGGTAAGCATTAACATTTCCAAGCCAGGTATTACCAAGGGACAACATTGGCATAACAATCTGGTTGAGCGATTCTTGGTGGTTAGTGGTCATGGCTTGATACAACTTCGCAAGGAAGGTGTAGATGAGAATGGCAACAAATACCCGGTTATTAATTATGAGGTTAGTGGAGATAAACTTGAGGTGGTCGAGATGATTGCAGGCTATACTCATAATCTGATTAATCTCTCAGATACAGAGGAGATGGTAACGGTGATTTGGGCGAATGCATGTTTTGATCCTAATCGACCTGATACATATTTTGACCCTGTAGAATAAGAAAGCCTATGTTGAACATTGATAATAAAGTAATCCTGATAACAGGAGGCTCTGGCACTTTTGGTCGGAAATTCATAGAATTAACTCTCCGTGATTATCCAAGCGTGAAGAAGATTATCGTTTATTCTCGCGACGAGATGAAACATCTGGAGATGATGCGACTTTTCCCCAAAAAGCAATTCCCTCAACTTCGTTTCTTTGTTGGCGATGTAAGAGATAAGGAACGTTTGATGCGTGCATGTGAAGGAGTGGATATTCTAATTCATGCTGCTTCTTTAATGACATTGGAGGCATCCGAGTACAATCCAGATGAAACAATCAAGACCAATATCTTGGGAGCTCAGAATGTCATAGATTGTGCTCTTAAATGTGAGATTCATTCAGTAATTGCCTTATCTTCAGATAAGGCTTGTGAGCCGGCAAGCTTGTATGGCGCTTCACAACTGGTCTCGGACAAACTATTTGTTGCAGCAAACAATATAGTTGGCAAGAAAGACATTCATTTCTCTGTTATCCGCTATGGTAATGTGATGGGCAGCAAAGGTTCTGTTTTCCGATTCTTTATGGAGCGCAGCAAACTAGGCGGTCGGGAATTGCCAATTACAGATAAACGAATGACCCGTTTCTTGATTTCAAACCAACAGGTCGTTGACTTGGCATATTATGTTATTGAGAAGCAACTTGGTGGCGAAATATTTGTCCCTAAGATGCCGTCTTATCGCATCACAGATTTGGCTGAAGCCATTGCCCCTAAGATGACACCCGTGGAAATTGGCAAGAGAGCAGGAGAAAAATTAGCAGATGATATTATTGCAAGAAGTGATGCCGACAATACTTTAGAAGCCCGTAATTTCTATGTTATTATTCCCTTTATGTCCTATGTCGGCAAGAGAACAAAGAGCGATTATCTAGAGTATTATAAGGGCAAATCTGTGCCAGAAGACTTCCACTACAGTTCAGATAATAATCCAATGTTTGAAACGGTAGAAACTCTTCGTGAAAAGATTCGTCGATATATTGATTATAATTTTAAAGCAAAATGATACAGAAACCAATTCCTTATGGACATCAGCACATTACTGATGAGGACGTTCAAGCCGTAGTAGAAGCTTTGAAGTCCGATTATATGACCCAAGGACCGCGCATTGGAGAATTTGAGAAGTCCTTTGCAGAATACCTTGGTTGCAAGTATGCTTGTATGGTCAGCAATGGTACGGCTGCACTACATCTGTGCGCTATGGCTCTTGACATTAAGCCTGGGGATAAGATTATTACCACGCCTATTACTTTTGTGGCATCTGCCAACGGATTCCGTTATCAGGGTGCTGAGGTAGTGTTCTGCGACATTGATCCCAAGACTTTCTTGATGGATTTGGATAAACTGGAGCAAATCCTTAAAGCATCACCTAAGGGTACCTTTAAGGCAGTTGTACCAGTTGATTTCGCAGGTTATCCTATCGATGAGGAGAAACTGCGCAAGTTGGCTAATGAATATGGCTTTGCCATTGTGGTAGATGCGTGTCACGCCCCTGGCGGTAGTTTCATCGACAGTAAAGGTGAGAAACAGTTGGTAGGTAACTGCAAGTATGCAGACCTGACTTGTTTCTCTTTCCACCCCGTGAAGCATATTGCAACAGGCGAAGGTGGTGCAGTTACAACCAATCGCAAAGATTTGTATGACAAGGTGGCCCTATATCGTACCCATGGCATCACCAAAGATCCCGCTTTGTTGAAAAAGAACGATGGCGGCTGGTACTATGAAATGCAGGAACTAGGTTATAATTACCGAATTACCGAGATGCAAGCAGCCCTTGGTATTAGCCAGTTGAAACGTCTGGATTGGAGTATTGAGCGTCGCAATGAGATAGCCCGCAAGTACGACGAGTCTTTTGCTGGAACGGCAGTAAAGATCCCATTCCGTGCCGAAGGATTGGTTCATGCTTTCCACCTCTATATCATTCAAGTTGACTCTGCTAAGCGTAAAGGCCTTTACGATCATCTGCGTGCCAATAATATCTTCTCTCAGGTTTTGTATATTCCCGCACATACGATGCCATATTATAAGAGTTTAGGCTGGAAGGAAGGTGATATGCCAGTAGCTGAAGATTACTACACAAAGTGTCTCGCTCTGCCGATGTTCCCAACTTTGACTGATGAGGAAATGCAGTGGGTAATTGAAAAGGTTAAAGACTTCGTATGTCAATGAAGAATCTCTGCATCATTCCAGCACGTGGGGGCTCAAAGCGAATACCACGAAAGAATATCAAATCTTTTATGGGAAAACCAATTATGGCTTATTCCATTGAGGCTGCTTTGAAATCAGAACTCTTTGATGAAGTAATGGTTTCAACTGATGATAACGAGTTTGCCGAAGTTGCAATAAATAACGGAGCGTCAGTTCCTTTCCTGCGCTCAGAAGCCACCGCCAATGATTATGCAACCACGGTTGATGTTCTTTTGGAAGTAGTCGAGATGTACAAACAACGTGGAAAAGAGTTTGATACGGTCTGCTGTTTATATTCTACCGCACCTTTTGTTTCTCCAGAAAGACTTAAGGCGGCGTATGGCAAATTATCAGAGCAGATAGATGGTTGTTTCACAATCGTAGAGTATTCCTATCCAATTCAGCGCAGCCTTCGAATCAATGAATCTGGCCTTGTAGAAATGAAATATCCCGAGTATTTAAAGAGCAGAACTCAGGATTTGGAAAAGGTATATCATGATGCCGGTCAATTCTATTTTGTAAAAACCAAAGTTCTCATTGAAGAGAAAACAGTATGGTGTAAGCATACCGCACCGCTTGTTCTCTCTGAATTGGAAGTGCAAGATTTGGATACCCTCACGGACTGGCAACTGGCAGAGATGAAGTATGAATTAATTCGTAATTAAGTTTTATGGCTAACTACAGGTGTCTTAAACAGCAGCGGTACTCCATTGGAGATTACAGCATAGTGCCATTACGGTACGAAGATCGCTTTGCGATAATGAAGTGGCGTAACGAGCAGATTTATCATTTGCGTCAGGCCCGTCCTCTCACCGTTGATGACCAGCAGCGGTATTTTGAGAATGTAGTAGCCAAACTGTTTGACGACCCTCAACCGAATCAGATACTCTTCTCCTACTTGGAGAAGGGTGTCTGTATCGGGTATGGAGGCTTAGTCCATATCAATTGGATTGACCGAAATGGTGAAATCTCGTTTATTATGGACACAAAATTGGAAGCTGAGTACTTTTCGGATCATTGGAGCAACTATCTTACAATGCTCAAAGAACTTGCTTTTAATGACCTTTGCTTGCATAAGATTTACACATACGCATATGACTTACGCCCTTACCTCTATACAATGCTTGATGCCAACGGTTTCACCCGAGAAGCTATACTTAAAGACCATTGTCTTTTCCAAGGTGAATACAAAGACGTTGTGATTCATTCAATCTGGAATCAAAATGTATAAGGTCGTCAACTATGTGGATTGCACCACAGAGCAGCATCGGGAAATACTTGCATTGCGTAATCTGGAGGATATACGAAAATGGATGGTTAATCCTGAAGTGATAGCAGAGGAAAACCATTTCCGTTTTGTGGAGAGTCTCCGTGGAAATGAAAACCGACTCTATTTAGCCATCTACAAGGATGGTAAGTTATTGGGAACATACAACCTCACCAATGAAGGAGAAGGTTTATGGGAACGAGGAATTATCGCTAACCCTGAAACCCAGGGAAAAGGCGAAACGGAACAATGGGAGCGACAGATTATCAACGAGCTTCCTAAATGTGGTATTATGGCATTGTGTGCCAAAGTGAAAATAGATAATCTGAGATCCATTAGATACCACGAAAAGCTGGGATATCAGGAACAATCTAGAGACAACGAGTATAAATACTATATATTAAACTTAGTCATGCGCAAAACATTTATTGTAGCGGAGTTGTCTGCTAATCATGGTCATAAACTGGAATTGGCATTGGAGTCAGTCCGAGCGGCTAAGGAGGCAGGCGCTGATGCTATCAAGATTCAAACCTATACGGCTGATACGCTTACCTTGGATTGTGACAAGCCAGACTTTATTGTAGGTAAAAGCCTGTGGGAAGGCCAGACATTATATGGATTGTATAAAGAGGCTTTTACTCCTTGGGAGTGGCATAAGGCCATCTTTGATGAAGCCAGGAAGCAAGGGCTAGTTTGCTTCTCAACACCTTTTGATAATACTGCAGTGGATTTTTTGGAAGAATTAGGAAACCCCATTATGAAAATAGCCAGCTTTGAAATAACGGATGTTGGTTTGTTGGCGTATGCGGCCAAGAAAGGTAAACCGATGGTAATATCAACAGGAATAGCAACACCCGAGGATATTGAGCTGGCTGTTAAGACCTGCAAAGATGTGGGGAATAATGATATTACGCTTCTTAAATGCACATCTTCATATCCGGCACCTATCGAGGCGGCCAATTTGATGACCATGGTGGACATGAAACAACGCTACGGGGTGAAGGTGGGTTTGAGTGACCATACTATGGGCTATGACGTTGCAGTAGCAGCTGTGGCTCTTGGTTCCACAATGGTAGAAAAGCATTTTATCCTTGACCGGTCAATAGGCGGCCCAGATGCGGCTTTTTCTATGGAGAAAGATGAGTTTGCTGCCATGGTTAAGGCTATTCGCAATGTTGAGAAGGCATTGGGTAATGTTGTATACCCGACTGATCCGTTAAAGATAAAAGGCAGAGAGTTTAGTCGCTCTTTATATGTTGCCGAAGATGTTAAGGCAGGGGATAGAGTCACAGAACAAAATGTAAGAAGCGTAAGGCCTGGATTCGGACTACATCCAAAGTACTTGCCATTCGTAGTGGGAAGGCGTTTCGCTTTTGATTGTAAGAAAGGTGATCGTTTTTCTCTTGATATGATAGTTTGAACCAAATAGAAAAAAATGCTATTTAATTCGTACGAATTTCTAATTTTTCTGCCAATAGTATTTATACTTTATTGGTTTGTATTCTGCCATAGAAAATCGCAAAATATGCTTGTTGTTGCGGCGAGCTATGTTTTCTACGGTTGGTGGGATTGGCGTTTTTTGCTATTGATTGTTTTTACTTCGTTATGTAGCTATACGAGTGGTATATTGTTGGAAAAGAATGAAGGTAATAGAGGAATTCAAAAAGCGATAAGTACAGCAAATATTATAGTTAACCTTACTATATTGGGATTCTTTAAATACTATAACTTCTTCGTTGATAGTTTGGATTCTTTGATTGGTGCGCTGTTTGGATATGAATTAGGATGGGTTACACTTAAGATCATTCTTCCTGTAGGCATTTCCTTTTATACATTTCAGGCTTTGAGTTATTCCATAGATGTTTATAAACATAGTATTAAAGCCACACATGATCCAATTGAATTTTTTGCTTATATCAGCTTTTTTCCACAATTGGTTGCTGGTCCTATTGAACGAGCCACAAATCTGCTACCACAGTTTCAAAAGGCACGCTCTTTTGATTATTCCCGAGCAGTAGATGGTTTACGCCAAATGTTATGGGGATTTTTTAAAAAATTAGTGATAGCTGATAATTGTGCAGCAATTGTAAACCGATATTGGGGACAATATCAAGAATTGTCAGGATTGATGCTCTTAATTCTGGGTGTGCTTTTTACATTTCAAATTTATTGTGATTTCTCGGGCTATTCAGATATTGCTATAGGTTGCGCCCGCCTTTTTGGTGTTAATCTGATGCGCAACTTCAACTTCCCTTATTTTTCAAGAAGTATACCTGAGTTTTGGAGAAGATGGCATATATCACTTACTACTTGGTTTAGAGATTATATTTATTTCCCACTAGGTGGCAGTCACTGTTCTAAGTGGAAGACCATTCGCAATGTTTTTATTGTGTGGGGAATTAGTGGATTATGGCATGGCGCAAATTGGACCTTTGTATGCTGGGGAGTATACCATGCAATCATTTTAAATATATATAATCTATTTGGTATTAACACAAAACGAGATGATAATCCTCTATTAAGAAGAGATAAGTGTTTTGTCAACTTCAATGTTTTATTGAATATATTGACTATATTATTTACATTTATTTTGGCGGTCTTTGGATGGATTATTTTCCGTTCTGATTCTATGGATCAGGCTATAGACTACTTTGCTAAATTATTTTCTAATCCGTTCAATACTGGCACTGGTATATATGGAATAAAAGAATTATTACTCTGTTTGGTGTTAATGATAATAGAGTGGTTGAAACGAGATAAACAGCATGCACTACAATTTGACAATTCTGATTTCTTTTGCCATAGAATAGTACGATGGGGCGTGTATTATGGGATTCTAATAGCAATTGCGTGCATGGCGGGATCAAGTCAGACATTTATTTATTTCCAGTTTTGATGAAATGCGAAAATTTTTAATAAATATAAGTTTGTTTGTTTTTCCAATAATATTGGTGCTTCTTTTCTGCGCATTATTATTATTTCAAGCAGGGGAGTTATATAAATTCAATAATTTGAAACCGTTAAGAGAAAACCAGTATTTTGGCTTGGCATATTCCGAAGTAGGGGATGCGTATAAATTTAAAATGACCAATGAATACTATAGGAGCGATGTGGTGGCGCTTGGTTCAAGTCGAATAATGCAAGTCAAGAATGAAGTGATAAATGAAAATTACTCTTTTTTCAATGCAGGAGGGGCTGTAAACAATATTTATAAGTATAATCTTTTTCTGAATAAATTGAGTTACAAGCCCAAACTGTTTATTATTAGTATCGATCAATGGTTTTTTAATCCAAATTATAGTGATCAAAGAGCTTCATTTAATGAAGATTGCTATGAAGAGAGGAACGAAATGGACTTATTTAACAGATGCAAATTGTTAGTCGTTGACTTTTTCAAAGGAAAGATTTCATTAAATCGTATTTTTAATAATCCTAATAATAACATTGGAATGAATGCTATTATGAATAATAATGGCTTTGTTTCAGATGGCTCTTATTTCTATGGAGGGTACATTACAAATCCATCAATACAATTGGATTATAATTTTAAAGATACATATAAAAGAATAAAAGAGAAACGTTCAAGGTTTCAATATCGTACACATGCGGATTCGACTGTGTGTGATGGCATTTCTTCTTTTTTGGATGAGTGTGAAAAGTATGGAATTACGGTGATTGGAATATTGCCGCCGTTTGCCCCAGCAATAAATGATAAAATGAGCTCATCTGGCGGTTATAAGTATATGGATGAAATATATTATATACTATTACCAATCTTTAGTGATCATCATAATTGTTTTTTATATGATTACACCGATATGAGAGACATGGGAGTAAATAATTATGATTTCGTGGATGGTTTCCATGGATCTGAGCTCATTTATACCTATATTCTGCAAGACATTTGTAAGCGGAATGAAGATGTGCAAAAGTTCTTTGTTGCCCCTGCGACTTTTGACAGCGTCTGTAAAAAATATAATAGCAAGAAGATTAGATTTCACAATTTGTAATTCATCATCCGATGCGTTCAAACGTAAAGAATCCTAACCTAATAGTGCGAAATGCAGTCTTTTTATTCCTTCGGCTGCTTTTCGTGATGGCAATCGCGTTCTATACTACGCGACTAACACTTCAAATTTTAGGTGATGAGAATTATGGCATCAATAATATTGTGGGTGGACTGATTTCGGTTTTCGCTATGATATCCATGCCGATAACCGGGGCGTTGCAAAGATTTTTCAATGTTGAGTTTACCAAGCAGGAAATCCCTTCGAGAGTGGTTTTTAGTTCGTCTCTATGGATAATAATGATTCTTGCCATCGGGATGACCGTTCTTTATGAGACAGTTGGACTATACTTAGTTAATCATGTATTAAATTATCCCGAGGAAAGATCTTTTGCTGTAAATATAATCTTTCAACTTACCATCATTAGTACAGTTGTGCACTTTTTTACTTTGTCTTACTCTTCATTATTATATGCAAAGGAGGACATGGGGGTGCCGGCCATAGTGGAAATTGTAGGAGCGGTGCTTAAACTGGCCTTATTGTTTACAATCCCATTAGTATCAGTAGATGTTTTAATAGCCTATTCTGCCATTTTGCTATTAATAAGCATAATTCAACTATCTATATATATTATATACTGTAAATTAAAGCACGAAGAGGCGAAGTGGGTAAGTACCAAAGATACAAAGCTACAAGGAGAAATATTGAAGTTTGCCGGGTGGAGTTCTGTCGGCTCTGTTGCTGGTATTTCTCTCACCTACCTCTCAAACATTTTTATCAATATATTTGGAGGGGTGCTATATAATACGGCTTATGGTATATCATCGCAGCTGTCAAATGCTGTGGTATCATTTGCAACAAATGTAATGAAAGCGGTAGATCCTCAGATAACCAGCGCGACTGTAGCGGAGCAAAACTCTTATAGAGACCAGCTGACATTGACAGCCATTAAGATTTCGTTCCTTGCAATAGGATTTTGTTATGTCGTGTTCTTTTTTTACGGGCAGGAATTGCTTGAACTGTGGTTGGGACATGTGCCAGCATACGTTAATGAGTTTTGTAGAATATCTTTGTTGAACATCCTCTTCACTAGCGTTGTTCTTCCGCTAAGGACAATAGTTTTGGCAACGGGCAAGATTAAGAACCTGTTTCTTAATTATGGTTTCATGGCGTTAGTGGCAAATGTGGCAATGTATGTTTTGCTAAAAATGGGCTGGCCAGTAATAACTGTGATGTATTTGATAATGTTGGTGAACGTATGTTATTTTATGAACGTAATCATTATCGTTAGTCACCTGTCAACCCTAAAAGCAAAAACTGTGCTTCTTATTGTAATAAAGTGTATAGCATTACTTTTGATCAGTGGATTGCTCTTTTTCTTAATGAACAAGTTCTTTACTTATAGCTTGGCTATGATGGCAGTTACAACGTTATTTTGTTTGATAGTCACATGTATTGTTGCTTATCTAACTGTCGCAACTGAAACAGAAAAAAATTATTTAATAAGTATATTACAAAAAATAAAGAAATGAAAACAGTCATTATTGATCCAGGGATTATTCCATACGAGTATGTTTTGGGTAGCATAAAAGATTCGCCTTATACTGTCATAGCTATTGGAGCCGAAGCAAATATCGCTCGAATTAGGGAAGAGACTGATTGTAAATGCTATAATTACAATTACTTCCGTTCCTCTTGCGCTCAAATGCCAACGAATGAAGAAGCAAAAGCTTTATATAATAAAGTGTTTGCAGATGTTATCTCAGATTATAAAACACTTCAGATAGCGGAAAGAATTAATATTAGGGTTCATCTTTGGCAAAACGATTTCCACGAACTAATTCTTATAAGCAAGCTTGTTGGAGGTTATTTAGATATAATATGTGATAATCATCCAGAATTTGTCTTTTTCCATGCGACCCCACATGAGATATGCAGTTGGACTTTAGGTAAAGTGGCCGATGCATTGGGTATACCTGTATATTCAACAAAATCTGCACCGCTTCCATGGAAAAGTATGCTTACTTGCGGTCTTAGTTCTTCAAGATTAATTCCAATAGAAGATGTCGATGATAAAGAAATGAATGCAAAATTTGCTGATGATTATTACTCTGCTAATCAGAAAAAGTATGATGATGCGATACCTTCATACGAAAAAGAAAGGATAGAAGCACGAAAAGGGAATTTCTGGTCTTGGAAAAAAGAATTTCAAAATTGTTTCAAAGCTAAAAACATCAAGTATTTTGCATATCATCTTTACGCCATGTTCAGAAAACATAGCTTGTTTAAGTATTATCAATCGCTGGCTGAACATAGTTTAGATTTGAATCAAAAGTATGTGGTAGTATTCCTTCATTTCCAGCCAGAGAGGACATCATTACCGGAAGGGCGTTTCTTTACCCAACAATACAATCTTATCAAGACAATAAGCCTTGCTTTGTCGGATGATTATAAGATATTTGTAAAGGAGCACCCGTCAACGTTCGTGAATAACCTAGATATTAGATATAGAACCAAAGAGTTTTACAATGATATAGCTTCGTTGAGAAATGTAAAGCTGGTGGATATTGGAATAGATTCCTTTACCTTGATAGATCAATCCGTGTGTATAGCAACAATTACAGGAACAGTTGGCATTCAATCATTCATAAGAGGAAAAAGTGTTCTTTGTTTTGGCGATGCATGTTATGTGGATTTCAAACATTGCTATAACATCAATACGGTAGATGATGTAAAAAAAGCTATAGAAAAAATAGATGAAGATAGTAATGAAGTATCTAATGATTTTCATCAGTACCTTCATGACGTTGATAAACATTCTCTTTCAGGAAACACAAATAATACAATGGATAATTTTTATAACCAGTCTTACAGGCTTATAAGTGGTGGAAAGGTTTTAAAATTCTTACTATGTGAAGCGAAAAAGAGACACGCTTAATATCATGGTTTGTGGTCACTTGCCGAGACAATTGATTTCATATTATTGATATGATATTTTTTTATTTGTATTTAATATCAATTACCCTCTTAGGGTCTTTTGCTATTGGCCCTTTTACTATGAGGGTATATATGACCATTGTGATGGTTGTTTTACTATTGATAAAAGGAATTGAAAAAAACAACACTAAAAACGCATATTCACTACCCAGAAGTTTTATTGGTCTATTTGGATTATTCCTTTTAATAGAAACACTTGCATTATTATTAAACGGAGAATTCTTCGCCTTTGAATACCCCAAGTTTCTGCTATCAAGATATATTCCATGCATAGTTTCATTTTTTGCTTTTGACTATTTCCTATCAACACCTGAGAAATGTAAAAAGACGTTTATTTTTCTTACTGGATTAATTGTAATAAATTGTTTTGTAACATTATTACAGTTTTATGGTAATCCTCTCGGTCTTAAAGTTGCTCTAGCGTTGACTAATGTAGCAGAAAATGAGAATGAGATTATGAATAACGGTGGTCGAGATGAGATGGCCGTTTTTGGCGTTAATAGTGCAGTGGGCTTATTCCAGCATACTTTTTCTAATGGGATGTATATTGCTTCATTGGGTATATTGATTGCCGGTTTAGAAGATAAGTTTAATAAGTTTAAAATTATTTACTTTCTTTTGATCTTAGTGATAATATTTGCTTGCATGACCACGCAGGGCAGAGCCCCGTTCATTATGCTGGTTCTTTCTTTTTTGTTACTATTCTTGAAGAGCCCGATAAGTAGACCCCTAAAAATCCTAGGTGTTTTACTAGTCATAATAGCCGCATTAAACTATATCCCTTTTATGATTGAATCTGAAACTTTAGGCAGGATTACAAATCAGTCTATTTATCAAGAAGATGTGCGTCTAAGTATATGGGAGGGCTGCATACTTTTTATAAGCGATCATCTGTTTTTGGGAGGTCCATACGCTTATTCTCAAACAGGGGCGGATCCAGCTCATAATTATTTTCTTAATGCGTTTATTTTAGGAGGATTGTTTGGAGGCATCGTAGCAATTGTCTTATTTGTAAGAGTGATGTATGATGCGATAAAGGCTCTGGTAATGAATAATAGTAGTATTATGTTGATTTCTGCAGCGGCATCAATCATTATTTATATGGTAAACAGTTTGTTCCACAATGCTTCAATTATTACTGGCGATACCTTGTTTTTTTTGATATATCCGTTGTTCTGTAAAATTAAAATCATGAGGATATAAAATATTTCTGCATTAGACGCGATTAAAACATGCTTTCAAAATAGAATAATCCATGATGAAAAGAATTCTATGTCTTATTGATTCTTTAGGGCCCGGTGGTGCACAGAGGCAGTTTGTTGGTCTAGCATCTATGCTTTCTGACAGAGGATATGATGTTATGGTTGTTACATATCACGATGATTCTTTCTTTAAATCTGTGCTAATAGAAAAGAGAATTTTACATTGCGAGGTTGAAGAAGGTTTAAGTTCAGTCAGAAGAATACAGAAAATACATAAGCTGGTCAAGATTTATAAACCAGACTGCGTGATTGCGTACCAAGATACTCCCTCATTAATTGCATGTCTTATTCGGCTGTCTGGCATTAAGTTTAAACTGATTGTATCTGAGAGAAGCACAACGCAAGTCATAACGCCAAAAGATAAGATTAAGTTCTCTTTGTTTAGGGTTTCCGATTACATCGTTCCCAACAGTTATTCACAGAGTGATTTCATAAAAAAGAATTATAATTGGATGGTTCCCAAGATGAGAACAATCATCAATTTTGTGGACACTGATCGCTTTTCGCCATTACCACAACCAGTAGAGAGCCATTCATGGAGATTTGTTACAGCATCAAGTGTTTCAAAGAACAAAAATACTCTGGCATTCATTGAGGCTGTTAACTTGGTCGCAAAAAAAGGTTTCCGAGATTATTCAATTAAATGGTATGGTGAAGTTGAGGAGTCTAAAGCATTATGCGAAGAATGTCGCGAACGCATTAGAAAGTACAATTTAAGTGACATTTTTGAGATATTACCGAAAACAAATAATATCCTCGAAGAGTACAGAAAAGCAGATGTTTTCTTTTTCCCAACTCTGTATGAGGGGACACCCAATGCTCTGTGTGAAGCAATGAGTTGTGGATTGTTTATTCTCAGCAGTGATGTGTGCGATAACCCCAGATATGTACAGGACGGGAAAAATGGTGTGCTCTTTAATCCTAAATCTATTGAGTCAATGTCAGAGGCTTTTATACGAGTGTTAGAAATGCCACATGACGAAATAAGAGATTATGGTAAGCTTAGTAGAGAGATTGCTTTAGACAAGTTTTCTAAAGAGAAATTCATTAATGAATATATAAAACTAATTGAAGAATGAACATACTCGTAATAGAAGGGAATGTGCGATTGGCGGAGGCGTTATCCTCAGCTGGTTGTAATACCTATTTTATCGATTACAGAGCGGATCAAGGAGGTCGTTACGGGATTGACAAAAAAAAAGTAAAATATATTCCCGTTAAGGCACTTAGAAAAGACTCTTTTTCAAAGCGATTTAAGGAATTGAGAGGTATCATCAGAGAATATGATATTACCCATGTGATAACGACGCTAAAAGCGGATATATATCATATCTTTCTTATAAAACTTTTGGATAACCATAGCTTGAAAATAATCAACACGAATCACAACTCCTATGCGTGGATTAATAAGCCCAAGGTGCTTGTATATTCGCAATTTATTAGGCTTACGACAAATGCTTATTTTTCTCTGGCCAACTTCGTTAAAAACCAATTGATTAAGAATGGATATAATAAAGATAGAATACTTTCCATTGCTAATGTTGTTCCGCCATTTCCATACAAAGAAAATTTGTCAATAGATAAAAAGAATCCAAAACTATTGTATGTTTCAAGATATATATCTGGTAAGGGTCACATTACGCTGGCAAAGGCTATAGAAATGGTTCGTCAAAAGTACCCTGGCATTAGGGCATATGTTTATGGCAATACGCGTGAAGAAGCATATAAGCAAGCATTTGTACAATTTGTTAAGGAACATGGTCTAGAGCCTAATATCCTTATTGGTGAAGAACTTGGCAATACGGAGGTTTTGGAAATGCTTCGCACGATGGATATATATATATCAACCTCTACTTTAGAAATGAACCCAATTGGGTTAATAGAAGCTGGTACAGCAAAGATGCCTATTATAGCTGTTAACTCTTCGGGAATAGTCGACGTTGTAGAGGACCATATCTCGGGTTTGCTCTTTGAGCCGGATGATGAACGAGGTTGTGCTAAGTGTATTGAAGAAATGATAGAAGACGATGAATTGCGTGTTACACTGGCCAATAATGCTTACAAAAAGACTCGTGCAATTAATAGTGAGGAGTATCAAGGAAAGATAATGAAAGATTTTTTACAGAAACTATAGACTCATGAATAGATGTACTATTATTGGGAATAAGTTGTTTTACAAAGGCGATACAGTAAGTGTAGATGAATTGTATACCGAAGAGTTTAATAACTATTCCGATAGCCAAGCTAGCGGCTTTTATAATGAAACATACTTGGTCAATGAGTTGTATCAGTATAAAATAAGGGACTATTTAGCCATCAAGTTCTTTATCAACAAAAATGAGATAGGATATGTCGATGCGAGAAAGGCAACACCCGACATACGGTATTATGTTAAGCATATTGCTGAAGCTCATTCTATTCAATGTGACGTTGGATCTTTGTTTTTTATTGCAATAAAGAGTAACTTATTTTTTTATCTAAACCAGTTGCTTTCAGCCATCTACTTGGCGTATTTGATGCTTCGTATACCATATGACAAGACTGCTCAACCAGCCTTTAATTCATTCACAATACTTCGATCAAAGGCTGGTACTCAAAAAATGAGAAATTTCAGCTTTATCAATAAGGAAAAAGAGGACATCAAAGACAAATCATCAGTTTATAGATTGTTTAGAAGAAGGGAACGAGTAATATGGGTATGCAGGGCTTATCTTAATTCCTTCAAATCACTCCGATTGATTAAAGCTGCTTATGCTCCCTTGTTGGGTAACTACTTCATTTATTCAATCAAAGATTATTATAGAGAAAGAATAGTACATACAGAACTATTTAATATTCTTATAAACCAGTATTTCTCCAATCTGCAAGGCCGTGATTATTACACTGCAAACAATCTTGACAGGATGTCTGTTATTGAAGAAATCACAGCTAAAAAGTATCATATAAAGACATATAATATTCCTCATGGAATTGAGTATGGATTTAAATTCCCCAAAGGGTTCTCTTGTGATGTTTTTTATGCCTATACACAGTATACCGCAGATTATTTAAATGCACTATATAACACAAGAAAATACGTATTCGATCAGAGCATTATTGAGAAGATGCTTAAATTGGACTCGACGAATGAAAAACATCAGCAATATATAATTTTCTTCACTGAGCCAAGAGAGATTAATGTGAATATTGATATTATTTCATCTTTAAAAGAAAAGATGGATAAACAAGGTTGGACGCTTTTTTTAAAATTGCATCCAACTGATAAAAAGAGCAATTATGACTCCTTAGGCTGTCCATACATTACTGATTATACTACCGCTTTGACAGGGAATATTTGTATTTCGCGGAAATCGACGATACTCTTGGAGGCCATATACAATGACTCTATCCCTATTGCTATCATCACGAATGACAAAGATGCTTCCATCTTTAAAACATTCCCTTCGTTGAACTCGGAGAAGATTATAAAAAAATATAATGTTGAAGACTTATTTGATACTATAAAGGAAATAAAGAGATGACATTTCTAGATTGTACTCTCCGCGACGGAGGTTATTACACCGATTGGGATTTTAATGCTGAATTGGTACGCACATACCTCAATGGTATGAATAGTTTGCCGATAGACTATCTTGAGTTAGGCTATCGAAATAACCCCGAAAAGGAATATCTTGGCAAGTTTGGATACTGCCCGGTATATCTTCTCAAGCAAATCCGTGAGATTTCCAAAAAGAAGCTCGCAGTGATGCTCAATGAGAAGAGCACCAAGATAGAGGACTTGCAACGCCTGACCGAACCCATCAAGGGTTTGGTGGACATGATTCGTCTGGCAGTTGATCCCAAGAACCTTCTCAGAGCCATCGAACTTGCAAAGGCAGTAAAGGCTCAGGGATTTGAGGTTGGATTTAATATCATGTATATGTCCAAGTGGAATCAGTATGATGGCTTTTATGAAAACCTTTCTGGTCTCAATGGTGTTGCTGACATCATGAACATGGTGGACTCCTTTGGCGGTGTCATGCCCAGAGAAGTGGAAACTATCATCAAGAGACTCCGTCAGATTTTGACCTGCAAGATTGGTTTCCATGGCCATAATAACCTTGAAATGGGTTTGATCAATACACTTACCGCCATTGACTGTGGTGTTGATAGCGTGGACGCCACCATCTTGGGTATGGGTCGTGGTGCCGGTAACCTGAATACCGAGTTGTTGCTGGCCTATCTCAACCACACGGGCCTTGCAGTTGACTTTAATGCTTTGAGCGATGTTATCACGGCCTTCCTGCCACTACTTGAGCAATACCGTTGGGGAACGCAGTTGCCTTACATGATTTCTGGCGCAAATTCGTTGCCGCAAAAGGAAGTGATGGCACTTGTGACTAACCGTGTCTATTCCTTTGATAGCATAGTGCGTGGTCTCCAGAACAGAAAAGACAAAATAGAGGATAATGCCAAATATCCAGTACTAAGTGATGAGAGGAAGTTTGACACCGTTGTCATTATTGGCGGAGGAGATTCACCTGTTAATCATCTGGAGGGTTTAACCAACTTTATCAAGACAAAGAAAAACATAGCTTTGGTATTTGCAACAGCAAGACATGCTGGCAAGTTCTTGAATGTGGATGTACCTCAGTATTATTGCCTTTTGGGTCGTGAAGCTAAGCGACTCAAAGCCAATGTGAGTGCAGAACAATTCAATGCCACTTGTGTATTACCCCCATACCCAAGGAAACTTGGAACAGACGTGCCAGAATTTGCAGAGAAAGCAACGTTTGAACTGCCCAAAATAGAGTTCACTACGGAGTATCAGGATTCTTGTACCACCTTGGCCATTCAGACTGCATTGAATATTTGCAAAGGTGAGATTTTCATAGTGGGATACGACGGCTATCCCGGAAATGTGCTTTCTGAAAAGGAAGTGGCTTTGAGTAATGAGAACATGGCACTTCTTCAAGATTACGAGAACCATACTGGTAAGAAAATGAAGTCACTGACACCTTCACTCTATCCAGAACTTGATATTGTATCAATTTACCAATTCATATAATCTATGAAAGAAAGAGTAACATTCTTCTTGCCCACTCGCAAAGGCAGTGAGCGCGTGAAGAATAAGAATACGAAGCCTTTTGCGGGCATAGAAGGTGGTTTGATGGAGAATAAAATCAAGCAGCTGGTGGAAACTAAGTTGCTTAATGAAATTATTCTCTCCACCAACGACGAAACCTGCATGGCCATTGCGGAGAAATACGCTGCAAAGGATTCAAGAGTGAGAATCATTCCTCGTCCAGAAGAGTTGTGTCTGAGCAGCACAAACCTGCAAGATCTTATCTGTTATGTACCAACCATAACAGATGCTGAGCATATCCTTTGGGGCCATGTGACCACACCCCTTGCAGGAGCAGACCAATACGATGCGGGTATTCGGTTGTATTTGGACAACCTGAAAAACGGGTATGATTCTTTGGTAGGTGTTACCGAACTGAAAAACTTCCTGCTAAATAAAGAGGGTAAGTTGGTGAACAACACTACTGATATTCCATGGCCTCGCACGCAGGACTTGGAGCCTCTTTATCCAATCAATCACACCATGTTCTTGGCTAAGCGCGAGGTGTATGTGGAGCAGAAGAATCGTTTGGGAAAAAAGATATTGCTTCATGTGATGGATGACCTCCATTCCTTTGACATTGACTGGCCGGATGACTTTGTGATTGCAGAGATTATGTACAAGAATCTATACGGAAAGGAATAAGATGGCAAAAGTCGTAACTTTCGGAGAAATCATGGTGCGCCTTGGCGCCCCTGGCTACCTAAAGCTGATTCAGGCCAACCAGTTCGATATCAGCTATGCCGGTGCAGAGGCTAATGTGGCGGTATCCCTTGCCAACTATGGCATTGAGGCCGACTACATCACCTGCCTGCCCGATAATCCTATTGCAGAACGTTGCGTCATGGATTTACGCGGGCATAAAGTGGGAGTTGACCACATTCAGAGAACAGGTAAACGAATGGGTATTCTCTATCTGGAAACAGGTAGCAATGCCCGTCCTTCAAAGGTCTATTACGACCGAGAGGATAGTTCTTTTGCCACAGTCACTCCTGGCTCTATTGACTGGAAAGAGATTCTGAAGGATGCTGACTGGTTCCATTGGACTGGTATTACTCCGGCACTCTCTGTCAATGCTGCTGCTGAATGCTTGAAGGCCATTAAGACCGCAAATGAGTTGGGCGTAACCGTCAGTTGCGACATCAACTATCGTGGCAATCTTTGGAAGTATGGCAAAACTGCAGCTGAGGTGATGCCAGAGATGGTGGCTGGTTCTGACATCATCCTTGGTAATGAGGAGGACTGCGAGAAAGTCTTTGGCATCAAGCCCAAGGACTTTGATGCTGCCAATACCAATGGCGAGATTGACCAGAGAAGTTTCCTGAACGTTTGCCAGCAGATGATGGAACGTTTTCCCCGTTGCAAGAATATGGTGGTCACACTTCGTGGCGCCATCAATGCCAACCACAACACTTGGTGTGGTGTGTTGTTCAACGGCAAGGATCTGATCACATCCTGTCGTTACGATATTACAGATATTGTTGATCGTGTGGGTGGTGGCGACAGCTTCATGGGGGGACTCATTTATGGGTTGTTGAATTATAAAGATGACAAGCAGGCTCTGGAATTTGCCACGGCTGCAAGTTGTTTGAAACATACATTAAAAGGAGATTATAACTGGGTTTCTGTCCGAGAGGTTGAAAACCTTATAGGTGGGGATATCAGTGGACGAGTTAAAAGATAATTACTTTCTGTTACTAGTATGTGAATGATCTGTCTATGGGATGGCAGGTGGTGCATGAAAAGAATATTAGCGACGATACGCAAAGGCTTTCATTCTCCGGTCCATAAAAAGTTGAGAGGATACAGATTCAAATAATGAAGATACTATTTGTCTGCCAATATTTTTACCCTGAGGTGTTCCGAGGAAACGACATTGCTTTCTACTGGGCAGAGCAGGGACACAATGTACACGTGGTTTGTGGCATACCCAATTACCCTGTTGGGAAATTTCATGAGGGGTATGGCCTATTAAAAAAACGCCATGAAATAGTTAAGGGAGTAAAAGTGACACGTTTGCCTATCTTTCCACGTGGTAATAACAAGGTAATGTTGATGTTGAACTATTTCAGCTATCTTGTTGTAGCTCGGGCTTATATGTTGTTTCATGCTCTTGGACATAAGTACGACCGTGTGTTTGTTCAACAGTTGTCGCCTGTGATGATGTCTGCTCCTGGGGTGTTGTATAAGAAACTACGAAAAGTTCCTCTTTATACATGGGTGCTAGATTTGTGGCCCGAGAGCTTGACGGCAGCAGGAGGTATTAACAACAGGTATGTGTTGAACTTCTTCCAGCATTATGTGAAAAGTCAGTATAAGTACTCGGATATGATACTGATCAGCTCCAGAAGTTTCGATAAAAGTATTTTGGAATATGGGCCTTACGAAGAAAAGATAATGTATTATCCACAATGGTCTGACGGGATTAATGGAGTTGACAAGGCGCCAGAGAATGCTCCTGAGATTCCCAATGGATTCAAATTGATGTTTGCCGGTGCAGTTGGCGAAGCGCATGGGTTTGATTGTACTATGCATGCGGCATTGCTAACAAAAGATCATAAGGATATTAAATGGATTATCGTTGGAGATGGCCGTCGTTTGGATTGGGTAAAGAGTTTTGTGAAAGATAATGGTCTGGAAGAGACTGTGTTCATACTTGGCCGCTACCCGGCAGAGACAATGCCATGGTTCTTCAAGCAGGCTGACGTGATGCTGGTGACGCTGAGTGATGACCCGCTATTCAAGCTATATGCTCCGGCCAAGATTTCGTCATACATGGCTGCTGCAAAGCCTATTGTGGCCGTGTTGAACGGAGAAGGTGCGGAAGTTATCAAGGATGCTGATTGTGGATGGCCGTTGCCGGCAGGTGATGCGGAAGGATTTGCTAAACTAGCTATTGAGCTATCTCAAATTGATAAAACTTTGTTGGCAGAAAAAGGAGAGAACGCATTGAAGTATTACAATTCACACTTCGTGAAGGAGAAGTGCCTGGCCAAGTTGGATGAGTTGATGGGGATATAATGGGACATGTTAAAGAAACATTCCTTAAACTAGTCAGGCTAGGAATAGGGCAACAGATAGATACTTTTCCGAAGACTGTTGACTGGATAGAAATTAAAGACCTTGCTGACCAGCAGGGTCTTGTTAGTGTCGTTCTGGATGGTATTGAGGCATTGCGTCAGCAAGAAGGCAATGTGGTTTTGCCGGAGAAGCGTTTCATGGTCCAATGGATAGGAGATGTGCTGCAGCAAGAAAATAACTTTATGGTACAGCAGAAGGCCGCTGCAGAGATGGCTTTGTTGTTTCATTCGAATTTTATCCGAACATATGTTTTAAAGGGGGCCATAGTGGCAGAGTGTTATCCGAAGCCGGAACATAGGCATAGTGTGGATACGGACTGCTACCTGACGTCTGAGAAGAAAACTTTTGATGCCTGGTCATTAGGGAACGATCTTATCAAAAACAAGGGCTTTGAAGTGAAATTCGACTACTATAAAAACAGTACGTTCCTTCTGCCTGGCCTTCTGGTTGAGAGCCATCGTTACTTTACCCCATTCCGAGGGAATAGGAAATTGGAGAAACTGGAATGGAAGCTGCAAGAAATGATGCGAGAAGATAAGGGCGAAGATCGATTTGAAGGCTCTTGGTTATATCGTCCCCCTGTAATGGTATCTGCCCTGTTTCTGATTGAACATGCGTATTCCCACTTCCTACACGAAGGATTGACTTGGCGGCATGTATTGGACTGGATGATGTTCATCAGAAAGCATAAGCAAGAGATTGACTGGAATTCGCTTGACATGATGATCGACGAGTTTGGTTTTAGGAAGTTCTACGATACATACTCTAGGCTTGGAAAATATCTACTTGGCGAAGTTTCTGAAACTGAACTTACCATGAATGAAAGACGAATGATGGAAGACATCTGGACTCCCCTTGACTTGCATGAGACAGTAAAGGGCTTAATAGGTAAATTGGCTCTGGTCGGAAACACATTGCGCGCCCGTTGGAAATATCATTATTTCTCAGAAATCTCAATGCCCCAAGCCCTGTGGATTCAAGTGAAAGGATTCCTCTTCATCAAAGAACCCAAGCTCTCATAATATGAGTGTTGACTTGCTACAGAAACTTCGTCAATTCATGGAAACCGAAGCCCGCTCCTGCTCCATGGACTTCGGCTGCATAACTCCGTTGTATGTGTATCGTATGTGGGGCGGGGAAGTGTCTCTGAAGGAAATCAAATCGGGATTCGTGGCACTGCGGAAACAGGACATAAACAGTTCTCTCCTGCTGGCAACCTGTATACTCTCAGATAAGGAAGCTATTTCTTGGCCGTTTGCTGGCTAAGATATACACTTTGAATGTATGTCAGCACTTTATTCGTTCAGTTATTTGAATAGAATTGATTTCAAAGACATAGAAGTTCCGGCGTATAGATATACATTCAAATTTGAGAATCACAGGAGTGAAATAAAACGCCTTAAGCATCATGAGAAGGATTTTCTGTTTCGAGTTCTTATAATGTGGCATGATGCAGATGGTCAATATGCATATGACTTGTTCACGATACCTGAAGCAAAAGAATTCTTATTTCATTGGATAATCCTGATTCACGCTAATCAAATAATGGTTTTTGATGGTCCCGTATCTGGGCCTTCTGGTTTGCTTACCCCTGCGGAGAAAAGAAGAAACAAAAGATTCTTCTATGAATATATGAATGTGTGGAAGAATCAAATTGAAAAAGGAGAAGGGGGCTACTTGTCCATCATAAAGCCGGAGATAAAGAAAAAGATTAAAGGATGGGAAGAATGGGCAGGAAATGATATTGAAAAGCATAAGTACGTCAAGAAAAAGGTAGATTATATCTACGCGACATTCTTTCACATTTATTATCATACAAAATTGTACTATGATGAGAAGCCCAAACCTTATATTATCAAAACCATTGGTGGATTTGATGTGGTAATTAACATATACTCTTTTATCCATATTCTTTCTCGGCATTATTATCCCAATATGAATAAGGAAATAGGGATAACCCTTAATACCGAGATGGAATACATGAACTTGGATTATTTGCCAGATGAGTTGTTCCCATTGATTGAAAAGTATGGTCAGCAATTTCCTCTTACGAAGGGAACCGAATATATACTATTTTCATTTGGAAATGACTACTACATACTTTGGTTGAAATATAAGATCTTGAACGAAACTAAAAAAGAAGGATTTGAAGTGCGCTCATTCTATAAATGTGAAGAACAACGCGATTTAGATAAAGTGAATGAAGAGGATGCGTGTATCGTTGCAATATAGCTTGAAAAGAAGGTGGATAGCAGACGGGCGTTTATTATGGCGCTGGTTTGTGTGTGAAAGTGAAAGGCACTATTGACAGCAGATCAGCAGGGCCTAAAGTGATTCTGTGGCAAGATTAGCGATCTATAGGCATTAATCTGACTAATCATTAATTTTATGTGGTACGCATACATCATCATCGCCATTCTGCTCATAGTCGCAGAGCTGGTGTATTTCCGCATCGCAGACAAATGCAATATCATTGACAAGCCTAACGAGCGAAGTTCTCACACCAAGGTGGTGCTTCGGGGCGGGGGCATTATCTATGTGCTTGGGGTATGGCTGTATGCGGCGTTTTTCGGGTTTGAGTACTGGCCGTTTATCGTGGGGATTACGCTGGCGGCGGGTATCAGTTTCGTGGATGATATCCACTCGCTGCCAGACAGTGTGCGACTGGTAATACAGTTTATCGCGATGTTCCTGATGTTCGGGTGCTGGGGGATTCTGCACTGGGAGAGCTGGTGGATCATCATTCTGGGCCTGATTCTCTGCGTGGGCATTACGAATGCCTACAATTTCATGGATGGCATCAATGGCATGAACGGCGGCTATACGCTGGCTGTGCTGCTTCCGCTGGCCTGGCTGAATGCGAAGCTCGGGTTCGTTGACCAGCATTTGATCGTTGTTGCGATTCTTGCGGATCTGGTGTTCAGCTTCTTCAATTTCAGGCCCAAGGGCAAGGCGAAGTGCTTTGCGGGCGATGTGGGCAGTGTCGGTGCTGCGTTTATTGTTCTCTTCCTGCTCGGGCTGCTCGTTTTACAGACAAGAGACATTACGTACATCGTGTTTCTGGCGGTCTATGGGATTGACTCTGTGTTTACGATTGTTCACCGGATCATGCTGCATGAGAACCTGGGCGAGGCGCACCGGAAACATGCCTACCAGATCATGGCGAATGAACTGGGGATGGAGCATACGATGGTTTCCAGCATCTATATGGCGCTGCAGTTGGCCATTTGCGCAGGGATGATCCTCATTCCGAATACGCCCCTCTGGCACTGGGGCTACCTGCTGGGCATCGGCCTGCTCCTGCTCATCGCATATCTGCTCTTCATGAAGAAGTACTACCATCTGCACGAAGAGTATCTGGCATCCCTTTAAAAATGAGAGCCCGGGAGCCTGGGGCCATCAGATCATCTGTGAAATGAGCCAAAGCCGAAGCCGAAGCCCCCACGAAGCCCTCCGCAACATCGAAAGCCACTTCCACACCATGCCCCACGCCCACTGCCGCCTGGAAACGATGATTCTGGAGGGGAGGAAGGGGTAGGGCGCATCCCACCAGTTGGGCACATAGGGAGGGAAAGATTAATCGTAAGCCTCCGATGAAAGACACCTCGTACAGGTAGAAGGAAGGGAGTACCTTTGCATCAAAAGACCGAGAAGCAATGATGACAAAGGAAGAAGTAGCAGCGATCGTATCGTACTGCCAAGAGAACAAAGTGAGTTTCAAG
>JAEEGL010158827.1_pt1 | contig 25426 bp, 26 predicted proteins | sample 9134231 | NCBI WGS metagenome assembly JAEEGL01 (sample SAMN16246548, study PRJNA631951) | gut metagenome | biome: gut microbiome; feature: rumen; material: fiber-attached | host: Bos | place: Iran: Karaj | collected 2018-10
GTTCTATTACGACTATAACACACTATTATTCCTTGTCATGTCTCATTTTGTGTTGTGGGCGTGGGTGGCTATGGGGGCGTGGGTGTGGGCCTTGGTGTCGGAGGTGTGGGTTCTTTTTTTTCGAAAAAATGGACCCACACCTCCGTCCCCATGGCCCACACCCACGCCCCCATAGCCACCCACGCCCACAACACAAAATGAGACTTGACAAGGAATAATAGTGTGTTATAGTTGTAATAGAACAACACTAACACGCTAACACAACGCGGATTGCCGGCGGGACAGGAGGCGCTATGAATATACAGAAATTCACCCAGAAATCAATTGAAGCAGTTAACGGCTGCGAGAAGGTTGCTGTGGAGTATGGCAACCAGGAGATAGAACAGGAACATCTCCTTTATTCACTCATGACAATAGATGACAGTCTTATTGCAAAGCTTGTGGAGAAGATGGGCATCGACAAGGATGCCTTTCTTAACAGGATCGAGCAGGGTATCGGCAAGAGGACCAAGGTTCAGGGAGGACATCCATATATTGGATCTGACCTGAACAAGGCTCTTTTATCTGCTGAGGATGAGGCCAGGGCGCTTGGAGATGAGTATGTGTCCGTGGAGCATCTCTTCATGGCTGTTATCAGGAAGCCCAATCGTGAGGTCAAAGAGATACTTAGAGAATTTGGCATCGACAGAAACAGATTCCTCCAGGTTCTTTCAGAGGTAAGGGGCAACAGGAATGTCACCACAGATAACCCGGAGGCCACCTACGATACCCTTAATAAGTATGGAACGGAGCTGGTGGACAAGGCCAGAAGGCAGAAGCTTGATCCTGTAATCGGCAGAGATACTGAGATCAGAAATGTTATCAGGATTCTTTCAAGAAAGACCAAGAATAACCCTGTTCTTATCGGTGAGCCCGGAGTTGGTAAGACTGCAGTAGTCGAGGCTCTGGCTCAGCGAATTGCCAGCGGCGACGTGCCTACAGCTTTGAAGGATAAGAAGATCTTTTCCCTGGATATGGGCGCTCTGGTGGCAGGAGCCAAGTACCGCGGAGAATTTGAGGAAAGACTCAAGGCTGTGTTGGAGGATGTAAAGGGCTCAGACGGAGAGATCATTCTTTTCATCGATGAGCTTCATCTTATAGTTGGCGCCGGCAAGACAGACGGAGCCATGGATGCCGGAAATATGCTTAAGCCTATGCTGGCAAGGGGCGAGCTTCACTGCATCGGTGCCACAACATTAAATGAATACAGACAGTACATTGAGAAGGACGCAGCTCTGGAGAGGCGTTTCCAGCCTGTAATGGTGGATGAGCCCACGGTTGAGGACACCATCAGTATTCTTCGTGGCCTCAAGGAGAGGTACGAAGTTTACCACGGCGTCAAGATCATGGACAGTGCTTTGGTAAGCGCTGCGGTTCTTTCCAACAGATATATTTCCGACAGATTTCTTCCCGATAAGGCCATCGACCTGGTGGATGAGGCCTGCGCTCTTATTAAGACTGAGATGGATTCCATGCCTGCAGAACTGGATGAGCTCAATCGTAAGATCATGCAGATGCAGATAGAGGAAGCTGCTCTTAAGAAGGAGGATGATTCCCTCAGTAAAGAGAGGCTCACTAACCTTCAGAAGGAACTGGCTGAACTCAAGGAAGAATTTGACACCAGAAAGGCCCAGTGGGTCAATGAGAAAGAGGCGGTTGATAAGCTGGCTGCCATGCGCGAGCAGATAGATACCATCAATTCCGAGATCGCAATTGCTCAGAGGGATGGCGACTACGAGAGAGCCGGAGAACTTCAGTATGGCAAGCTCCCGGCACTCAAGAAGCAGCTGGAAGAGGCTGAAGCCCTGGCAAAAGAAAAAGAGTCAGATACCACACTTGTTCACGAGAGAGTATCAGATGAGGAGATTGCCGGCATCATCAGCAGATGGACAGGAATCCCTGTCAACAAGCTCACAGAGAGTGAGAGGAATAAGACTCTTCACCTGGCAGATGAACTGCACCTTAGAGTGATTGGACAGGACGATGCTGTTACCAAGGTTTCAGAGGCTATCATGAGATCCAAGGCCGGCATAAAAGATCCCACAAAGCCTATCGGTTCATTCCTTTTCCTTGGGCCTACAGGTGTAGGTAAGACAGAGCTGGCCAAGAGCCTTGCTCAGGCTCTGTTCGACGATGAGAACAACATGGTCAGAATCGATATGAGTGAATACATGGAGAAGTACAGCGTGTCCAGACTCATTGGAGCACCTCCCGGATATGTGGGCTATGAGGAGGGCGGACAGCTGACAGAGGCTGTCAGAAGAAAGCCTTACGCCGTTGTTCTTTTCGATGAGATAGAAAAGGCACATCCTGATGTTTTCAACATTCTGCTGCAGGTTCTTGATGATGGCAGAATCACAGACTCCCAGGGACGCACCGTGGATTTCAAGAACACCATTCTCATCATGACCTCCAACATCGGTGCCCAGTACCTGCTAGATGGCATAAGAGACGATGGCACCATCAGTGAGGAGGCAGAGAACATGACCATGGAGGATCTTCGCGGACACTTCAGACCTGAGTTCCTGAATCGTCTCGATGAGATAATCATGTTCAGACCACTCACCAAGGACAACATTGGAGGTATCGTTGACCTCGTTATCGATGACCTGAACAAGCGCCTTTCCGACAGAGAAATCAAGGTTGCCCTTACTCTGTCAGCCAAGAATTTCATCATCGACAATGCCTACGATCCTATTTACGGCGCACGTCCTCTCAAGAGATATATTCAGAAATACGTTGAGACATTGTCAGCAAAGCTGATCCTTGAGGACCGCGTTCAGCCTCATGATACAATAGAATTTGATGTAGAAAATGGTGAGCTCATTGCCCGTGCCACCAGATAAAATAAGCGTTCACAGAGGAGGAAAAAATGATTCCACAGGATCCTGTTATGCTCTTAAGCTTTATGAACATGAAACTTCGAGACAACTACAGCTCACTCGAGGCCCTGGCCGATGATCTTGACATCAGTTCAGCGGACCTGACCGTAATAGTGGAGAAACTTAAGGGCATTGGATATTCCTACGACCCGAATAGAAATCAGTTTGTATAAAGTCTGTCTTCAAGGAGTGGGCTATGTGGCCGGGAGTGGGCCCCATAGCCCACTCCCGTTCTTCGTTACAATATCTTGTTCACTCGAATTATATCCACCACACAATGTTGAAATGGCGCAGTTTTGTGGTGTATAATTAGTATGTAATATCATATTTATTTTTATGATAAATTATAAAATTGCTACAAAACTCTGTCGATATACATATTAGGGGTAGTCCAAGGAGGCATATGCAGGAATCAATTGATATTCACTGTCATATAATGCCGGGGGTGGATGACGGGGCGAAAAACCTGGAAACCAGTCTTGAGATGCTGCGGATAGCTTCCGGAAACAATATAAAACACATTATTCTCACGCCGCACCATAAGCCCATGCATCACAACGTAAGCTATGAGCATAACCTGACTTATACAAGAGGTCTGCAGGAAGCAGCGTTGAAGGCGGGAATTGAGGTGAAGCTCTATCCGGGCAATGAAGTCTATTACAGTGATGAGACCTTTTCTGATCTGGAAGAGGGGCGGGTAAGGACTCTGGCTGATTCGAAATACTGTCTTGTGGAGTTCCATCCTACGAATTCTTACAGGGCCATTCACAATGCAGTTTATCAGGTGCAGGCGGCGGGATTCTTTCCTGTAATTGCCCATGTGGAGCGCTATAGCGAAGTGGTATCCCATCCTGCGTATGTGGAAGACCTGGTGGAGATGGGCGGCTATATCCAGATAAATGCATCAAGCGTCATGGGTAAATATGGCTTTGGAATAAGTCATTTCACCAAAAAACTGTTAAAAAAAGATCTGGTCCATTTCGTGGCCACAGATGCACACGATACCAAGAGCAGAGCACCGGTTCTATCAGAGTGCAGAAATTATATATCAAGAAAATATGGTGAAGAGTATGCGGACCTGCTTTTTTACCATAATCCAATGAGTGTTATCCGAAACGAAATAATATAAAAAGTATTTCCAGGGGAGCGTTATGGGAAATAAAGACGATGTTCTTGAAATCAATCTGGGGGAATTGTTTGCGGTTCTGTGGGGGCGGGCATTCCTCATAATAAGCGCCGGAGTATTCTTTGGACTTGCGGGGCTGTTTCTCAGTAAGTTTGTAATTGCGCCCGTCTATGAGTCCACCACCAAGATCTACATCCTGAACAAGGAGGAGAACCAGACCGTAACCTATTCGGATGTGCAGATTTCCACTCAGCTGACTCAGGATTACGCAGAACTCATAAAATCCAGATATGTGCTGGAGGAAGTTATCCAGAGACTCAATCTGGTGGACAAAGATTATGATGATCTTTCGGATATTTTAAAGGTTGATACTCCGGCTGATACACGTATCGTGGCCATTACAGCCAAGGATGAAGATCCGCTTATGGCCATGAAAATAGCCAACTGCATAAGAGAAGTTGCCAGTGAACACATCACCAACGTTATGGATATTGATGCCATCAATGTGGCTGAAACCGCCAATGTTCCCACCACCAAGGCAGCACCCAGTGTTGCCAAGTGGACAGTGATCGCAGGATTCTTAGGAGCCCTGGTCATAGCGTTTTTCTCCATACTGGGGTATCTGCTGGATGATACCATCAAGAGCAATGACGATGTGGAGAGATATCTGGGACTTAGTACTCTTGCTTTGATCCCGCTGACACTGGATGAACAGGACAAGAAAAAGAAACCAAAGAAGAACAAGAGGTAATTTATGCAGAGTGCCAAGCTTCATTTTTCACAGTCGGAAAATAATTATCAGATAAAAGAGGCCTATAAGACCCTTCGAAGCAATATAGAATTCAGCGGACAGAATGTCAGGATTATTTCCATCACCAGCTGCACTCCGGGTGAAGGAAAAACCACCGTTGCCATGGCCCTGGCCAGAGCCTTTGCCGAGGCAGGAAAAAAGACCGTGCTGGTGGATGCTGATATGAGAAAGTCCGTGTTGGTGGGACGTTACAAGACAGGCTCTGTAAGACTTGGACTTACCCATTGTCTTGTTGGAAGAGAGAGACTTTCCAGCGTTATCTGTGAAACCGATACGCCAAATCTCTATGTTATCTTCAGTGGCCCTGTGCCGCCAAACCCCAGTGAACTTCTGGGAGGCAAGATTTTTGGAAAAGCCCTGGAAAACATGAAACAGGTTTTTGACTATATCATCATTGATACGCCTCCTCTTGGAAGCGTAATCGATGCAGCGGTGGTTGCAAAACAGTGCGACGGAACCGTGATGGTCATAGAGAATAACGCCATAAGCTTCAGATTTGCCCAGAGAGTCAAGGACCAGCTGGATAAAGCCGGTGCCAAGATGCTGGGTGTCGTTCTTAATAAAGTAGACATCACCGGAAAGGGCTACTATGGCAATTATGGCCATTACTACGGCAAGTATTATGGCAAATACTACGGCAAATATTACGGCAAGGACAATTCAGATGCAGTGGAAAATGTCTCAAGGCCAAAGCCAAAAGCTGAACCTGAGACGGAGAACGATGATCTGGAGGAGCTTAGTTATCTGGCAGGGGTATCAAGAAAAGACTGATAGTTTGGGGAGGATAAGGTGAAGGGAAATTTACTGGGAATACTATTTACGGTATTAAGTGGTGTTCTGATAGCCTTTATTGTTATTGCATATGGAAGAAGTGACAGAAACGATCCGGAATTCAGGTTTTCTGCGGTTAATCTGACCTATGATTCCACGACAAAGGATTCTGACCTTCTCGTGGCTGTAAATGCCTATGATAACAGGGATGGTGATCTTACATCCAGAATTGTAGTAGAAAAAGTTGTACTTAATAAGGACGCAGGAACAGCAGTGGTCTACTATGCAGTTGCTGACTACAGTGGAAATGTGGCCAAGCAGTCCAGAGTTTTTCCTGCAGATATAGATGATCTAGAGGATAATGGTGATTCTTCGGATATCATAGAAGAACCATTCCCAAATCTGAACCTGGCATTTGATAATGAAGCCGTGGAAAGCAGTAGTGTGGAAGCTAGTGCTGAAGTCAGTGCGGAGGCAGAAACCAACTAGGAGATGTGCCTATGGGTGGTAAGGGTAGAGTATTTCTTTTAATCTGGGCCATATTGATGACTTTTATAGCCGGCGGACTTGCCGGCTTTGAAGCCATGAGATTATTTGGCAAACAGAGCCTTGATACCAAGTCGGCCACCACCGCTCCTATTCTGAATCTGGACACACCGGTAGCCGCCGGCAGCATTGATGAGACCTGGAAGGCTGACTGGGTCAGATACAACGGTGAAGTCTTTGATTACAACGAAGATATTCTCACATTTCTCATTATGGGAATCGACAAAAGAGATGAAGTGGTAACCCAGGTTGCAGAGGGCACCGACGGAGGACAGGCGGATTCTCTTTTTCTCCTGGTATTAAATCCCCATGACAGTTCAATCAAAATAATTGGAATTAACAGAAACTCCATGACAGACGTGGATGTTTACGATGAATACGGCAGATATCAGACCACAGTCAGGGCTCAGATTGCAACTCAGCACGGCTTCGGAAACGGACTGGAAGAGAGCTGCGAGTATCAGGTCAAGGCTGTATCAAATATGTTCTACCAGCTTCCAATCCATGGCTATGCAGCCATAAACATGAGCGCAATTCCTACTCTGAACGACCAGATCGGCGGCGTTGATGTGGAGGTTTTAGAGGACCTCACCAAATGGGACAAGAGTCTTGTGAAGGGAAAAGAGGTTCATCTGGAAGGCGATTCTGCCTTTAACTACGTTCAGATCAGAGATATAGAGGTCTTTGGATCCAACGACGACAGGCTGGAGAGACAGAGACAGTATCTCAATGCCTTTATAGACAAGGCCAGGGAACTCAGCGCAGATGACAACAATGTGGCCATAGAACTGTTCACAGCCATCAGAGAAAAAATGGTCACTAACATTTCTCCGGACGAGGTCAGCTATCTTGCTCCATATCTTTCATCCTACAGGTTTGACCCGGATGATTTCAGGATGATACAGGGAACTACTGACAATAAAGGAAAGTTTGAAGAGTTTGAAGTAGATGAAGACAGTCTCTATCAGACAATAATAGATGTTTTTTATGAAAAAGTTGATAATGTGGACTAAACTATTCGAAATAACGTGCCGATATAGATATATAGATAGGGTTACGATGAAAAGGTTTTTTGTCGCAATCCTTATCGTGGTCTTTATGACCGGCTGCGGCGGCAGTAAAAGCGCCGAAGTAGTTAGTGAGAGCGCCACTGATTCTCACGTGGATTTTCAGGAACTTATCAAGGCAAATGATGATATTTTTGCCTGGATTCATATTCCTGAAACGGAAATAGATTATCCTGTGCTGCAGTCCCAGGACGGCGACGACAGCTTTTATACAAACCATAATGCCAATAAGCAGGCAGATGAGAGAGGTGCAATCTTCATCGAAGCCGCCAACCTCAAGGATATGTGCGATTTCAATGAAGTGGTACATGGTTCATCTCCGGCGGATGGAACCATGTTTGCCGGATTGGACAAGTTCCTTGACAGAACCTATTTTGAAGACCATCAGTACATATATTTTTATATGGATGGCAATGCGCTTGTTTACTGTATTATGGCTGCATTTATCAGAGAAGACCAAAGGCTTTTGGCTCAGTATGATTTTTCCTATGCCAAGGGCTGTCAGGAATTCATAGACGAGATTTATAACGGAAAGAGCATGAACAAAAATATAAGAAAAGGCTGGGAGAGCGGACTATCTCCCGAGCATTTTCTGGTGACACTTACCACGGTGAGCCCTCAATATCCTGGAAAACAGATTGTAGTTGTGGGATGCCTCGTGGGAGATGTCGCAGGTAAAATCGACAGAGAGATTGATTGGTCAGACCCGGATTCGGAATGGTAACGATTTACAGTATTATTAGTTCTATGAAACGGAGGCAAAAAGATGAAGAAAATCCTTGCACTACTACTCGCATGTACGTTGTTTGTATCATCCACCATGTGTGTATGCGCTTATGACAACACTACTGCCAAGAAGAAAGGTTCAAAGAGTGTAACCACCGAGGACCTGCAAAAAGAGATTGATGAGCTTATCAGACAGATCAATGCTCTCAACGATGCCCTAAGAGCAGGCGGTGGCGGAGACAGAGGCGGAGCAAATTCTTCTCAGGAAGCTGCCTACGCCAAGAATAATGTCGTAAACTACGGCGGCTTTGTCATCGGTCAGGGCGGTCACGTTGAAATCAACGGCGGCAGGAGCAATGTAACATTTAAGATCTCACCTGCCAACGGCAGTCAGGTCAGTGCAGCGAATTCCCTGGCATCTTCTGTTGGAGGAGCGCTTATCTCCTGCATCAACACAAGTTCTCCCGGCGTAAGCTTTGCAAATGCCAAGGTTAACTTCTATTTAAGCGGAGTTAATGCAGGTGACAACATCGCAGTATATCAGCAGCAGGGTAAAAACTGGGTTCAGCTTTCAACTGCAGAAATCAGGAAAGATCATGTTGTAGTTAACATGACTAAGCACGGAACACTGGCATTCATAAAGGTTCCTGTTCTGGCAGCGGCTACATATTAAAAAATAAGATTTAGCAATAGAATCATTAAGACCTATGAGGGGGTCCAATATGGGTAGAATTGCTACTGCGCCGCTGAATGAACCGATTATGTTAAGCGGTAAAAAAATAATAGAGCTGAATTATCAGGAAATCTATGATCATAAGCCGAACATATACAAATGGATAAAAAGAGTTTTTGATATCCTGGCTTCTTTGGTTGCCATCATAGTTTTGTCTCCTGTTTTTCTGATAACAGCCCTGGCTATAATTCTTGAGGACGGAGGCCCGGTGTTCTTTACACAGCAGAGAGCCGGCAAAGACATGAAGAGCTTCAGGATTTATAAGTTCAGAAGTATGTACAAAAATGCTGAGTCTCAGTTTGAGAGAATGCAGGCTCAGAACGAACAGACGGGACATGCCTTTAAGATAAAGAATGATCCCAGAATAACCCATGTGGGCAGATTCATCAGAAGATACTCCATCGATGAGCTTCCACAGCTGTTCAACATCATAAAGGGCGATATGAGCATTGTTGGTCCAAGACCAATCCTTACCTCCCAGATGGAAGAGTGCAACGCCTATGAGAAACAGCGTCTCATCGTTAAGCCTGGACTTACCTGCTACTGGCAGGTTTGCGGCAGAGCAAAGATCAAATGGGACAGATGGGTGGAACTTGATCTTCAATACATTGAAGACATGAGCCTTCTTAAGGACATAGAATTAATCTTCCGTACTTTCCCGGCAATCTTCGGGCAGGACGGAGCATATTAGAAAAAGATAACTCGGAATCGCGGAAATGACAAAAAAGCATTTCTGCGATTCTTTTTTTTATGGAAATGTTGTATTATGGTTCTATCATTTTTGATTTAGTACGTTAATGGAGGAAAATATGAGCTGGGAAGATAACGTAAGAAAGGTTGTGCCCTACACACCGGGTGAACAGCCCAAGATTAAGAATATAATAAAGCTTAACACCAACGAAAACCCCTATCCGCCTGCACCTGCAGTATTGGAGAGAATCAGGAATTATGATGTGTCCGATTTTAGAAAATATCCAGATCCCACCTGTTCAGTTCTTGTGGATGCTATTGCAGACTTTTATAAGGTAAGTAGAGAGAAGGTGTTTGTGGGCGTTGGCTCTGATGATGTGCTGGCCATGGCATTTATGACCTTCTTTAATTCGGATAAGCCCATTCTTTTCCCGGATATTACATATTCCTTTTATGATGTATGGGCTGAGCTTTTCAGGATTCCCTATAAGCAGATTCCGTTAAAGGATGATTTTTCCATTGAGCCATCAGATTATTTTGTACCAAATGGAGGAATTGTAATTGCCAATCCAAATGCTCCTACAGGTGTTGAACTTGAGAATTCCTGCGTTGAGGAAATCATTAAGAAAAATCCTGATGTGGTGGTTATCGTGGACGAGGCATACGCTGATTTTGGCGGAAAGTCTGTGCTGGAACTAATTGATAAATACGACAATCTCCTGGTGGTTCAGACCTTCTCCAAGTCCCGTTCCATGGCAGGAATGAGAATTGGCTACGCCTTCGGATCACCAAAGCTTATAAAGTATCTGTCCGATGTGAAGTTCTCTTTTAACTCCTATACCATGAATATGCCGGCACTTGAGCTGGGAGCGCTGGCTGTTGCAGACAGGGCTTATTTTGAGAAGACCAGGGATATGGTGATCGCCACAAGAGAGAGAACCAAGAAGCAGCTCCGCGAACTGGGCTTTATATTTGAAGATTCCAAGACGAACTTTATCTTTGCCAGACACCCTGATAAGTCGGGTAAAGAAATCTTTGCTTATTTGAGAGAGCATGGTATAATAGTGCGTCGCTTTGATTCACCAAGAATAAGTGAGTATCTGAGAATCTCCATCGGAACCGATGAGGAGATGGATACCCTTATCAAGGTCCTTGGGCAGATACTTGAATAAGATTTAAGGGAGTTTGTTATGTTAAAGATTTTTACGGAGTCACTGATCGGACAGTATATTGCAGTTTTTATTATTTCAATGGTACCTCTCATTGAACTTAGAGGAGCAATTCCTTTTGCCTACGGCTTTGTTCATACAGGAACCGGCTTCAATCTTCTTTTGGGATATGTTCTTATAGCCATTGGAAACATGATTCCTGTTCCGATTATTTATTTCTTTGCAAGAAAAGTTCTGGAGTGGGGAAAAGATAAGCCTGTTATCGGTGGATTCTTCACCTTCTGTCTTGAAAAAGGTGAGAAGGGCGGACGTAAACTTCAGGCCAAGGCCGGTCGTGGACTTTTTGTAGCACTTTTATTATTTGTTGGAATTCCTGTTCCCGGTACAGGTGCCTGGACCGGAACACTGGCAGCCAGCATTCTTGATATGGACTTCAAGAAGACTATGCTTGCTGTTATTTGCGGTATTGCTCTTGCTGGTGTTATTGTAGGAGTTTTGTGTACACTTGGTTTCGGTGCATGGTTTGGAGTTGCCGGTTAACCAAAGCGGAGAGATAAATATGGAAGCATACACAGATTTTGCAACTGTATATGACACTTTTATGGATGAAACCCCATACGATGTATGGGGTGATTTTGTTGCCGGACTTATTGAGAAGTATGGCATTTCCAAGCCTCTTGTAAAGGGCAGCGAAAAGCAGAGCGCCAATGGCGAGGAAGACCTTGAGGAAGCTCTTTCACAGGAGCGAAACCTCGTGGTGGAGCTGGGCTGCGGCACCGGAAGCTTTACTATGGAAATGGCAGGGAAGGGATATGACATTATTGGAATAGACTTATCTCCTGACATGCTGAACATCGCTAGGAGAAAGAGTGCAGAAGCCGGCCTCAACATCATGTACCTGGAGCAGGACATGAGAGAACTGGATCTTTACTGTACTGCCGGCACCATAGTCAGTGTCTGCGACAGTGTCAATTATCTTCTGGAAGATGAGGATGTAATAGAAACCTTCAGACTTGTGAATAATTTTTTGTATCCCAAGGGAGTATTTATCTTTGATTTCAACACTCTTCACAAGTACCGCGACGTCATAGGTGATGCCACCATCGCGGAGAACCGCGAAGATTGCAGCTTCATTTGGGACAATTATTACCACGAAGATGAACATATCAACGAATATGATCTGACCATATTTGTAAAAACCGGAAAAGATGAAGATCTTTTCCGGCGCTTTGCTGAAACTCACTATCAGAGGGGTTATACTCTTGATGAAATGAAATCCTTTGTATCAGCTGCCGACCTTGAATTCATTGAAGCCATCGATGCTGATACTCATAAAAAGCCAGATTCTGAGAGTGAACGAATTTATATAATTGCCCGTGAATCCGGCAAGGAGGAGATCTGATAATTTGTTTATCAGATTTCTCCGGTAAATACTGTGATGGCAGGACCTTCCATAATTACTGAGGAAGCCTCACCACCATCCCAGGAACAAACAATGTCGCCGCCCAGAACATGGACGGTGATTTTTTTGTCTGTATGACCATTTAAAATGCAGGCTACAGCTGTGGCACAACATCCGGTTCCGCAGGCAAGGGTCTCGCCTGTTCCGCGCTCCCAAACTCTCATGTGAACATTATTTCTGTCGTCAATTTTCACAAATTCTGTATTGGTACGATTAGGAAATACTTTGTGATTCTCAAAATATGGTCCAAATTTTTCAATCTCAAAATTAGCCAGGTCAAAATCAGAGGGAACAAATACCACTGCGTGGGGATTTCCCATGGAAACGCAGGTCATGCGCCACTCTTTGCCGCATACCGTAATGGGATAATCTACAATCTTGTCGGTGGGTGCATCGGCCTCAGACACTTTGACTGGAACCAGCTCCGGTTTTAGTATGGGCGCACCCATATCCACTTTGACGCTGGATACCAGGCCGTCGGAGCCTGTCTCCAGATCGATGTACTTCTTTTTGCCGGCGCTGACTATGACCAGATTTCTCTTATCTGTCAGTTTATTGTCGTAGACGTATTTTGCTACGCAGCGAATCCCGTTTCCGCACATTTCAGATCTGGAACCATCAGCGTTATACATCTCCATTTCAAAATCTGTATCTTTATCTTCGACGGGGTTGATAAAAATAAGTCCGTCTGAACCTATTCCAAAGTGACGATCGGATACTTTTCTTGCAAGCTCAGGCTTCTGATCCTGAGGAATGATTTCTTTGGCACCGTCAACATATACATAATCATTGCCGCATCCCTGCATTTTTGTGAACTTCATGGCATTGTCCTCCGTACTATTATTCGTTTTATTGTATTACAAAATTAAATATAGCACAATCTATAAGCGATTTTTGCGTAATAGTGTATGTTTTGTGAACACTGTTTGGCAAAATAGATAAAAATCATATGATTTTTTATTTTCCTCTTCAAAAATTCTAACAAATATGATAGATTTTATGATTGAAAAAAGTATAAATTATAAAAGTCAGCTGTTAATGATTTTTATTGTGGGAAATAATAATGTTCTATTATTATACCCACAGAGGGGAGAAAAAATGAATAGAGAGGACAAGAAAATCGCCTTTGTGGCATCGTCAGGTGGGCATTTGGAAGAGATTTCCAGATTGAAGGGCGTAGAAAAGAGCTACGATTGCTTTCTTGTCACAGAGAGAAGCGACTTTGTGATCAAAGACTTCTGCGAGAAGCGCTACTACGTGCCTATGATGAACAGAAGGCAGATTACGTTCCTGCCAAAGTTTATTTGGCTGTTTCTAAAAACATGGTTGATCCTTATGAAGGAAAAGCCGGATTTCATTATCACAACGGGAGCTCTTGTTGCTTATCCGTTCTGTGTAGTTGGCAAGATGCTTGGAATCAAGGTGATCTATGTTGAATCCTTTGCGAGAGTAACAGAACCATCACTTACAGGTAAGCTTGTCTACAATTTGTCAGATCTATTCATGGTGCAGTGGGAGGATATGCTCAAAGAGTATCCTAAGTCTATGCTTGGAGGCGGTATATTTTGATTTTTGTAACTTTAGGGACGCAGAAATTCCAGATGAACAGACTTGTAAAGGCAGTTGACCAGCTTGCTACGGAACTGCCGGAAGAGATATTTGTACAAAAAGGGCATTCTGATTATGTTCCTAAGCATTGTAAATATACCGATTTCCTGGACGCCAGTGAATACAACAGTAACATTGCAGAATGCAGCGTGCTGATTACCCATGCTGGGGTAGGAACCATTATTTCGGGTATAAATTCAAAAAAGCCCATAATAGTTGTTCCACGGATGAATAAATATGCTGAGCATGTTGATGACCATCAGTGTCAGATTGCAGATGCATTTTCATCAAAAGGCTGCGTTCTTGCATGTACTGATGTAGAGCAATTAAAAGATTATATAGAAGAAGCAAAGACATTTGACTTTAAGCCATACAAACTCAGCGAAGGCAACATCGAGGAGACTATTATGGATTTTATAAATATCTTTGACTAAATAGTTAGGATTTATATATAAAATGAATCGTAGCAACAAGGGAGCTAACACTAATATCATACAGATCTGTGTGGACATCTTGGTCCTCATGATCGTGTTTTTTATTGAGCGCAAGGTATATCAGGGAGTTATTTTAAAAGAAACATATCCCAAATGTCTTGCGCTTGTTGTGGTATTTGGATTCATATATATTTTGATGAATAAAGAAGCCAGACTCTACAACGTGACATTGTTTTTTTACATAGACAGGTTCTGGAGAATTCTTACCAGGTCCTGGGTCATATCGGCAGGTATCACCATGGGGCTTATGTATGTTTACAATCCTCATGAGGCCGTGAGACGTTTCCATCTTAGCTATTTGGTAGTTTCTTACGTGGCACTGGTCATAGAAATGGTGATCAGCAGATTTATTCAGATGTCTTTTACCACCTACAGAGCTCCAAGAGTAGCGTTTGTGGGAACCTTTGAGGAGTACGAGAAGTTCAATTATTTCCTCAACAAGACCAGTCTTAAGATAGATGAAGTTGGATATATTCTTGATAAGCCCATGTCGGAAAAGAGAAAGTTCAATGCTCTTGGAAAAATCGAAGACATGGAGGAAATCATCAGGAATAATGAGATAGATCAGGTTTTCTTTATACTTCACAATGACGACAGTATAGAGACGATCCAGAAAAACATTGATCTATGTCTGGAAATGGGAGTTACGGTAAGGGTTGTAATGGATGTTTCCTATACCCGAAGAATGCACCGCTCTGACAGCTTTGTAAGTTCGGTGGGTACCTTCCCTATAATAACCTATCACACCATTGCATTGAACACTTTTGAGAGAGTCATCAAGCGTCTTATGGATTTTGTGATCGCAGTTGTCGCCACTATTATTTTGTCGCCGCTAATGCTTATAACGGCGCTGGCAATTAAGATCGATTCACCCGGACCTGTGTTCTTTAAGCAAAAGCGTGTGGGACAGAACGGAAGAACGTTTAATATCTACAAATTCCGCAGTATGTGTATCGATGCGGAGGACAAAAAAGAAAAGCTCATGGACCAGAACGAAATGGACGGTTTCATGTTCAAGATAAAGGACGACCCAAGAGTGACCAGGGTCGGACGATTTATCAGAAAGACCAGTATTGATGAATTGCCACAGCTGTTTAACGTAATTCGCGGAGAGATGAGTCTTGTTGGAACAAGGCCTCCGACAGTCGAAGAGGTTTCACAGTACAAGAGGGGACAGTGGCGAAGAATCAGTATAAAGCCGGGTATTACAGGAATGTGGCAGATAAGCGGCCGAAATGATATTACGAGTTTCGACGAGGTAGTAGAGCTTGATCTGAGATACATTGACAACTGGACGATCTGGCTGGATATAGAAATACTATTTAAAACAGTTGGTGTATTGGTTACAAAAAAGGGAGCATATTGATTTTTGTGTGAGGTTATGAAAATGGAAATGAACGAAGTAGTAAAATTAAAAAAGCAGATTAATGTTACTGATCTCTCAGGGGAGAAGGTTATGATCGATTTCGAGTCCGGAAAGTATTTCATGATAAAGGGCTCAGGTAATGATATTTGGGATATGATCCAGAATGAGATAACTGTATCTGATATTATCGAGAATCTTTTGAAGGAATATGATGTTTCAAGAGAGGAATGCACTCAGTCTGTAATGGATTTTTTGGGTAACTTGAGAGAACTTGACTTTATTTGATTTGCGAAGGAGTGCCTGTGTTAAGAACCATAATCAACAACTTTCATTTTGAAAAGCTATTCTGGATTTTAAAAAAGAAACTTAAATATATGATCCTTGTGGGATTGATATTTGGTATTATCACAGGCGGCGTGACCTTCCTATTAAAAGAGGATGTCTATGCTGCTCAGATTTCGCTTTATGTATACAGCAATCCGGATTATATCAATGACAACGGAATCAATCTTTCATCCTCAGATGTTACTTCTGCATCAGCTCTTTTAAACAGCTATATGCAGATATTAAAGAGCGACAGTTTTCTTACATCAGTAATTGATGTTTCAGGCGTGGATCCGATGGTTTACACGCCTACTTCTTTGAGAAAATCTCTTACTTCTTCAGCTGTATCGGGAACCGCAGTCTTTAAGGTAACAGTATTTGATCCAAATCCCTATAATGCAATGATAATTGCCAATACTATAGGAGAACTGGCACCTGAAAAGATTATAAATATCGTAAAGTCCGGTGGAATCGAAGTCCTTGACAGGGCAACCCTTCCAACCGTTCCCTACGAGTCCACAAGTGTTGTTCTTATGACATTTATAGGAATGCTGGCGGGAGGCGTACTTACTGCATTCTTCTTTATCATCTTGGGACTCAGGGATACAAGATACAGAAGACTGTATGAAGTAACTGATATGTTTACCATACCTGTTCTTGGTATAGTTCCCCAGATTGAGGAAAAAGATGACAAGGGTGATCCTCTTACCATGCTTTCGGAAGATAGCAGCTTTGTTCTAAGAGAGGCCTACAACGATATAAGGACAAATCTTCTTTTCATGGGAAAGGGAGAGCAATGCCCTGTATTTGCTGTGACAGGAGCTGACTATGATGAGGGTAAGACCACTAACAGTATCAATGTAGCAGTTGTATTTGCAATGATGGGCAAAAAGACTCTTCTTATAGACGGTGATCTTAGAAACGGTGATGTGGCTGAGAAGTTCTCACTGGACCCAAAGTCAGGCTTAAGTGAGTATCTTGCTGGTATTCAGAACAAGCTTAATATCAGGAAGAATGTGAGAAAGAACCTTGATATCATCACCACCGGCGTAATTCCGCCCAATCCTACAGATCTGCTTATCAGTGAAAAATGGAAAGAAACCATCAGCAATCTGAAAAAGGAGTACGACATGATCATAATTGATACTCCTTCTATCGGCGTAGTAGCTGACGGTGTCGAAGTAGTAAATGTTGCCACAGCCTTTGTGGTAGTTATCAGAGAGTTCGTCACAAGATTTGAGAGAGAAGAGCTCATTATAAGAAGACTTGACTCTGTTGGGGCAAATGTCTGCGGATTTATTTACAATGGCATGAATGTCAGGTCAGTGGACTACAATCATAAAGATTATGTAAATGGTGGGGAATATGGTAAGCGTAGTAATGCCGGTGTATAACACTGAGAAATATTTAAAGAGATGCCTGGAAGCGCTGGTTAATCAGACTATTCCACACTCTGAGCTTGAGATAATAGCAGTTAATGATGGTTCCACAGATAGTTCACCGGAGATTCTTGCAGAGTATGCCGATAAGTACCCTGAACTCATAAAGGTCTATAACAAGACTAACGGTGGTCAGGCTACTGCAAGAAATCTTGGAATCCGAATGGCCAAGGGAGATTACATTGGCTTTGCTGATTCGGATGATTATGTTGATGTGACCATGTTTGATAAGTTATATAAATTGGCACAGTCTGAAGATGCTGATCTTGTGGAGTGCCATTATCACAGCATGTTGGAACTTCCTGCAAAGGAGGGAGAGCCTCTTGAGTACAAGGAAATCGGCACAAGAGGAACCATATCCGCCCATGAAGATGTCAGAGAACTGTTTCTGAATCCTCAGGTATCTCCCTGGAATAAGCTTTATAGAAAAAGTATTCTCGTAGATAACGAAGTATTTTTCCCGGAAGGGATAATCTATGAGGATACTGCATTTTATATAAAGACACTTCCCTTCATCAAAAAGCATGCGTATCTGGATGAGAGTCTTGTATATTACAGTGTAAGACCCAGCTCAACCATGACTAAGAACCTCGGAAAAAAGGTCGGGGATATCTTTAGTGTCTTTGATGACATCAGAGATTATTATCGCACCAGAAACCTTTTGGGCGAGTATAAGGATGAACTTGAATATTTCTGTGTAAAGATTGCATTTTGCAGTAACTTAAGCAGAATTGGCCGTGTGAAAAATGGCTACTTAAGAAATGAACTTCTTGATAAGACCTTTGATTATGTGAGGAAGAATTATCCGGATTACAAGAAGAACAAGTTTTTTGTCGGAAAGATAGGAATGTACATAAAGTCGGTTGCAAGATGGAACAGCGGTATATATGCCATGGTTCTTTCTAAGGTGATGATAGGATAGAGGAAGTATTAGATGTCTTTTTCTGCATATGGGATTACAGAAAGCAAAAGTAAATACTTCAAAGAGACCATGGAAACTGGCCTATACAAAAATGCTGCCCTGGCATATTTGTTTTCTCTTTATGTTATGCCGCAGTATTTTGGTATCCACAGTCCTATCTTTGATCTTACGTTAGTCAGGATCACGGTTATCGTGCTGATGGTATTCATCCTGGGCAATTATGAAAGATCTATGGACTTCAAGGATATACTTCATCATGAGAAGATGGGCCCTATTTTGGTGCCGTATATTATTGTCCTGGTCTATACCATGGTCCTCAGGGGAGATGTAAATGCTTTTCTAAATCCCTTTATAGAATTTGTGGAGTTGTATCTTCTGATCTTTATCATAAAAAAGACCTTTGGAATTAAAAGAACTGTACAAATAGTAATTGGCTTCATATATCTTTTGACTATTCTGGGACTGGTTGAGGCTTTTATAGGCAGAAGCCCCTTCTCACTACTTAAGACCATTCCTGGATTATACACCGGAAGATTTATTCGAGGCGGCCACTACAGGATAATGAGTAGCTGCAATCATTCCTTGGGATACGGACTCCTTCTTATTTCTGCCATGCCCTTTGCAGCCTATGACTTTGAAAAAGATGAGTTTAATGCCTTTAGAAGGCCTTTTTTACTGATCCTTATCATAGTTAATATTTTCCTGACAGGGTCAAGATCATCACTTGGCGTCGGACTTGCTGAAGCCTTTGCTCTGCTGCTTTTTTCAGACCTCAAGTTTTTAAAGAGAAATCTTGCCTTCTTTGCGGGAGGCTTTATTATTTTTGCATCTTTTACTTTCATATTTCAGAATACAGGCTTTGGCCAGTATATTCTGTTACAGCTCACATCCCTTGTGGATTCTTTGTTTAAGACAGAGCTGTCCGCGAGATATGGTGCAAATGTACTGGTGCTACGGCAAAGCGCTGCCTACAGAGATCTGTTACAGCAGGTTTTCACTGTTGGCTGGCTGAATCCAATTCTGGGAATCGGCAGACAAAGAGGCTTCCAGAGCATGGTGGATGGCAGAATTGTCAGATCCATCGATAATTTTTTTATTGCGGAGTTTGTAAGATATGCCTATCCCGGAATGATCACCTACGTGTTATTTCTTTTGGTGACGGGTTTAAGGATGCTGAGGGATGCCATAACGACCCGCTCATCCCTTATAAGAATGCTTTTGATATGCGTGGTGTTCTATTGCCTGCATTTATACATAGCAGATTCTCTTCAGACTTTGAAGTATTTATATCTTGTTTTTGCACTGTATTCCTGCGCCGAGAAAACGCCTTATACTCCACCGGCTGACCCTTGTAAGTACATAAGGCGGGAGGGAAGGATTCATTATGTCTGATAACAAGCTGATGAATAGAATAAAGGACAGAATGCTTTTGGGGACTATCTATGATCAGCTCATGTTGAAATGCAGATATAACGATGGGAAGACACATTTTTTGTACAGCGTTATGGTTGGACAGAAGCACAGGATGATCTTTTACCGCAGATTTAAAAAGAAGTACCTGGCTAAATGCACTGCAGAGCGCCGGTGGGAGTCTGCAGAGAAGAAGAAAAATACAGATATAGTCTGGGTTATGTGGCTTCAGGGCATGGATAAGGCTCCTGCCATTGTAAAAAAGTGTATTAAGAGCCAGCAAAAAGCTCTTCCGGACAAGAATTTTATTTTTCTGGATGAGAGCAATATAGATAAATACGTGACTCTTCCGGATTATATCTGGGAGAAAAAGAAAAAGGGAATCATAGGAAATGCTCATTTCAGTGACCTTGTGCGGAATGAGCTTCTTATAAAGCACGGAGGCTACTGGATTGATGCCACAGTCTATATGACTGATGCAGGCATCATAAAGGATATAGAGAAGACGGATCTTTTCATGTTTAGCTTCTATTATTTTGGGTTCAATCCGGAAATAATGGAACTGAACAATTGGTTTATTTACAGTAAAACCAACAATAACATGTTGTGTCTTTTGCAAAAAATGCTCCTGGAATACTGGAAAGATCACAACTATGCTTCGAACTATTATATATATCAGATTTTTGAGAGTATTGTGAACGACTACTATCAGGAGGAATATAGCAGGATTCCTGTGGTGAGTCAGGCCCAGGCTCATGTGCTGGCAACCTATATTTACGATGAGTTTGACCGGGATAAGTATGAGTTACTGCTGAAGACAACGGGCATTCACAAGCTGAGCACCAGGTTTGACCCGGACAGGATTCAGAAGAAAGGTACCTTTTACGATGTCATCGTCAATCAGTCAGGCTTCTGATGCGGAAGTTTTAAACAGAATACCCAAGATAATTCATTACTGCTGGTTTGGCGGAAAGCCTCTTCCCAAGGAGTTAAAGGAATGTCTTGATACCTGGGAGAAGCTAAAGGGTTACACCATAATGCGTTGGGATGAGACCAACTGCAGCTTTGATGAGAACGACTTTGTTATTACGACCTACCGCGACAAAAAATGGGGATTTATCGGAGATTATTACCGTATAAAGGCAATATATGAATACGGTGGTATCTACCTTGACACTGATGTTAAGGTCAACAGATCCTTTGACCCGCTGCTCAAGCATAAAGCATTTCTGAGCTTCATATTTGACTGCTCAGTTGGCACTGCCATCATAGGCGGAGAGAAAGGAAATCCTTTTTTTCGCGGAATAATGGATATGTACGACAATTCCGTTATACTTCCGGGAGTTGCCCAAAAAGGTGACAGCATATTTCACATAAGGGATAACAAGATATACGTCCATGCCATGGATGCAGTCAGCAATTATTACTATACATATTATATCCTCAGGCATTATCCCAAATTTATCCTGAATAATAAGTATCAGGACCTTGGAGATTTTGTCATCTATCCCAAGGAACTCTTTGAGATAGGAACCCTCACCGGCAGGCACTACGCCATTCACCTAAATGCCGGCATGTGGCTGGATAAGGAAGAGGCCGGAGCGTTAAAGAGCACAATCAAGAATTTGTTTAAAAAGAATGCGTTTTTATTTGATAAATTTCAGGTGATAGTCAGGACCTATAGATACAGGAAACTTAACAGGAACATTCAATTCTATGAATATTCCGTGGCCCAGAAAAAGGGACGTGAACTACCGGAGTTATAAAAGTTGAAAGAATTTTATTTGCAATCTTTTATAAAAATAATAGCTGAGCAGCTCAGGGGCATATATTTGATAGATTTTATGCTGGTATATATTTTTGCTGCACTGATCATCATTATCCCCGGACGCATTAAGATAAAAAGAAACAAGGGCACTGCCTGGTCAGATGTTTTGGCTTTTTATTTTTGGTTTGCCTATGTTTTGGTGGTTATAATGATCACAATTCTCAGAAGAGGAATCGGAGCGAAGGAATTTAGAATTGTCACCCGATTTAATTTTGGCGGATTTCACGGGGGGACACATACCCTTGCTCAGTTTTTTTACTGCGTTTTAAATGTGGTTTTGTTTATTCCCTATGGGATTTTTTCAAGGTTCCTTAGAAGGAATGATTCAAATGTGCGGGGAATTATAATGACCGTCCTGATGAGCTTTATTTTTACGGTCTTTATAGAGACTTTTCAGCTGGCAACCAGATCGGGGTATTTTGAGGTGACAGATATTGTTACAAACCTGTTCGGAGGGATCATCGGAGCAATTGTGGGAACTTTGATCCTGGCAGCTATCAGAGGAAAAAAGAAGAATGAACAGAAATAACAAAAAAGATAAGAAAAAAACCTCTGGGAAAGATATACTTATCATTATTCTCAGTGTCATATGTCTGCTTCTCCTGGCGGGAATCCTTTATCTGGCTCGAAAGAATGAGAAGGATATCAGTGAGAAATTAACCAGGGAAAGTCTTAGCAATGAAATTACCGTAGGCAGTACCGTAAGGGATCTTTCGGACTATATCATGTTCAGTGAGGCCTGCGCGGACAAGTGGGTTGAGATATATAACTACGGAGTTGATAAGGTAGATATTTCCGGCATGAAGCTTATCATTTCCGGAGAAGAAAAAGTAGTAATACCTGATAATACAGTGCTTGGAAAGGGCGAGTATTATACGCTGGATCTGGACGTGAATCCGGGAGCTTCTGATATCAATATTTTCAATCTGGTATCTTCTGAAGGAAAGGATGTTATTCACAAGATAATACCAAAGCTTAAAGCCGGTGAGAGCTATGGTGTTGCTAATGCAGAGAATTATGACATGGGATTCATGAAGCCCTCTAAAGGAACTGCCAACACTTCGGAGGGTATTATTTATGAAAAAATAGCCGGCATCGGCTTTTCAGTTCCTACAGGTTTCTATGACTCCGGATTTAACCTCACATTAACTGCCGGGGATGGAGAGAAGATTTATTACACCACCGATGGTTCTGAGCCTACCAAAGAATCTCAGGAGTATACTGAACCTATAGCGGTAAAGAGTTTGTCAGGAGGAAATCCGGTCTATGCGGTTCTTGGTTTTGGAAGAGCTGTTGGAACAGTGGGATATGTTCCTGCGTCTGTGGATAAAGGTATGGTTGTAAATGCCATCAGAGTTAGTAAAAACGGAGTAATAACAGGAAGGGCAACTCAGGAGTATTTTATCGGCCTTAGAAAGGATGTCTCCTATGAGAATATCCCGGTACTGTCGCTGACTGCGGATCCTGATGATCTTTTTGGATACTTTAATGGAATCTATGTTCCGGGAAAAGGCAAGGATGATGCTCTCATCCAGGGTAAGACAGGCGGAGCCAACTATTTCAACAAGATGGAAAAAGACGCAAAGTTGTCTTATTTTGAGCCAAGTAAGGGCATGACCCTGGAAACTTCAGCCAAGGTAAGGATGCATTTTAACGGGGACATCGCAAAGGAACAGAAAGCCTTTGAGTTTACCTGCAAGAATGTTGACAAGTATTCAGACAGTTCATTGTATGACTATATAGATTCGGATGGAAACTTTGTTATAGAGCAGTTTCTGGACGACGATTCCTACAAGGTCAGAGCGCTTATAGCAAATGCCATGATGGAGGGCTCTAAAGTTGGTACTGCGGACCTGTCACCGGTAATCCTCTTTGTGGAAGGCGAGTACTGGGGTGTATATCTCATGCAGGCACCTTATGACAGCAGATATATAGAAAGACATTATGGTGTTAAAAACGAGAAGCTGATCTTCCGTACCTATCTTGGAACTTACAATAGTGAGTTTATGGATTTCTACAACTTTGTAGTAAATAATGACATGAGTCTTTCGGAAAACTATTCTCAAGTAAAATCAAGGATGGACATTGAGAGCTATCTGGAGTATATATGTGGTAATATGTTTTTTGGAAACTCCAACTTCAAGAGTACAAAAACGACTGTGTGGAGGACCGAGAAAACCGTGGGGTTGGGAAAGACCGATGGAAAATGGAGATGGCTCATGTCCCTTGCACCGGATTCTTTGGCCAATACAGCTGTGCAGAATTATCCTGTTAATACCTTTTTACAGCAGGGGATTCAGTTGGATCCGTTTTTTCAGTCGCTTCTTATGAATAGAGAGTTCTGCAATCAGATGAAAGCAGTAATGAATCATATGATAACGGAACAATTTACAGAAGAAAAATGTCTTGAGGTTGTGGAAAAGTATACAGATCTCATGAAGCGTCCGGCAATGGACACTTACACCAGGTTCTACGGCAGTATGTCCAACAACCTGTATGACGACGAGATTGAGAAGATACTTAGTTTCTTTTCACATAGAGGTGAGTATATCACTGTTTATACAGAAGAGCTGGCCCAAAAAGGTGGGGATCTTCAGCACATAGCTGATGCTGAAGAGGAGAGGCTTGCTCTGGAGAAAAAAGAAAGAGAAGAGTTGGGGCTTACAGATGAGGCATCAGAGAGTGATTCTCAGGAGGATGATGCTAATTTAGAAAGTAGCTCCCAAGAAAAACCAAATGGAAACGAGGGAGAAAAAAATGGACAATAAAATGTCTGCCATTAGACATTATTATAGTGAGTTGGTGCAGGCTTGTTTTGAGAAGAGACAGCCGCTTCCAATACCTGAGGGGCTTGAGGTAAAGGAACTGCTGTCATACGCTGCTAAGGGACAGATCTACTACCCGATCGCAAGCTCTCTTATCAAACTTGATCTTCAGGAAGAAGTAACTGAGAAAATCAGAAATATTCTGAAGTCAAGTACCTATAAGACTTTGATGCAGATGGTCCTTGGAAATGAGATTTCCAAGGCGTTTGAGAAGGAAGGTATACGTCATCAGCTTCTTAAGGGAGCTGTTATCAAGAAGGATTATCCATCTCCGGAAATGCGCGAGATGAGTGATATAGATCTTGTTGTATATGATGAATCACTGGATAAGGCAGCCGCTATCCTTGAGAAAATGGGATTTGACAACAGGGGCCTTATCAAGCATCACATGATATTTACCAAGAAGCCTCACCTGTGCGTGGAAGTTCACTGGTGCCTTTTTGATGAGAATGTTGGGCAGAGCCAGCACATGTATTTCAAAGATTTCAGGGCGAAAATAAAGGATGGAACACAGTATACCTATGAGTTTAGCCATGAGGATTTCTATGTATACATGATCGCTCATATGGCCAAGCATTTCTTTGAGACAGGATGCGGCATCAGAAATCTGATGGATATTTATATCTACAGGAATAAGTATGGCAAGGAGATGGATGAGAAATATCTTTCTCAGGAGCTCAAAAAGTCCGGATTATTGGATTTCGAGGAGCACATGAGAGAACTTGCTTACATATGGCTGGATGATAAGGATTGCTCCGAGTTTTATGAGAATCTTTTCGCTTATATGGTAGATAGCGGAATATATGGTAAGAACGAGAACGGAATCTGGGGACAGCTGGCAAAAGAAACACAGCACTCCGAAAATGCAAAATTACACTATTATTTCCCTTCCTACAGCTTTATGAAGGAAAAGTATAAGTGGCTTGAGAATAAGGCACTTTTGCTGCCTGTGGCATGGATAATAAGAGGATTTAATGCTGCCCGCAGCGATGAGGCTAAACGCCACAGAGAAGTATTCAATTCTGCTGACAAGGATAATACCGAGAAGATGCTCGAGATGTATCATAAGCTGAATCTGAATTTCAGAAGGTAATTATTAATGGGTAATACAAATTTTTACTATTACGACCTATATGGATTTAAAGCGAGATCAAATATCGAATTTCCGCAGCTCCTTCCATCAAGTGA
>JAEEGL015353712.1_pt1 | contig 25425 bp, 11 predicted proteins | sample 9134231 | NCBI WGS metagenome assembly JAEEGL01 (sample SAMN16246548, study PRJNA631951) | gut metagenome | biome: gut microbiome; feature: rumen; material: fiber-attached | host: Bos | place: Iran: Karaj | collected 2018-10
ATGTACGACTGGCTGCTGTGGTCGACTACCGACATGGTGAACTGGACCGAACACGGTGCCGTCGCCTCGCTGAAGGACTTCAGCTGGCGCGGTCGTGAGAACGGTGCCTGGGCCATCCAGACCGTCGAGCGCGATGGTAAGTACTACCTCTATGCCCCGCTGCACGGACATGGCATCGGCGTACTCGTGGCTGACTCGCCCTACGGTCCGTTTAAGGATCCCCTCGGCGAGCCGCTGGTATGGCAGAAGGAGCACTGGGACGACATCGACCCCACCGTCTACACCGACGACGACGGTCAGGCCTATATGTACTGGGGCAACCCTCACGTCTACTATACGAAGCTGAACAAGGACATGATTTCGACTCAGGGCGACATCTACGTGATGAATCAGCAGGACGGCAAGATGCGTCCCGTCAAGGAGGAGGGAGCAAAAATCAACCTCAGGGTGCCCTGGAGCCAGAAAGCCAACTGGGCTCTGCAGCACTATCAGGAAGGACCGTGGCTCTACAAAAGGAGCAAGGGGCAAGGAGCAGGGAGCAAGTACTATCTGGCCTATGCTACGACTTGCTGTCCTGAGGCGCTGGGCTATGCCATGAGCGACTCGCCCACGGGTCCGTGGGTAGAAAAGGGCTATATCATGGAGCCGACGCAGCGCGACCGCGGTAACCACCCGGGCATCTGCGACTTCAAGGGCCATTCGTATGTCTTCGGACAGAACTACGACCTGATGCACCTGGAGACCTTCGTTCACCATGAGCGCCGCTCGGTCTCGGCACAGGAGATTACCTACAATGCCGACGGCACCATCAACAAACTGCCTTACTGGCTCGACCAGCAGCCCATGAAGCAGCTGCAGTGGCTGAACCCCTTCCGTCGCGTGGAGGCGGAGACCATGAACTGGGGCTTCGGTCTGAAGACGGCGAAGATGGGCATCGAGAATACGGGCGTCGTGAAGGATATGCCGGCATCGACGGGCAAGAAGAATATGTATGTCTTCGACATCAACGACGGTGAGTATATCCGTCTGCGTGGCGTGGACTTCGGTAAGGGCGCCAAGACGTTCAACATCGTCGCTGCCGCCGCTGCACAGGCCGGTTGTACCGTGACGCTGCGCATGGACAGTCAGGACGGTCAGGCCATCGGCGCTGCCGTTATCAAGAGCACGGGTTCTGCCGACATGTATAAGACATTCACTGCCAAGGTGAAGGGTACCGCAGGTGTCCACGACCTGTACCTCTGCTTCTCGCAGACCAGCGGTGACGTCCGCCTCGACTACTGGCAATTCAAATAACTTAACTCAACTTTCGCACGCTCCTTGCCCCTTGCCCCAAGAAAAGTGGAGCTTGTGAAACATGCGAAACTTAAATAACCTAAAACTAATAACAGCATGAAAAAGATTTTGTTTTCAGTGTTTGCCGCTACCTGCACATTAGCTGCAACAGCACAGCCGCAGGGTGGCTTCGGAGGCTTTGGCGGCTTCCAGCAACAGGCTAAGCTTGAGACGTCGCAGGAGTGGAAGGACGTGAACTATGCCGGCGATGACAAGGCGTTCCATACGTGTGACATCTATCTGCCTAAGCAGGAGAAGGCCAGCTATCCCGTGGTCATCCATATCTATGGTAGTGCATGGTTCAGTAACAACAGCAAGGGCGCTGCCGACCTCGGCACCATCGTCAAGGCACTGTTGAACGCCGGCTATGCCGTGGTCTGCCCGAATCACCGTTCGAGCATGGACGCCAAGTGGCCTGCCCAGATTCACGACATCCGTGCCGTCATCCGCTTCGTGCGCGGTGAGGCAGCAAAGTATAAGTTCGATACCTCGTTCATCGCCACCAGCGGCTTCAGCAGCGGTGGTCATCTGGCCTCGACGGCTGCCACCACCAGCGGCACGAAACAGACAAAGGTGGGCACGGTCGACATCGACCTCGAAGGCAACCTTGGTAACTATACCAACCAGCCGTCGACCGTCAATGCTGCCTGCGACTGGTCCGGTCCCGTCGACCTGACGGCCATGGACTGCGGCGAAGGCATGAAGATGGGTGAGAACAGTCCCGAGGACGTGCTCCTGGACTCGAAGATCACGAAGGAGCCCGACAAGTACAAGAGCTTGAGTGCTACCTACTATGTCAACAAGAACAATCCCCCGATTATCATCTTCCACGGCGAGAAGGACAATGTCGTGCCCTGCTGCCAGGGTAAGATGTTCTTCGAGAAGCTGCAGGATGCCGGTGTGAAGAGTGAGGCAACGTTTGTGCCCGAGGGTGGCCACGGCATGGGTATGTACAGCGAGGAGAACCTGCAGAAGATGGTGAACTTCCTGAATGGTGTCCGTGGCAAGTAGTTCGTGACAAATGGAAAAACACATCATTGACGCCCATAGTCATCTGTGGCTACGACAGGATACAACGTGGCACGGTCAGGTGATACGCACGACGACGAACGGCCGTTCGCTGTTCCTCGGCGAGGAGGTGCAGATGCTGCCGCCTTTCATGATTGACGGGCGGAATACTGCGGAGGTGTTCCTCTCGAACATGGACTATGCCCAGGTGGCGGCCGCCGTGGTGGTGCAGGAGCTCATCGACGGTGTGCAGAACGACTACCTGATAGAGATGCAGCGCCGCTATCCCGACCGCTTCTTCGTCTGTGGTATGTGTGACTATGACGGTGACGACATTGCCCGTGAGGCTGAGGCTCTTTACGACCAGGGCTTCCGTGGCATCGCCATCCCAGGTCACCGTATTGCGACAGCCCTGAACAGTCCGGCCATGATGGCGCTGTTCCAGCTGATGGAACGTCGCGACATGGTGCTCTCCATCACCCTGGCCGACGGCGACCGTCAGGTCGGAGAGTTGCGCGAGGTCTTGGAGACTTGTCCCCGTCTGCGTGTCGCCATCGGTCATCTCGGTATGGCATCGCCACCACTGACACCACCGTGGGAGAATGCCAGCTGGCGGGCACAGATCAGTCTGGCCCGTCATCCCCGTGTGATGATAGAGACGGGAGGCATCACCTGGCTCTACAACAGTGAGTTCTACCCCTTCCCCTCGGCTGTCCGCGCCATTCGCGAGGCCGCCGACCTGGTCGGTATGGATCGCCTGATGTGGGGCAGTGACTATCCGCGCACCATTACCGCCATCACCTACCGTATGTCGTATGACTTCATCATCAAGACGCCGGAGTTGGATGAGGACGACAAATGGCTGCTTCTTGGTGACAACGCCCGTCGTTTCTATGACTTCAAGGTCTTACCCAAACTTCCATATATTAAGAATATGTCGGAATAAATAAAAAACCAAAAAACAATGAAGAGACTAATCAGAACCTTAACTGTGGCAGTGCTCCTGTTGGCGCTGCCGTGTGGCGTGTCTGCCCAAAAGAAAGCAGTGGCTAAGAAAAAAGCTGCTACAGAGAAAGCAGCGCAGCCCGATCCGAACTTCTACATTTTCCTCTGTTTCGGACAGTCGAACATGGAGGGCAACGCCCGTCCAGAGGTCGTTGACCTGAAGAGCCCAGGCCCACGCTTCCTGTTGATGCCCGCCGTAGACTTCCCCGAGGTAGGCGAACGTCCTGCCCGTAAGATGGGCGAGTGGTGCCAGGCATCGGCGCCGCTGTGCCGTGCCAACACGGGTTTGACCCCTGCCGACTGGTTCGGCCGCACGCTGGTGGCTTCCACGCCCGACCATATCCGCATCGGCGTCATCCACGTGGCCATCGGCGGTATCGACATCAAGGGATTCCTGCCCGACAGCATCAAGGACTATGCCGAGAAAAAGGCACCAGGCTGGATGAAGGGTATGCTTGCTGCCTACGACAATAACCCCTACGAGCGTCTGGTCACGCTGGCCAAGAAGGCTCAGAAGGACGGTGTCATCAAGGGTATCCTGATGCATCAGGGCGAGACGAACACTGGTGACCCCAAGTGGGCCGGTATGGTGAAGCAGGTATATGAGAGCCTCTGCGGCGACCTGCAGCTGAAGCCCGAGGAGGTGAACCTCTACGTGGGTAACATCGTGCAGGCCGATGGCAAGGGCGTCTGCATTGGCTGTAAGAAGCAGATTGACGAGTTGCCCCAGACCATCCACACCTGTCAGGTCATCTCCAGCGACAACTGTTCGAACGGTCCCGACCGTCTGCACTTCGACGCCGCCGGATACCGCGAGCTGGGTTGCCGCTATGGCGAGGCTGTAGCCCGTCACCTCGGCTTCACGCCTAAGCGCCCGGCCAACCTGCCTGTCGCCGTCAAGAAGATTAACGTGCCTGCCGATGCCGTCTCTGGTGAGTACAACGTGCCCGGTAACGAATTCCCGAAGGTCGACAAGGAGCGCCGTGCCTACTTCCGCATCCAGGCGCCGCAGGCCAAGAAGATTGTGGTGGACATCTGCAGCAAGAAGTACGAGATGGAGCCGCAGGGCAATGGCGTCTTCATGGCTGTGACCGATCCGCTCCCCGTGGGTTTCCACTATTACTTTATGAATATCGATGGCGTGAACTTCATCGATCCCGCCAGCGAGACCTTCTTCGGCTGCAACCGCGAGTCGGGCGGCCTTGAGGTGCCCGAGGGTCCCGAGGGCGACTACTACCGTCCGCAGCTGGGTATTGCCCACGGTCAGGTGCGCAGCATCTACTATCACAGTCCCAACTCTAAGTTTGGCGAATGGCGCCATGCATTGGTTTATACGCCGGCAGAGTACGAGAATGTGAAGAACGCCAAGAAACGCTATCCCGTGCTCTACCTGCAACATGGCATGGGCGAGGGCGAGACTAGCTGGATGCTGCAGGGTAAGATGCAGCACATTATGGACAACGCCATTGCCAAGGGCGAGGCCGTGCCGATGATTGTGGTCATGGAGAGTGGTGACATCAAGCAGCCCTTCGGCGGCGGCAACAATCAGGCCGGACGCTCGGAGTATGGTGCTTCGTTCTACCCTGTGCTGTTGAACGACCTCATCCCTTACATCGATGCCAACTTTCGCACGAAGAGCGACCGCGAGAACCGCGCTATGGCAGGCCTCTCATGGGGTGGTCATCAGACGTTTGATGTGGTGCTCCAGAACCTCGATAAGTTCGCTTGGCTCGGCACGTTCAGCGGTGCCATCTTCGGCCTTGACGTGAAGAGCGCCTACAACGGCGTCTTTGCCAATGCCGCAGAGTTCAATAAGAAGGTACACTATATGTACATGAACTGGGGTTCAGAGGACTTCATCAAGAGCCAGCCCATTGTCGACGGCTTGCGTGAACTGGGCATTAAGGTCGACTCTTCAGTCTCCGAAGGCACCGGTCATGAGTTCCTGACCTGGCGTCGCGGACTGCATGAGTTCATCCCGCACCTGTTTAAGAAATAAAGACCAACAAAAAGGGCGGCAACCGTTTGTGTGCCGCCCTTCTTGTTGACTTTTACTTTATTTGCACAACCGAACTTCGCTGATGCGTGGTGTCTGTTTACCACTCTCTGCGGCAATGCTTACTGTGGCTGTTGTTGGCAGGCCGGCGAGTAGGGGCAGGGTAGCGATACCTGTCCGGTCGAACCTGACTGTTCCCAGTGTTTGGCCGTCTATGCTGACAACGATAGCGTCACGTTCGGCGAAGCCTTTCAGTCGCAGCGTCTTGGCTCCATCGGTTTTGACCTGATAGGTAAAGGCCGAGCGTGTGCGGCGCCAGTGGATGCCCTCGTCGCTGCCATTCCACGAGCCGTTGCCACTGAAGAAGTGGTCGCTCTCCGACTGCTGCTCACCGCAGAACACCTTGTCCACGGTCTGTGCCTCCAAGGCCATGCGCGCCTGCTCCTCGGCGGCCATCTCCTGCTGCTTCGCCGTCCATTCCTGCTGCGAGAAGAGCGGGAAGTAGATTTGGTAGCGACACTCGTAGAGCTGGTAGAACGGCTGGAGCGTCATGCCCTCGAACGACGGGATCGTGACACCCGTGAGACGGAAGGTCAGGGAACGGCCCTCAACGGGCTGCAGATGTTGCAAGATATCCTCGGGCGTGCCGATGATGGCAGGCATCTGTGTAGCGGGGATCTTCGGACCATTGGCAATGTGTCCGCCACGGCTGTCGTCAGCATACATGCCGTCCTGACGGTCGGTGCCCGTCTTGGCGGCCAGTACGATAGGACCGTAGAGGAACGAGTACTGCGGCTTGCCGTCAGGCGTGGTCATGGCTGTGAGGTGCATGGGCAGCTCCACGCGGACGATATCGCCGTTCTGCCACTTACGGCTGACAACGGCATAGCCCCCCAGGCTCTTGTAGTCAACGGTCTGTCCATTGACGGTCACCGTCATATTCTTCGTCCACTCCGGCAGTCGTACCTTCAGTGCGAACGACTTGGCCTTTTTCAACTTCAGGGTCAGCGTGGTCGACGGCTCCTGCGGGAAGCGGTTCTGCTGGGTGACAGTCAGGTCACCCCACGTCAGCGTGGAGGGGATAAAGAGGTTCACCAGCAGGTCGTTGCCCTCGTGGGCATAGATCATCTCGCCATATCGGGCGGGGTTCTCCAGTCCCGTACCCACGCAGCACCACATCGAGGTCTGCGGCTGTGAGTAGACGCGGTAATGGCCGGAGCGCATGGGGGTGAAATAGACGAAACCACCCTGCACGGGATTGAAGATGGAGAGAATATGATTGTAGAGGGCACGCTCGTAGTAGTCCATGTAGCTCTTGTCGGCGCTGGTCTGGTAGAGCATCTTCGTCAGGCGAAGCATATTGTAGGTGTTACAGCTCTCCGGCCCTTGCTCGCTCTCCAAGAGTCCGCTGAAGTCGTTCGTCGGGTTGAAGTGCTCGCGCATGGAGTTGCCGCCGATGCTGACGCTGCGCTGGCCTACGACCACGTCCCAGAAGAACTTGGCGGCACGGTCCCAGTCCTGCAGACCTTCGAGGTCGGCAATGCGCTTGTAACCGATGACCTTCGGTATCTGCGTATTGGCGTGCTTACCCGTCAGGTTGTCCTCGCCCTTCAGCAGCGGCTCCAGCATACGCTTGTCGCTGAACTGATGGGCTAACGCCAGGTAGCTCTTGTCGCCCGTGATGGCGGCCACATCGGCAAAGGTCTCGTTCAGACCGCCCTGCTCCGAGATGAGCATCTGCTGTATCTGGTCGTCGCTGAGGTTCATGGTCAGCTGCGCCATCCATCTGGTGAGCTTCACCAGCATCTCCTTCGCCTGCTCACGACCGGCAATGAGGTAAGCATCGCGCAGACCGGCATAGATCTTATGGATGTTGTACAGTGGCACCCAGCGGTCGTTCAGTCCGAAGGAGTTGGCGCGGATGTCGCCTTTAGCTATCTCGCCCCAGATTTTGTCGGGATTTGGAACACCGCCTAAGTAACCGTCGCTGCGGGCGTCCTGACAGCGCTTCAGTTCACTGAGCACGTAGTCTAGGCGCGCCTCAATCTCCTTGTTGCCAGTAGCAGCATACATATAGCTCAATGCCGACAGGTAGTGGCCGCCGATATGGCCGTCGAGTCCCGTGTTCTCCCAGTTGGTGTAGTTCTCGGCTTTCGGTGTCAGTCCAGCCCCTTTTACGTAAGGCGCCAGCAGACGGTCGGCATCCAGTCCTAAGAGGTAGCTGATGTCCATTTGCTGATTTCTTAGAAACTGACTGTCGCCCAGACGGACGCTGCTGATGGGGAATGTCTCGATGCGTGTCGGTAGCTGTGCAAACGCGTTGGCTGCGGTTATCACGCTGATAGAGAAAGCGAACAAAAAGTGTCTCATTGTTTTTATATTTTTTTCTGATTGATGGTGCAAAGATAGGGAAAAAGCGCTGAAAAGTATTCTGTTTTTGTCACAGAAAGATTTTTATATGTCACTTTCACGCTGATACTCTTTGTCTGTTAGCAAAAAAGTGCTAACTTTGCACCACTAAAAACCAAATAGCTATGCAAAAGAAACTGTTTGTAACACTGGTGCTCACGATGTCTGCTCTTTTCACCGTGGCCCAGCAGCACCATCGTCTTTGGTATGCCAAGCCCGCCGCTCACTGGCTGGAGGCTTTGCCCGTAGGAAACTCGTTGTTGGGCGCCATGGTCTATGGCGGTACTGACACGGAGGAAATCCAATTGAACGAAGAGACGTTCTGGAGTGGACAGCCCCATAACAACAACTCCACACAGTCGTTGGAGGTGTTGCCAGAAGTACGCCGTCTTATCTTCCAGGGCAAGGAAGGAGAGGCTGCCAAACTCATCGACCGCCACTTCTTTAAGGGCCCTCACGGTATGCGCTTCCTGCCGCTTGGTAGCCTGAAGCTATCGTTGGGTCACAAGGATGTTACCAACTACCAGCGTGCACTGAATCTTAGTGACGCCACCGCCACCACCTCTTATATATATAATGGTGTGAAGTACGAGCGTACCGTCTTTGCTTCACAGGCCGACAGCGTGATTATTATTCAATTGAAGGCCAGCAAGAAGGGCGCGCTGTCGTTTGATATGACTTACGACAGTCAGCTGAAGGCTACTGTAACGACGGAACACCGCTGCCAGACACCGAAGACTAAAACGATGGCTATCGGCAAGAGCGGCGGCTATCTTCTGGCCACTGTGCAGGGTGTGGAACAGGAAGGCATCAAGGCAGGTCTTACTGCTGAGTGCCGTGCTCAGGTATGGGCAGATGGAACGGTGACGTTCGGAAAGGACAAGACGGTCAGCGTGGAGGACGCCACCGAGGCGACTATCGTCGTGTCAGCCGCCACCAACTTCGTCAACTACCACAACGTTAACGGCAATGCCAACGCGAAGAACAAGAGTCGCATCGATCGTGCAGAACTGCTGCGTTTCCCACAGCTGCTGGCTCGCCATACGACGAAGTATCAGGAACAGTACAACCGTGTGTCGTTGAGTTTGCCGAAATCGGCGAACTCTGGTTTGGAGTCAGACCAGCGCGTGGCTGCTTTTGAGAAGGATCCCAGCGACCTCGATATGGTGGCGCTGATGATGCAGTACGGCCGCTACCTGCTGATCTCGTCGAGTCAGCCCGGCGGTCAGGCTGCTAACCTGCAGGGTGTGTGGAACGACAAGATGAACGCACCATGGGACTCGAAGTACACTATCAATATCAATGCCGAGATGAACTACTGGCCTGCCCTCATCGGTAATCTCGCCGAGACACAGGAACCGCTGTTCTCGATGATTCGCGACCTGAGTGAGACGGGCGCAGAGACGGCCATGACGATGTACCACTGCCGCGGCTGGGTGGCTCACCACAATACTGACCTGTGGCGTGTCGCCGGTCCTATCGATGGCACGACTTGGGGCATGTTCCCTACAGGTGGCGCCTGGCTGACGACCCACCTCTGGCAGCACTACCTCTATACCGGCGACAAGGCGTTCCTCGCCAAGTACTACCCTGTGATGAAGGGTGCCGCCGAGTTCTTGCTCGACTATATGCAGGTCTATCCCTCCAATGGTGAGGTGAAACAGGCTGCCGGCTGGCTCGTCACCGTTCCTACGGTGTCGCCCGAGCATGGCCCGATGGGTAAGTATACCACTGTCACTGCCGGTTCGACGATGGATAACCAGATTGCCTTCGATGTGCTAAGTCAGACGCTGCAGGCTGCGAAAATCCTTGAGAAGGACAGCCTATTTGCTGAGCAGCTGCGTTTCTCGTTGGCTAACATCGCCCCGATGCAGGTTGGCCGTCATGGACAACTGCAGGAGTGGATGATTGACGGCGACAACCCGAAGGATGAACACAGACATATCTCGCAGCTCTACGGTCTCTACCCCTCAAACCAGGTGTCGCCGTACAGCCACCCCGACCTCTTCACCGCCGCCGCCAACACGCTGAAGCAGCGTGGCGACATGGCTACGGGCTGGAGCCTTGGCTGGAAGACTAACTTCTGGGCACGTATGCTCGACGGCAACCATGCCTTCACCATTATCAAGAATATGCTGCACCTGCTGCCCGACGACTCGAAGGCTCGCCAGTTTCCCAATGGTCGCACGTACCCGAACCTCTTCGATGCCCATCCGCCGTTCCAGATTGACGGTAACTTCGGCGTCTCTGCCGGCATCTGCGAGATGCTCGTCCAAAGCCACGACGGTGCCGTCCACTTGTTGCCTGCCTTGCCCGATGACTGGCGCCAGGGTAGCGTAAAGGGCCTGCGTGCCCGTGGCGGTTTCGTGGTCGACGAGCAGTGGAACGACGGCAATCTACAGTCCGCGAGCATCCGCTCAACTATCGGTGGTGTGCTCCGCCTGCGTTCCTATGTGCCCCTGCGCTTAGGCAAGGGTCCGAAGGGCGCTACGTTGAAGGCCGCCGAGGGCGAATGTCCTAACGCTCTCTATGCACCGGCCGTCATCCGCGAGCCTTTACACTCGCCCGAACTGAAGGACTTCAAGCAACTGTCGTTGCAAAAGGTCTATGAGTACGACATCGAGACCGTGGTAGGACAAACCTATCAATTCACACAAGCAAAATGAAACGAACACTATTTCTAACCACACTACTTCTGTCTTCTGTCGCCGCGATGGCGCAGAATACCACCATTGATATCAGTGGCAACAACTCATCAAATGACTATAAGAGCTACAGCACCGCATTCTCCATCGCTACCAGTAAGACTGTTGAGGTGAAAATGGCCCGCTACTGCTATTTCTCGTCGAAAATTACGGGCAAGGGTACACTGATGCTTTATGGTGGCGGCGAGCGCTGCTATCTGGGTACTGAGAAGGGTAAAGCCTGGCCCGACTGGACTGGTTTTACGGGCGATATTCATATTTATCCGTTCAAAGAGAACGCTCCTTCGGCGGGCTTCCATGGAGTGGTGCTTGCCCATGGTGGCAAGTCATCGACAGCCGACAACGCCATTGCCGATGCCAACTCCGGAAAGGTCAATCCTTCGATGGCCAATAACAAGGTGACGCTCCACAGCGGGGCTACCATCTGCTGCGAGGCCAATAACACCGGTGCAGGCTTCCGTATAGGCGAGCTTGAGGCCGAGGCTGGCTCTAGCATCATCGGTTACATGAAAGGCGTGTCGCCAGTACGTTCCACCTACTTCCTGATAGGCGGTCTGAATACTGACGCGACTTTGGCGGGCGACATCATTCCGACCGAGAAAAACGGCAACTACAATCCCCTTGGCATCGTCAAGGAAGGAACGGGCACCTACCGCATCACGGGCAATAACAACTACCTAACGGATGCCCTCCGCGTACTTCAAGGCCGTGTGCTGGTAAACAACGACCGTGCCGAGGCTGAGAAAAATAAACTACGCGGCGGTGTAGGTGCCAAGCAAAACGAGAACGAGGCAGTGGTCTACGTTTTTGCAAGGGGTGTCCTTGGTGGTACGGGTAGTATTGGTGGTATGGTCGATAACTACGGCACCATTGAACCTGGCGACGATACGCCTGGCACGCTGACACTGAAGAACTACAACACGACGACGAAGAACGCGAACCTCACCGTCCATCCTGCCTCAGTGCTCCGCTTTAAGGTGGCTTCTGCCGAGAGCTACGACCAGCTGGTAGTGGCAGGACAACTGAAATACAACAATACCACTGAGGACTTTCTGACCAGCGACGCCGCTCCCGTCATTATGTTCAAGATGTCCGACGATTTCGTTGCTGAGGCAGGTACTGAGCTCACTCTCCTCACCGCTAAGGGCAAGACCGGCGACTGGCAGTTCCAACTGCGGCAGCCCGGTAAGGGCACATGGGCACTGGAGGAACAGACCGATGCCAATGGTTATAAGCTCGTGGCAAAACTCGTTTCGACAGACGATGCCGACCCCAACAACCCCGACAATCCTGATAATCCCGACACATTGGAGTCGACCATGGGTGCCTTCTACGATGACGGCATCAACGACAATACCGACACCAAGACCTTGCGCTACTATGCCGAACAGAATGGTAAATATGTCGGCGGCGCTTTCTGTACCTATAAGAGCTACGACTACGAACGTAGCGAAGCCGCCCGCCAGTTCAACATGATGGTGGCCGAGAACGAGATGAAGATGGATGCATTGCAGCCCTCTCAGGGACAGTTCACCTACGGTAGCGCCGATGCACTTGTCAGCCTTGCCCGGAACAACAATATGGCTGTCCGCGGCCACTGCCTCTTATGGCACAAGCAGCAGCCCGTATGGGTCAGCAGCGACGGTGGTCAGAAGAACGACAAAAGCTGGACACGCCAGCAGGCGCTCGACATCATGAAGGCCCACATCACCAACGTCTTGGCGCATTTCAAGGGTAAGGTGACGGAGTGGGACGTTGTCAATGAATGTCTTAGCGACGTTCAGGATGTACGCACTGATCCCGACAGTTACAAGCTACGTCCCTCCGTCTGGCAGCTGGCCATCGGCGATGATTACGTCGACTCTGCTTTCGTCTACGCCCATCGTGCCGATCCCACCATCAAGCTCTACCTGAATGATTACGACGTTGAGCTACAGGGTAATCCCAAGACAGTGGCATACTATAACCTGGCGAAACACCTGCAAGAACGTCATATCCCCATCGATGGGGTGGGACTGCAGTGCCACTTCTCTATCGGTGAGGTCGACTCCGTGAAGTTGGAGAAAACCATTCAGCGTTTCGGTGAGTTAGGACTGAAGTGTGCCATCACCGAGCTCGACTTAGGCATCCCCTCGACATCTGCTACCAATCTTGAGGAACAGGCACGCAACTACCGCGTCATCACCGACATCATGCTCAACAATGACAACTGCCCGGGTATGCTCATCTGGGGCATCAAGGATAACGACTCGTGGCGCAGCGCCTCCAATCCGCTGCTCTACGATGCCGGTATGGGTAAGAAGAAAGCGTGGTATGCCGTCCGTTCCGCCCTGCGTCACCGTGTCCTGCAGAAGGATCAGACAGGCATCCGCACTTTGTCCTCCTCGTCCCCTCTTCTTTCTTCCTCGCAAGATGTCTACGATCTTCATGGTCGGCGTGTCACGGGGATGCTCAGTCCGGGACTGTATATAAGTAGTGGAAAAAAAGTATTCATCACTGGAAACAGGTGAAATGAGACATAAGCGAAAGTATGCGACACATGCGAAACACGTATGTGTCGCTTTTTGTTGTACCTTTGCAGGCAAATCATTATTATTCACATAAACCAATAACACAATGAAACAAATGAAGACTATTGCAATGGCCGTGCTTCTTGCCATGAGCAGCACTGCTTGGGCGCAGTTCCGTCAGGTCGACCCTCGTGCGAATGTCGGACTGAAGGATGCTTACAAAGATTATTTTACCATTGGTGTAGCGTTGAACCAGCGTAACGTCAGTGACGAGGCTCAGATAGCTCTCGTCAAGAAGGAGTTCAACAGCGTCACCGCCGAGAACGACTGGAAACCAGGCGAGATTCACCCGAAGGAGGGCGTGTGGGACTTCAGCAAGGCCGATAAGATTGCTGACTTCTGCCGTCAGAACGGTATCAAGATGCGTGGTCACTGTCTGTGCTGGCACTCTCAGTTTGCCGACTGGATGTTCACCGACAGCAAAGGCAAGCCGGTGAAGAAAGAGGTGTTCTATGAGCGCCTGCGTGACCATATCCAGACTATCATGAAACGTTACAAGGACGTGGTCTATGCCTGGGACGTGGTCAATGAGGCCATGGCCGATGACGGTGGCGGTCCCCGTTGGGGTTTTGGCCGCGGTGGTCAGGAGCCCAGCCCCTACCGTCAGAGCCGTCATTTCCAGCTCTGCGGCGACGAGTTCATTGCCAAGGCTTTCCAGTTCGCCCGTGAGGCCGACCCCGACGTGCTGCTGTTCTACAACGACTACAGCTGCGTTGACGAGGGCAAGCGCGAGCGTATCTACAATATGGTGAAGAAGATGAAGGATGCCGGTGTGCCCATCGATGGTATCGGTATGCAGGGCCACTACAACATCTACTTCCCCAGCGAGGAACAGCTCGAGAAGGCTATTGTCCGTTTCAAGGAGATTGTGAAGCACATCCACATCACTGAGCTCGACCTCCGTATGAACAACGAGAGTGGTGGTCAGCTGATGTTCTCGCGCGGCGAGGCCAAGCCCCAGCCTGCCTATATGGCTACGCTGCAGAACGACCAGTATGCCCGTCTGTTCAAGATATTCCGCAAACACGCTGACGTCATCGACAACGTCACCTTCTGGAACCTCGGCGACCGCGACTCGTGGCTCGGTGTGAACAACCACCCGCTGCCCTTCGACGAGAACTACCGTCCGAAGGCTTGCTATCGTGCTATTCGCGACTTCGACCCCGCACTGGACAAGCGTGTGCCGAAGGAGGACTTCGTGGCTAACCCCCTGAACCAGCCTGGTCAGGAGTGGCCGAAGGTGAATAGCGAGGGCTATGCCCGTTTCCGCATCGAGGCTCCCGACGCTAAGTCGGTCATCGTCAGCCTTGGTCTCGGCGGCCGTGGCGGCACCGTACTGAAGAAGAATAAGAACGGTGTGTGGGAAGGTACCACCGACGGTCCCATGGATCCCGGCTTCCACTACTATCACCTGACCATCGACGGCGCTACCGTCAACGACCCTGGTACGGGTAATTACTTCGGCAGCTGCCGTTGGGAGAGTGGTATCGAGATTCCTGCTCCCGACCAGGACTTCTATCAGAACCGTTTCGATGTCGAGCACGGTAAGATGGTGCAGGTGCTGTTCCCCTCGAAGAGCACTGGACTGGTGAAGGTGGCTAACGTCTACCTGCCGCCGACCTACGACAAGAACAAGAAGGAGCGCTTCCCCGTGCTCTACCTGCAGCATGGCTGGGGCGAGAACGAGACGAGCTGGCCTGTGCAGGGCTGCGCCGGTCTTATCATGGACAATCTTCTGGCTGAGGGTAAGTGTAAGCCGTTCATCATCGTCATGACCTATGGCATGACCAACGACATCAAGTTCGGCGGCATCGGTCAGTTCACCGCCAAGGAGTTTGAGACCGTGCTCTGCGACGAGCTCGTGCCTTATATCGATGCCAACTTCAAGACGAAGGCCGACAAATGGAATCGCGCCATGGCCGGTCTCAGCATGGGTGGCATCGAGACCAAGCTCATCACGCTGCGCCGTCCCGAGGTGTTCGGCTCATGGGGCCTGCTCAGCGGCGGCCAGTATTCTCCCGAGGAAATCAAGGACACCAAGATTGTGAAGTACATCTTCGAGGGCTGCGGTGACAAGGAGAATCCTGATGGTATCAACAGTAGCGTTGAGGCCCTGAAGGCAGCCGGCTACAATGCCGAAGGTCTTGTTTCTGAGGGTACCGCCCATGAGTTCCTGACCTGGCGTCGCTGTCTCCAGAAGATGGCTCAGAGCCTGTTTAAGTAATCAAAGCGCAAAATCTTAAACAAAATGAAACAAAAAGCGGCATGTTGGTGCCGCTTTTTTTGTACCTTTGCCGCCGTAAAACTATAAATCATGAATCGCTACATCCATATTCTCCTAGCCTGTTTTGTCGCCACGGCTGCCGTGGCACAGCCAAAATTCAGTCGTCAGCATGAGTTGATTGACGGTGCAAAGAGCATCAGTGTCACCATTACCGGCGCTGACAAGGCCACCATCCATTACACTACCGACGGCAGTACGCCAACGGCGTCGAGTAAAACATATACATCACCGCTACAGTTCACCAAGACCACCATCCTGCGTGCCGTCGAGCAGATAGGCGACTCGCTGTCGCCCGTGGCCACGGCCAGCTATATCTTCGTCAGTTCGGTGCTCAGCCAGCCTAATAATCCCGCGGGCTATCCCTCGGAGTGGGGACAATACAACGGTAATGGTACAAATGTCTATGGCACTGCCATTGCCGACTACGAGATGGATCCCGAGATGACGAACAACAGCCAGCTGCGTCCGAAGATTATCGAGGGTCTGAAGCAGCTCCCGGTGTTGAGCCTTGTGTCCGACAAGGATAACTTTTTCAGCCACGAGAACGACGAGGAGAAAGGCGGCATCTATATCTTTACGGGAGCGCCTGTGGGCGACGCGACGGGTCATGGCTGGACACGTCCTGCCAGCGTCGAGCTCTTCGGCGGTTCCCAGAACCACGATCTCAGCACCACTTGTGGTGTTCGTCTGCATGGTGGTCACGGTCGTCTGCCCGAGAAGAACCCGAAGCACTCTTTCCGTCTGGTGTTCAAGGAGAAATATGGACCGAAGACGCTAAAATACCCCGTCTTTGGTGAAGCCTCAACGGGTAAGTACGACCAGCTGGTGCTTCGTTGTCACTTCGGTAATGCCTGGCAACATTGGGATGAGGGCAACCGAAAGCGAGCACAGTACACTCGCGATGTTTGGGCTCGTCGTATGCAGCGTAAGATAGGCGACACCGCAGTCGACGCCCTTTATGTACACCTTTTTATTAACGGCATGTACTGGGGACTATACAATATTGCTGAGCGCGTCGACAAGTTGTTCGGCAAGGACCATCTTGGTGGCAAGGAGAAGGATATCGACGTCATTAAGATTGAGGAGGATGGCGGCAACCATATTGAAGCCAGCGAGGGCACGCTCGACGCCTGGGAGCAGATGCTCGCCACCGTCAGCGAAGTTGGCAACGCTGGTGCCAATGCGTCGCTTGCCAAGCTCGACACGCTACTCGATGTCGATAACTTCATCAACTACATGCTCATCACCCAGTATTCCGGCAACACTGACTGGGATCACCATAACTGGTATGCCATCCGCCGCCATAACAACGACTCCGTAGCGAGCGAGGGTTTCCGCTTCCTCTGTTGGGATAGTGAGATTATCTTTGAGAACGTCTACGAGAACCTGTCGGGGGGCTCGTCGAAGAGGGGCGCTCCTACTACGATTTTTCGTAATCTGTTGAAAAATAACGACTTTGCTCGTCGCTACCTGCGCCGTGCCAAGCAGTTGTTGTCCGCCGAAGGTTTTCTTGGCGAGAAGTCGGTAGTGGCCGTCTGGGACAGTCTCTACTATACCATCGACAAGGCGCTCTATGCTGAGGCTGCCCGCTGGGGCGACTACCGTCGCGATGTCCATCGGTGGCAGTCGGCTGGCCAGCTCTATACCGTTGACAAGTTCTACCTGCCCGAGCGCAACCGTCTGTTGACGCAGTATTTCCCCTATCGTACTGACATCGTGCTCGAACAGATACAGAACTATGTTGGCTTCGATGTCGACGACTTCGAGGCTCCTGCTGACTGGGTGGCTCTGACGGCCAGCATGTTCCACCAGTGGGATGGCACTGGTGCTGATGCACAGGTTGTCAATGAAGATCCCGGTGCCGAGCTGAACCTCAATACCGACCTTGGCAGTGGCGGCGTCGTGGCCGGCTTCTCGTCCGTCGCTTATAACCTCTTTGCTGATGTCAGTGAGTATGACAAGCTTGTCATCCGTGGCACGGGTGAGCGTCTGCGCATCCTCGCCAACCGCTTGGAGGACCATGGAGACTTTAAGGAGATTAGCGTTAGCCTCAATGCGAGCGATGCCCACTGGGATGCCGACCTTCAGGCCATTGTCCTGCCGTTGTCGGAACTGCGCGACTGTAACACCCAGCGTAATAACACGCAGCGTCGCGATGCCTTCACCCACATTAACGCCATCAAGGTGGATGGTGGAACGGTCAGGGTCACAGGCATGTGGCTGACACCTGCCGTACAAACGAACATTCAATTTGCTAAGCGTACATCGGCTGATGCTCCGTATTACAACCTGCAGGGCCAGCGTGTTACGAATCCTGTTCGTGGTGGTATCTATATTAAGAATGGTAAAAAGATTATCTTCAAATAATGAAAAAGAGTGTAACTTTACTGTCCCTGTTCCTGTTCCTCGCAGGACTGCTGCCCACGCAGGCAGACAACATCACCGTTGGCGGCACCAACCGCACGTATAATGTCATTGTGCCTAAGAACTTAGGCCAGAACCGTCCGTTGCTCATTTTCTGTCATGGCTATAGCCAGGATGCCAACTGGATGCAGAACAACGAGTTCAAGAACGATCAGGTGAGCATGGAGGCTGTCTGCGACACCGCCAAGTTCGTCTGTGTCTTTCCCAATGGCATCAATAATGCGTGGGACACAGGTGGTAACAGCGACATCAACTTCATCAAGGCCATCATCGAGAAAATGGTGACGCAGCACAAGATTGACCGCAACCGCATCTATCTTGGCGGTTTCTCCATGGGCGGTATGCTGACGTACAACGCCATCAACAAGATGTCCGACCAAATTGCCGCCTTCGTCTCCTGCAGTGGTCCGGTGGTGGTGACACCCAAGGCTGGCCTGCGCCCCATACCCCTGCTACACATCCAGGGTACGGCCGACAACTTTGGTAGCGTGCAGCCGGCACTGAACCCGTGGATCAATCACAACGGCTGCTCGGCGAAGGACAAGGTCATCAGCAACTACAACGGCTTCAGCGGCGCCAAGCTACACATCTGGGGCCCGGGTAAGGATGGCGTCGAGGTGCGACTCATCGAACTTAAGGACAAAGGCCACTGGATCTGTAAGGAGAAGCAGGTTTATACGGGCAAGGAAATCTGGAACTTCTGCAAGAACTACTCGCTGAACAAGACCACGCCCAACGTCATGATCACTGCCCCTACAACAGGAATCAAGTATATCAGCTATGGTCCTAAGGGCGAAGTGACGTTCCCCGATATCACCATCACCGCTACCGCCGACGACTCCAACGGCACCATTGAGAAAGTGGAATTCTACGACGGTACGACTCTGCTTGCCACCTGTACCGCCAAGCCCTATAAGGCCGTGCTCTCTGGTGCGAAGGCTGCCAAGCACACGCTGAAGGCCGTGGCCACCGACAACGACGGCGAAACGAGTACCGCAACGGTTGAGGTGACGCTCCAGGCTCCGACGTCGCTCACCATCTCGACGGACTTCAAGGAGGGTGGGGTACTGCCTACCGGCTGGACCACCTACGACAGTAAGGAACGGCGCACAGGCTACAGTGGTGGTTATACGCAAGGCTGTCGTGTCCTGCAGTTCACGGGTTCGTCGCGTGGTCTGGACTACGGTCTCTACTTCCGCAATATCGAAGGTAAGGCTCGTCAAGGCTGGGCTAAGTATGGTCTTAGCGATGGCGGTACGACGCTCACGCTGGCTCCCGGTCACTATACGCTGAAATACAAAATCTGCAACTGGAACAACCCCGAGTTCTCGCCCGTCGAGCTGAACATCGAGAAGCGCACGGGCAGCGTGAGCGTAGCCAGTCAGACCTATACGCCGACCATCAACATCGGTAACGAGGCCTCCAAGAACTTTGGCAGCCTGAAACAGCAGACCTTCGCGTTCGACATCACCGAGCAGGGCGACTATGTCATTTCCCTCTATACCGCTGCCTCGGAGTGGAGCGACTGCATCCTCGGCCAGCTCATTCTGGCTAACAATAGTTATGTGGCGACGGGAGTAAAGACAATTGATAATTCAGAATTGAGAATTGATAATTGCGTTTACGACCTGCAAGGTCGCAAGATGAACAACCTGAGGCAGAAAGGACTGTATATTCGGAACGGAAAGAAATATATTATCCGGTAAGGGAGATTGAAATGAAAAAAGTACTAATTGCTATTCTCACACTATGTTTATCGCAGTTCATGCAGGCTGCGAAGTTCGACAAGACCATCACGATCACCGTCGGCGACGAGAGCCGTGAGTACTGGCTTTATGTACCTAACAACGTCAAGGCCAACGCTCCCTTGGTATTGTCACTGCATGGTGCCGGTGGTCATGACTACGAGAAGAGTCCCTTCAAGTCCGAGGTGGCCGACAAGGAAGGCTGTATCGTGGCCTATCCCCAGGGCAAGATGACCACCTTCCCCGGATTGGGTGGTATGCAAAACTACGGCTGGAGTGCCTATGGTGAAGAGAACTTCGACACCAAGTTCCTGAAGGCGGTTGTCGAGGATGTCGCCTCGATGTACACCATCGACCGCAAGCGCCTCTACTGCTGCGGCTTCTCCAATGGCGGCATGATGACCTACGTCATGGCCAACGTGTGCAGCCAGCAGTTTGCAGCCTTCGCTGCCATCAGCGGCTATCCCATCAACGAGTTCCACCTGCACCACACCAGCTGGCGCCCCGTACCTTTCCTGCATATCCACGGCAAGGCCGACGACTTCGTGAAATACTCGCTCGTGCCCAATGTCATCGACAACATGGTGGCTCGCAACGGTGCCAACCCCGTGCCTGTGAAGACCACCAAGAGCGGCAAGTACACTAAGAGCATCTATGAGGCCGGCGAAGGTGGCTTCCCCATCATCTTCTACGAGGTCGACGGCATGGGCCACAACGACTTTACCAACAATACCGAGGACAACAACTCGGCTCAGACCATGTGGAACTTCTTCAAGCAGTACACCCTTGACTCGCCCTGCGACACTACGCTGAAGTGGCGTCCCCGCATCGAGACTGAGGGCTATGCTCCCAAGAGCCATGGCTGGACGATGAACAGCGGTACGACGTCGCTCAAGTTCGGTGTCGACCAGAAGACCGATGCCAACCAGAACGTCTACCGCTCGCTGCAGCTGCGAACGGGCAAGTACAAGCTCTGCTTCAAGTCGCAGGGCGAGGCCGGCAAGCAGATTGTGGTGAAGATCGTGAAGCTGTCAGGCACGACGAAGCCCACTGTCCTCAATGCTACCGTCGAGGTAGGCACTGACGTTGTGCTGCCCTTCGAGGTGACGGGCGGCTGGGGCGAGTACAAGCTGCTGATGACGCGTCCCTCGTCGGCCGATGCCATCACCGTCAGCGACCTGCGCATCCACACGCTGACCGAGGAGGATTTGTCAACAGGGATAAAACCCCTCTCCTTCTCCCCCGAGGGGGAGCGAACAGAAGTCTCCCCTCGGGGAGGTCTGGAGGCGGGCATCTGCGACCTTGGAGGCCGTCGCATGACGACTATCAACAAAGGCCTTCTTATTAAGAATGGTATAAAAATGATAGTACGATGAAGAAGAGACTGCTTTCTATTCTGCTGTGTTGTGGTGTTGCCACAGTGCTCTCAGCCCAGAACCCGATAATCTGTGACCGCTACACCCCCGACCCTGCACCCTACGTGCATGGCGACACCCTTTATCTCTTTGTCGATCACGATGCGGACGAGACGGAGAATGGTTTCTATACCATGAAGGACTGGCTGCTCTATTCGACCGTCGATATGGTGAACTGGACGTATCTTGGTACGCCATTGACGCCAAAGACCTTTTCCAATTGGGCCAACCAGGATAATGGCTGCTGGGCCAGCCAGTGCGTTGAGCGTAACGGTAAGTGGTATTGGTATGTCACGGGTAAGCATAAGAACGGTGGTCACGATTGCATCGGCGTGGCGGTGGCCAACAGTCCTGCCGGCCCATATAAGGACGCCCTTAACAAACCGCTGGTACAGGGCTGGGGCAAGATTGACCCCACGGTGTTCATCGACGACAACGGTCAGGCCTATCTCTACTACGGCAACAACAGCCTGTGGTACGTCAAGCTGAACAAGGGCATGACCTCGTTCTCGGGCAACGAAGTGTCGGTGAACGTGAAGAACGAGACAGCCTTCGGTCCCCATAAGGGAACTAACGACGATGGCACGCCGAAGACCAACTTCGAGGAGGCGTCGTGGTTCTACAAGCGTAACGGCAAGTACTATCTGGAGTATGCTGCTGGCGGCGTGCCCGAGCATTGGGCCTACTCGACGGCCGACAAGCCGACGGGACCATGGACATATCAGGGAAAGATACTGAACGGGGCCGACAACAGCTTTACCATCCATGGCGGCAGTGTGGAGTACAAGGGTCACTACTATATGTTCTACCACAACGGCAAGCTGAAGAATGGCGGTAGTTACAAGCGCTCTACCTGTATCGAGGAGTTCACCCCCAATGCCGACGGCACCATCCCCTTCATCCCGTTCACCACCAAGGGCGTGGCGCCGCTGCAGACGCTGAACCCCTTTGCGCGTCAGGAGGCTGAGACCATCAATCAGTGTCAGGGCGTGAAGTGCATGGGCGACTACACCGGCTGCTATGTCACCAATATCAGTAACAACGATTATATTAAGGTGCGCAACGTAGACTTCGGCGAAGCCGGTGCCCAGTCGCTCACCATCCGTGTCAAGGCCGACGGCACGGCTAAGCTCTACGTGCGTCTCGACAACAAGGGCACCAGCGCTAACAATCAAGGTATCATTGAGATCTCACCGACCAACGGCGAGTGGCGGGAGTTCTCCTGCGACCTGAAGACAGTGTTCAGCGGTGTTCATGATGTCTACTTCACGTTCAATGGCTCCGGCAGCTCGCTGTTCGACTTCGACTCGTGGCAGTTCTGTGCTGCCCCCGCACCCATCGGTGCCGACGCCAACGACCAGCGGCTATGGTACGACAAGCCCGCCAGCATCTGGCTCGAGGCCCTGCCCATCGGCAACGGTCGTCTCGGCGGTATGGTGTTCGGTGGACCACAGGTAGACGAAATCCAAGTGAACGAGGACTCCTTCTGGAGTGGCGGTCCTCATAACAACAACAACTCCTCGGCAGCCTCGAACCTGCAGAAGGTGCGTGAGCTGATTTTCAGCGGTCAGGAGCAGAAGGCCCACGACCTCATTGAACAGACGTTCTTCAAGGGTCCCCACGGCCAGAAGTACCTGACGCTGGGCTCTCTGAAAATAACACATGCCGGCATTAAAAAAGACTCTGTGACGAACTACCGCCGCGAGCTCGACCTTCAGCGGGCGCTCTCAACGGTCAGCTTCAGCCTGAACGGTCATCAGTACCGCCGTACCACCTTTGCCTCGATGCCCGACAGCGTCATCGTCATGCATCTGGAGGCCGACACGCTGGGCTCGTTCACGCTGCGCCATGTTGTCGATTATTACACGACCTACACCAAGAACGATGACGGCTATCTCGCCACCATCACTGGTGTAGCCCATGAAGGCATTGACTCCAAACTCTTTGCCAGTCTGCGCTATCGTGTTGAGAGCGACGGCCAGGTGTCCTATGGAAGCAACGGTTATATTACCGTGAAGAACTACACGTGGGCCAACATCTATGTCTCTGCCGCTACCAACTATGTCGACTACCAAACCGTCACGACCAAGGCCAAGGGAGCCGCTAAGGCGCTCTCTTATCTCAAGTCGGCTCTTCAGCACGACTATGATGAGCTGTTGCAACGCCATCAGGAGGCTTATCAGGCGCAGTATAACCGCGTGTGCCTGAACATGCCGTCGACGGGTAATGCCGAACTGCCTACGAACAAGCGTCTGGAGAGCTTCACGGGCAGCACCGACTGGGGCCTGGTGGCTCTGCTGTTCAACTACGGCCGCTACCTGCTCATCTCGTCGTCACAGGCCGGTGGACAGGCGGCTAACCTGCAGGGACTGTGGAATAAGGAGAAGGATGCCCCCTGGGACTCTAAGTACACCATCAATATCAACGCCGAGATGAACTACTGGCCTTCCGAGGTGTGCAACCTCACGGAGACCAACGTGCCGTTCTTCGAGATGATTCGCGACCTCAGCAAGACGGGTGCCATCACCGCCAAGACCATGTATAAGTGTGGCGGCTGGGTGGCTCACCACAATACCGACCTCTGGCGTATTGCCGGTCCTGTCGACGGCCCGTTCTGGGGCATGTATCCCAACGGCGGTGCCTGGCTGGCCACCCATCTGTGGCAGCACTATCTCTATACCGGCGACGTGGACTTCCTGCGCGAGTGGTATCCGGTTATCAAGGGCACGGCCGACTTCTACCTCGACTTCATGGTGCCCCATCCCAACTACAACAACTGGCTCGTCGTAGCCCCTTCGGTTAGTCCCGAGCAGGGGCCTGCCGGCAAGTCGACCTCTATCACCGCTGGCTGTACGATGGATAACCAGATTGTCTTCGACGCCCTGTCGAACACGCTGCGTGCCGCCGAGATTTTAGGTGAGGATGCTGCTTACATCAACCGTCTGACCGAAGCCTTGGAACAGATTCCTCCCATGCAGATAGGCAGCCGCAAGCAGTTGCAGGAGTGGCTCGTCGATGCCGACGGCAGCGATACGCAGCACCGTCATATCTCCCACCTCTACGGCCTGTTCCCATCGAACCAGATTTCGCCCTATAGCCATAACGAACTCTTTGCCGCCGCCAAGCAGACGCTGACCGACCGCGGCGACGAGGCCACGGGCTGGAGTCTCGGCTGGAAGATTTGCTTCTGGGCACGTATGCTCGACGGCAACCACGCGCTGACCATCCTGAAGAACCTGCTGAAGATTCTGCCAAGCGACGACGCTACCGGTCAGTACCCTAACGGGCGCACCTATCCGAACCTCTTCGATGCCCATCCGCCGTTCCAGATTGATGGTAACTTCGGCGCTACGGCCGGCATTGCCGAGATGCTGTTGCAGAGCCACGATGGTGCCGTCCACCTGTTGCCGGCCCTGCCCACGACGTGGACGCGTGGCAGCATCGGCGGACTGCGTGCCCGTGGTGGCTTCGAGGTCGACGAGGAGTGGAGCAATGGCTCGCTGCTCACCGCCACCGTCCGTTCCACCATCGGTGGCGTGCTCCGTCTGCGTTCCTATGTCGAGCTCGAGGGCGAGGGTTTGCAGCCTGCCGAGGGCGACTGTCCCAATCCACTCTATGCACCGGCACAGATCAAGCAGCCTCTGCTCTCTCCGTCGCTCACCGCCACGCCCAAGCTTTCGGTGAAGAAGGTCTATGAGTACGACCTGCAGACCAAGCCCGGCGATGTCGTCCGTGTCTACCGCAAGGGCATGATGGCTGTCGGCGTCAGCTCCCCCGAGGTGGAGCATACAGAAGCCTCCCCCCGGGGAGGTATGGAGGGGGTTTCCTACGACCTTCAGGGGCGCCGCGTCACCCAGCCGCGTCGTGGCATCACCATCCGTGGCGGCAAGAAGCTTGTAACAAAGTAAAAAACCCAAAACTATAGATTTTATGACCAAAAGAGGAATTTCAATGATGGTGGCCCTGCTGGCAGCAGCTGCCGTATGGGCCCAGGACGTGACGGTGGAGTTTGTGACTCCCAGCATCGTCCACGTGGTGAAAGGCCAGCCGACGAAGACGCTGGTCATCACGGCGAAGCCCGGCGACGTGGCTGTCACCCGCAAGGGCAACACTTGGAGCAGCAGCGAGCTGACGGTGAAGATGGACCCCGGGATGAAGAGCCTGACGTTTATGACGAACAAAGGCAAGGTGCTCCTGAGGGAGCAGGGCTGGAGTCTCATTCGGAAGAATACAGACGAGTGGGAGGTCAGCCAGACGTTCCAGCTCGACAAGGACGAGGCTATCTACGGTCTGGGCACCATCCAGAACGGTAAGATGAACCGCCGCGGCGAGAAGAAGCGCATGGAGCAGTCGAACCTCGAGGACTTCCAGAACGTGATGCAGAGCATCAAGGGCTGGGGTCTCTATTGGGAGAACTACTCGCCGACGCTCTTCGAGGACAATGCCAAGGGCATGACGTTTACCTCCGAGGCCGGCCAGGGCGTGGACTACTACTTCATGTACGGCGGCTCGGCCGACGGCGTCATTGCCCA
>JAEEGL016238919.1_pt1 | contig 25423 bp, 27 predicted proteins | sample 9134231 | NCBI WGS metagenome assembly JAEEGL01 (sample SAMN16246548, study PRJNA631951) | gut metagenome | biome: gut microbiome; feature: rumen; material: fiber-attached | host: Bos | place: Iran: Karaj | collected 2018-10
AGAGGAGCGGGAAGCTCGATTCTTGGATAAGGTTTCCAAGGGGCGAGTGCGCGTCAGATATCAGGATACGGAGCCGGAAGCGGCGGTCGGAGATATGTTGGACGAGGTACGGAACGGCCTTCGCGACATCATGCTTGACGACGGCATCTTGTCGGAGAAGCCGTTTGAAGATCAGTGCCTGGCAGATGCTTCGCTGGATGACATCGATGCAAGCCGTGTCGCGTGGTTTGTTGAGCGCGCAATCCGCATCCGCAAGGCCAAGTATCCTCCAAATCCGTCAGTCGTTGACGTGTTGCGGTCGCTGCATCTCTATGACGTGAAGCGGAATGCGCCGACAAAGGCGGGTGTGTTGCTATTCGGACGCGACGTACAGGGGCCGTTTCCGAGTTCAGCGATAAAGTGCGCGTGCTATCAGGGAACGGAAAAGCGCAAGCCAACCGTCGACTTAGAACTCGTCGAGGGTGATCTATTCCTGATGGCAGATCAGGCGATAGCGTTCATCAATCGACATTTGAATCATGGCGCGGGGGTACATAGCCATGGTGCGGCAGCGGACGATGTGGACGAGATACCGAATACGGTGATTGCCGAGGCTGTCAACAACGCAATAGCCCACCGAAACTATGCGAGCATTGGCAGCATCCAGGTAGAGGTCTACTCGGATCGTGTGGAAGTCATTAGCCCTGGACGGCTTCATCGTGCGATTACTGTTGCCGATTTGTATAAGCAACATGAGTCGTTTGCCACGAATCCTCGAATCGCCCGCGCCATGTATCAGGTGAAATACATTGAGACGATCGGGACTGGGCTGACAGATCTCCTGAAGGAATGCAAGGCAAAGGGGCTCGAGAGACCGCTCCTGGAGGAGGTTTCTGGACGTTTCCGCATTGTCATCTGGCGTCCGAGGACTGCCGCCAATAGGGGTTGCAACGCGCTGAAAGGTTCCCTGAAAGGTTCCCTGAAAAGTTCCCTGAAAAGTTCACAGAAACTCATAGAGTTGTTGGCGGAGAATCCTCATTGCACATATGATTCCCTTGCTGAGATTATTGGCATATCAAGAAGGGCTGTGACCAAGCAGATTCAGCGATTAAGGCAATCGGGTCGTTTGCGCCGCGTCGGTTCTGACAAGGGCGGGCATTGGGAAGTAATCAAGAAATGAGTTTGTTTGAAGGTTGAAGGATTATAGTGTGGAGTTCTTCACTGGCGTGCCGGATTCGCTGCTGAAGAGCTTCTGCGCGCATGTGACGGACAAGTGTGGAGAAGACTATGTGATTGCCTCGAATGAGGGCGGAGTGGTTGGATTGGTGGCGGGGAAGCTTACGCTTACAGGAAAATAAAGATGAGCGATATGCCGATTGCAGAGTCAGTTGCATTGGACGCCATTCGTTCGCGGATATTAACGATCCGTGGCGTACAGGTCATGCTTGACCGTGACCTTGCGGAACTCTACGGCGTGCCAACAAAGGCTCTTAACCAAGCTGTGAAGCGCAACATAGAGCGATTCCCCGAACGCTTCATGTTCCAGATGAACAATGAGGATATAGCAAATTTAAGGTCACAAATTGTGACCTCAAATACAGCGACGAGTTTAAGGTCACAAATTGTGACCTTAAACAAGAAGCAGGGGCAGCATCTTAAGTATATGCCTTATGCGTTTACGGAACAGGGGATAGCAATGCTTTCCGCTGTGCTCAAAAGCGAGACCGCCATTGTAGTAAGCATTAGAATAATGGATGCCTTCGTCGCCATGCGCCGAGCGCTTGCCTCCATCGCCCCGCTACTTGCGCGTATCGAGGCAACGGAACGCCGCCAGTTGAAGCAGGAAGACGCGCAAGTCCGGAATGAGGAGCGCTTCAAGTTGATTCTCGATGCAATGCGTGACAAGACATTCCCGCCGCAAAAAGTCTTCTTCGACGGGCAGATTTATGATGCGTTCGACCAGATGAAGAAATTCGTAAGGATGGCGAAGACTGAGCTGATCGTCATCGACCCGTACTTTGACGACTCGGTACTTCCCCTCATTGCGCAGAAGTGCTCTGGCGTTTCAGTGCTCGTGGTGAAGAATCATCGTAAGAACCTCCTTCATGCCATCGATGTGGCGAAGTTCAACGCGCAGCACGGCAACACGCTCATGGTCAAAGAGTCGTCGAACTTCCATGACAGGTTTCTTATCATTGACAAGTCTATTCTCATTCACGTTGGTGCATCGCTCAATTATCTCGGAAAGCGGTGTTTCGCGTTCGCTTCGCTTGACAAGTCCAACATCCCTGATATCCTTGCGAAGATCTAGTAACAATGTATTTCTACAATAACCGCACTTCAGTCTGCCGCCGTGTCGTTAAAGTGTGCCATGGGGTCAGACCCCATTGAGTAGATGTTATCGAATAGTCGAATCTTTTTGAACTTCATTGTCACATGCGGGCGGAGGATGGATGCGCTAGTGAGCGGGTGGTTTGTAAGTCGGTGGGGGCTGGCGGCGGTGGGAAGATTTTCATGTAGGAGTTTTTACCATGGGGTCTGACCCCGGTGGATTTGATAGCTGTATGTTGAAGAAGCGAGATAGTGGTATTGAGGCGTATCGCTGCTTGCTGATGTTCGGTATCGTTGTTTTGCATGCTGCGTATGCGAGCAAAGGCGCCAGGTAGTTCCATCGGTTGAACTCGGGCATTTTTGGTGTGTGATTCGATTAGAATACGGGGAAGAGAATGCGGTGCAAGCTTAGAGACATATTTAACAAGAAAATGCTCATCGGTTCCATTACTGTGTCGGCTGGTTGTGTCACGATATTATCCTTCGTACTTTCCGAGAAGCGCCGACCAGATGAAATGAGAAAGGATGAAGCCCGGGCGGAGAGTATAGCCAGTGCCATAAGTGAAATGATAGAGGTTACAAGAGAATCCAACGCTAACGAAAGTGCCAGAATACAATCACTAGAGAAAACAACAACGGCTTCAAAATCTAAGCCGACTAATCCTCAGAAATGGAGTGCTTCGGTTCACGTTTCAGGGGCAAAAAACGTTATAAGTTTCATTGCGTCATCTGGAAACGAGAGAGTCCCGCGAATGATTGGTGGGACAAAGACTAATAAGGTTGTGCCTGTCCCTGAGAATTGTCAGGTAGCCATTCAAGTCTCAGGTACGAAGAATAAAATCCTGATTGATGAGAAGCTTCGCAGTCATGTGTCGGTATCTGGAGTAGGAGCAGGATGTTCTGTATCATGGATAAGTCTCGATAAATAAAGATGGGGTAGAGCATGTGGTTTTATCGTATGTAGTCTAATAATATTGTAGTGTTAACACTTGATATCACCACGTATGAAGGATTTCATGTTTATGTTGTGTAATGTTTGTTAGCATGGGATGTGTATAGGGATGAATTGAATTGAAAGGTTTGTAGCCGGATGGTCCGCGGTGGGATTGTCGTAGCGATGAATGTGAGGTAATTATATACAGTAAATCATATACAGAAGGGTCTTTGAAGCAATGATTCGAACAGTATTACATGAAATATCACTGGTTTCTTTTGCTCGGCAATGTGAGGGGAAAAGATGCCCAATTTGCGGGTTGCCGGCAAGAAATATGGGTGATGTCAAAGATGATAGCCAAAATGTAGCCTGTCGGCGATGTGGTGGTTTTAAGACTTTTATTTCGAATAGTGAGATAGATAATTGCTGTAAGAGACATGATGTCTCGGTAGAGTATGGTAGAGCGTTGGTTTCTTACTACATTCATAAAGAATGGTTGGAATTAGACGCACGATACAACGATTATCAGTCAAGCAATATTCACTATGCTACGCTTGATTATGATAAACTGAACTCATTTTTGGAGAGAGGTGGACCATCAACTAGCGAGCAGATAACTGAATGTATGATGTTGATCGGTTCAGAGATGGGACGCTATGGAAGATACATGCCATTTAGTTTCGCTGAACGATATGGTTTGGATATGTCATGGGATTTTGCTTTTCTCCAAGAAGGGCGGCGTCACTTTTCTGAAAAAAGTGATGAAGAACTGATCGGTAGAGTTCCACAGTTCTACCTTGAGGTTGTTAGAACCCTTTGCGTTTCTGACATAGACTCTGTAGCGTATTTCTTGACGAAAGTTCTCTGCGAAGAAAAGGGATTCCTTGATAAAGTAGAGACAAAACGAGCGTTAGGTGGCGGTCATTCATTAGATAGAACATCTTTTGTTATCACGTCTAATGGGTGGAGATTTTTGGAAGGTGACAGTCCCCAATCATCTACGCAGTCCGTCTTTGTGGCGATGTGGTTTGCTGAATTTACGCAGCCTTTTCGGGAAGTTATTAGAAAAGTCCTAAAGAGTAAAGGTTATGATCCTGTTTTCGTTGATGAACTTCCCACGCGAAGGAATCTAACAGCCGAGCAGAGACACGATTTGGCTGCTAATAGCACCATTGACGATATGATTATTGCCAACATAAGGCGAGCAAAGTTTGTAATTGCAGATCTTTCATGTTTCCCAGGTGAGAAATTGACGAGTACATTGTACAAGGATCTGGATGGAAATTTTCTTAGTCGGGACATTGTTTGTGCTGGGGCCTACTTTGAGGCTGGCTATGCCATGGCACTTGAAAAACCAATCATATATCTTGTCAATAAAAAGCAAAAACCGCATTTTGATGTGAATCATATACCATACCTCACCTGGGATGAAACGGCATTAGATGATTTAGAAGGCCAATTGAAAAGCGGGATAGAGGCAAGAGGCCTGTGACAATGTATTTGTTTAACTTCGCAGTAATAGAATGTAGAATGTGTAGATTGAGGAATGGTGGTTGAATACGAAAGTACTATATGATGATCAGGGATTTTTTGGCCGCTATAGTGGTGTCGCCAGATATTTTACCGAGGTGATGAAACGTCTGCCCGAAGGTTTTCAATATAAACTTCCATTGGCTTCTTCGGACAACATTGTTCTTCAACGACCGCCGTTCAACCTGCCGCCGCACCGTCAAGATGTAAATGACTTTGTACAAAAATTCTGTTTCGGAAAATACTTTCCTGGAGTGGGCAGGGTTTATAGGTTGTGCGCACAGTTGATGCCAAAATACTTTCCCTCTGGCGAGTGGGCGAATATCAAGAATGTGCGCAGGGCTTTGGCCGAAGGCGATTTCGATGTGTTTCACATGACCGGCGCTCATTGGGTACGAGATGACTGGAAAATCGTTGCGGGCAAGAAACCAATTGTAGTTACAGTACATGATTTGATTCCTGAGTTATTATTTGATAGTAAACGTACTAGGCGATGTAGAGAAAAGGTTCTTGCTGCGGCAGCACATGTCATTACCGTCTCTGAGTATACAAAACGAGACCTCATGCAGATGTACGGGGTGCCGGAAGAAAAGATAACGGTGATCTATCATGGTTACATTGCTCCAGCCTCAACTGGTGTTAAAATGCAGCTGCCAGTGGAGAAGCCTTATGTACTTTATGTCGGCAAGCGTAGCGGGTATAAGAATTTCAACTGGTTTGTGAAAGCAATAGCCCCTGTTCTCAAGTCGTGTCCAGATCTTCATTTGTTTTGCACTGGGATGCCCTTTAGTAGTGGAGAGATTTCTATGATAGAAGGTATGGGTATTCGCGACAGAGTCTTTCAGGCGTTTGTGCCAGATGAAGAGATGCCGTCATTGTTCGCTAATGCAGAGGTGTTTGTGTATCCATCACTCTATGAAGGCTTCGGTATTCCCATCCTTGATGCTTTTGCGGCGCGATGCCCGGTATTGCTTTCCAATGCTTCGTGTTTCCCAGAAGTAGGCGGGGATGCCGCACTGTATTTCAATCCTAATGATGAAGGGGATTTCAGGGAGAAAATTGCGATTCTCATTGGAAATAATCAAGGCGGTATCGGTATCCGTAAACAGATGATTGAAAGAGGAATTTCGAGATTAAAGAATTTTTCATGGGACAAGTGCGTTAAAGAAACAACAGATGTTTACTGTCATCTTGTTCAGGGCTAGGTGGCGTCTAATGAAATATGCCTTTCCACAAATCGTATTTGTCGCGGTGGAGCATTTGTTCCAGCCCGTGTTGAGGTTAGGTCAGCTCATAAGGCTCGTGTGGCTACGTTGGCGTCATGGAATGATTGTTGATAAGGGAGTGAGTATACAGGGGAAGACAATTATCCGAACAAGATATCATGGCGAGATCATCCTAGGGCGTGGTGTTATCCTTAACAGCGTACCCAAGACAAACCTTGTTGGGCTTAATGGACCAACGATTCTTGATACTCGGGGTGGTGGGCGTATAAGTATTGGTGATTTTTCAGGAGCTTCTTCGGTAGTCATGTCATCACGCAGTAGTATTACTATTGGGAAGTATGTAAAGATTGGTGGGAATGTCAGAGTCTTCGACCATGATTTTCATGCGTTGGATCCAAAGGCTCGGCGTGATGGTATTTCTGATATGAAACATGTCCGTACTCATCCAATAGTCATAGAGGATGACGTATTTATCGGTACCAATGCGATTATTCTTAAAGGGACTCACATCGGTGCCCGTTCCATTGTTGCTGCTGGTAGCGTTGTCTTCGGATTGGACATCCCCCCAGATTCGATGGTAAAGGGGAATCCGGCAGAAATTGTCAAGAGTACTAAGAGTTCATAGTGGGACTTAATAATGGAATTGACACTATGAAGATTCTTTTCGTTGCACCGACAGATCCGCGTGACACTACGTATGGTGGGCAGCAACGGACGCATGTCGTTTGGAAAGGTTTGTGTTCGATCCCCAACGCGACTGTGTGTGTGGTTGTTCCTGTTGCACATCAATTTATGGAGAGATTTGATGAGGCAGATGGGGTTTTCCGAGTTTGTTTGGAGAAAAGATGGACGCCTGGTTGGATATTGGGCCGTTTGATCAAGGTCGTTAGTTCTTATTTTGATGTACCATTGGGTAAAGATATCAGGAAATTGAGGCGATTTGTTGATGATGTCGATGTTGTTATCTCCCGTTTGATCCAACCGGCTTTCGCGTACAAGTTATGGGAATTGGCCCCCTTGTTTATTGATGTAGATGACATTCAGACGCTTGACTGGGATTTACATGCACAATTGACGGGGGAAAGTCGAAAACCTTTTTATCGTTTCAAACGTTGGCTTTTAGGATTGATTCAAAATCAGGTATTTGCTAAGGCGTGTCATTTGTGGTTGCCTGTGGCGGACAATTTAACACTGGTCAATCATCCTTCCATGAGTTGTTTGCCCAATATAGCATGTCCGCCATTGCCAAGTGTGGAGAATGATATAGGCAGTAACAATGAACTCCTTTTCATCGGGTTGATGAGTAGCAGCCCGAATTATCTTGCTCTTGATTCTTTTTTATGTGATCATTGGAAACAATTGAAGTTAGATTTCCCGACGTTTGAGTTCTTGATAGTAGGTAGTGGTCTTCCTGAGCGGTATAAGGTCGCGTGGACTCAGTATGATGGTGTTAAGGTACTAGGACGAGTGGAAGATCTTAGGCCCTTGTACAAAGAGTCGCTGGCTGTTATAACACCAATGCTTATAGGGATGGGTAGTTGTATTAAAGTCTTGGAGGCGTTGGCGATGGGGAGAGTAGTGGTTACTACAAGGCGAGGGGCGCGTGGTATTCCTACGGAACTGTGTACGAGTGATAATGGAATACTTTTATTTGATGGTTATAAAGAACTCAAAGCATCTATCATTCAGTTGATGGATGTGAAAGAAAGAAGGCGAATGCAGTTAGGAGCTGTGGCTTTCGTCAAGGAAAACTTCTCACAAGAGCACATAAATTCGACTTTATACAACGATCTGAAAACAACGAAGGTAAAAGTATGAATATTGGAAGAGTGATAGAATTACAACTTCAACGACATGGGGATGCACGAGGTAGCCTTGTCGCACTTGAAGGAATGTCAGAACAGATACCGTTCGAGGTGAAACGGGTCTATTACATATATGATACGACGCCAGGAACGATTCGTGGCAAGCATGCACACAAGGAATTAAAACAGGTTTTGATCTGTATTTCTGGGGCATGTACTATTGAGTGTGAATTACCTAATGGGGGAAAAGTTTCACATCGCCTTGACTGGCCGGATAAAGGGTTGCTTATTGAGGGTCTTGTCTGGCGTGAAATGAAAGATTTCTCTAAGGATGCAGTACTATTAGTTCTTGCCAGCGAACATTATGATGAGGCAGACTATATTCGGGACTACAATCAGTTCAAGAAGGAATGTGTGAAATGATCCATCCATTGTCTGACGTCCAAACCCATCAGATTGGTGAAGGAACGCGAATCTGGCAATTCGCCGTTGTGTTGAAAGGTGCTAAGATCGGGCGTAACTGCAATATCTGTGCTCATACTTTTATTGAGAATGATGTCGTCATTGGTGACAATGTAACGGTTAAATGTGGAGTCCAACTGTGGAATGGGTTACGTATTGGTAATAATGTATTTGTTGGACCGAATGCTACATTCTGTAATGATAAGTATCCTAGAAGTGGTAGGCATGGTTTTGAGTGCTTGCAGACCGTGATAGAAGATGATGTGTCCATTGGTGCTAATGCGACCATTCTACCGGGTGTCCGACTAGGCAAGGGTTGTGTTGTAGGTGCGGGTGCTGTTGTGGTGAAGAATGTTCCCCCCGGCATAATGGTCGTTGGAAATCCCGCGAAGGAGTTAATCAAATGATAAAGTTCCTTGATCTAAAGAAAGTCAATGAGCGTTTCCGCGTTGAGATGGATGTGGCCGTCAAGCGGGTGCTGGATAGTGGTTGGTATCTGTTGGGTAAGGAGGTTGAGGCGTTTGAACAGGAGTTTGCTACCTATTGCGGGACAAAGTATTGTGTCGGTGTGGCGAATGGACTTGACGCGCTCACACTCATCCTCAAGGCGTATGGATTCGGTCCGGATGATGAAATCATTGTACCGGCCAACACGTTTATCGCAACGTTACTGGCGGTGAGCGCCAATGGATGTGTGCCGGTTCTGGTTGAACCGGATTGGAATACGCGACTGATTGATATCAACAGGATCGAGGCGGCAGTGACGCCTCGTACGAAAGCCATTATGGTGGTTCACCTTTATGGTCGAGCCGTCGAGATGGAGAAAGTTTGGGAGATTGCGAAACGGCACAACCTGAAAGTCATTGAGGATTCGGCGCAGGCGCATGGCGCGAAATATCAGGGGGTACGATGTGGTAACTTGGGAAATGCGTCTGGATTCTCGTTTTATCCTGGGAAGAACCTAGGTTGTCTCGGTGATGGTGGTGCGGTGACGACGAACGATGAAGAACTCGTAATGAAGATTCGTGCCATTCGAAACTACGGGAGCGATTACAAGTATCACCACATCTACAAGGGAATGAATTCGCGGTTGGACGAAATCCAAGCAGCGCTGTTGCGCGTGAAGTTACCACATTTAGATGAAGACAATACGCGACGGAGAGAAATCGCTGAACGGTACATACACGAGATTCGGAATCCTCGTGTTAAATTACCGCAGGTTCCGTCTGATCCAGAGGGACATGTCTGGCATGTCTTTGCCGTGACTTGCCGTGAGCGAAATGAATTATTGAAGTATTTGGATAGCAATGGAATCCAGACGAATATCCATTATCCAACGCCGCCACATCTTCAGGGTGCATATGCAGAATGGGCGGATAGAACTTACCCGATTACGGAGAAGATTCATAAAGAGGTTATAAGCTTGCCGATAAGTCCAGTTCTGGCAGATGAAGAAGTGGATACGATTATTAATTTGATAAATGGGTTCTGATAGTGAATATATTTGAGGAGGATATATGAAATTTGATTCAGAGAGAGCGAAAAGAATTCGTGCAAATGTGGTTAATGGCATGAAACCACTTGTTTCCTTTGGTGTTCCAACTTACAACCAAGAGGAATTTGTTGCAGATGCGATTAAGAGTGCTTTTGCCCAGACATATCAACCTCTGGAAATAGTTATTTCCGACGATTGTTCTAAGGATAGAACCTGGGAAATAATAAAAAAATTGGTTGCCGAATATAAGGGGCCGCACAGAGTGATTCTTAATCGCAATGACCAAAATCTTGGAGTGACAAAGCATTTTGAGTTGATAATGTCACTTTGTAACGGCGATTTCTATACAAGTTGTTCTGGAGATGATATTGCATTTCCGGAGAAGGTACAAATTATGGTGGATCGTTGGGCTGAGGATGATTATCGGCCAATGGTATGTTACACAAATATGTATTGGATGGAGGAGGAGGGTACCAAGGGGGACCTGTTTTTTAGAGGGAAGCCACCTAGGCCCCAGACAAGAAAAGAATTTCTTCGACGGCCTGCAACTACAATGCCTGGTGCTTCGGCGGGAATATCTACTGATGTCAATGACATTTTTGGAAGTTTGAACCCTATTCATTCTTCTAGTGAAGATGGTGCACGAGCAATTCGAGGAGCAATGTTGGATCATTTGATATATATTGATAAGCCAACAATGTATTGGCGTAAATCTGGTTTATGGAGCGGAATGGTCGGTAAACCAGAGTATAATAAAAAGATTTATCATGATGGGATGGTTAAGGCTGAGGCCGTCGCGAGGCAGGCGCTGATAGATGCTATGCAGATAAAAGATTACGAGCTGATCCGTGCGATGACATGTTGGTGGAACGAATGTGATTACAGGAAAAGGGTCATAGAAGAACCGTTGTGGAAGGCACCGTTTATGTTCCTTTCCTCTTTACGCCGTGGAGCAAAATTCTGGCAACTGGCTAGGTGGTCTTATCACGCTCTTAAGTACAAATGGCGTTATGTTATAATGGATGCCTTATTTTCACATCCTTCTTATGCGTATATGGGGGATAGAGAGATTATATATGAAGAGAAGAATATTGATTCAAATAAAGTAGAGCGTTTATAATTTGGGCGTTTCGTGGATTTCAGAATCATTAAACAATACTTTCATAAGGATTCATTTATGCGAGATAAGCGTTCGTCATGCTTGATGCTATTTCTTCTTGGACTTTTCTCCGAGACGCAGATTCGCATTGTAGGATCAATCGGCATCTCGGAAGTATTCATTTATGCGGTGGCTCCAATTATGCTTGTTTTAGATTATCGAGATTTGAAACGAAATGGGTTTGTGCCAGTTATTGTCTTGGCTATAATGTCCTGTGTAGGATGTATTATTGCCTGTGTTTACAATGGAACTGATTCTCGATTTTTTTATCGTGGCTTTGCTACGGCATATTCACTTTTTGCTATTCCTATTGTTTTACATCATTACCTTTGGAGGAATCTAAATGGTTTTAAGTGGATGATCATTGGAGTTACACTCAGTTCTATACTTACGCTATTTGTTTTCACAAGTGCAGCGGAGATGGCAATCGCAGATAATTCGGTTGGGAATCTGTCGTCTGGACAGCTTTATTATCTAGCTCATTTTGGGCCGCTCTCGGCGTTATCATTAAACTGTTTTTATATGAATATTCCGACTTGGGGAAGTTTGCTCTTATATTCTATACCCACAATCTACACAGTCTTTACGACGGCAACAGGACGTTCTGCCATATTGGGAATGACTGTAACTATCATCATGGTGTTTCTAGTTGGGAGGAGTGTAAGGAAGATGAGGTTGTTGAAGCGTCATATACTATCGTTTTTCATTGTGTCAATTGGTCTGGCATTCAGTGTGTCTACGGCATATAGATATCTTGCCATGCATGATTACCTTACTGTGGAGGCTAAAGATAAGTACATTGGACAGACAAGAAAGGGGGAAGGAATGTTTTCGCTTTTGATGAGTGGTCGAAGTGAATTCTTTATTGGTCTTATTGCAGCATTTGATGAACCGATATATGGTCATGGGCCGTGGCCTATCGACAAAAAAGGTTATTCGGATGAATATGTACGTGAATATGGTGTCGATGAAGATTACCGTAAACGTATTGAGTGGGATCGACACCTTGTTAGAACTTATGGTAGGCGTATTCAAAGAACGATACCTTGTCATTCTATGATTGTGGGGAACTGGTTGTTTTTTGGTATATTGGGGTTGCCTTACTGGTTTTATATTCTGTTCAAGATGTTGGAATTACTGCGAAGACATATTGATGCTGTACCACAACTCTTTGGCTATTTTGCCATCATGCTCCCTTCAATGTTTTGGGGTATTTTCTTTAGTGGATATGGATCGCGGTTTTCTACTTGTTCGTTTACTACGCTGATGTTGTTGGCAATTGCCACAGGGAAAGGGATAATACGCTTGCCGGAAAATATGTTATTTGAAATATCGCGAAATTCTGAAAGATGACGACGGAACAAGGATTGAAATATGAAATATATATATCCATTATTGCCGAGACATGGATTGGGTAACCTATTATTCCCGTGGGCTCGTGCGGTAGTGCGTAGCCATCAAACCGGTATGCCTATTATCGCACCAACTTGGACTCGTATTACGAGGATCGGTCCATGGCTTAGAGGGGAACGATATAAAAGATATTATGGCGGAGATTTTACCAACAATGGTTATGTTAAAGGATTCAGAAAGTGGTGGTTGTTACACTTTCACAAGGAAGACATCGTTATTGAACAGGGTATGGAGGATTTCTTTCTGCCGTTTTTAAAAGATCAGGCTATTGTCAGAAGAGCATTATACTCTATCATTAATTCAGAAATAGTTAGGTGTATTGATGAGATTGCTGATGCTGAAGTTAACGGGTATATTGGGGTACATGTACGTAGGGGGGATTTTGCGAAAGCTGGGTGTAAGACGGATGACGAATGGTTTTTAAAGGCGGTGTCTGCGGCGATTGAGTTAGATGACGCAAAAGGATGCTCGAGTATCCGTATATTCAGCGATGGGTATCCAGAGGAATTGGATTTTCTACGACAGGAATTTAAGTCCAAGAATATTATCATTATGCCCAAGGCGCCGGCCATTCAGGATATCCTTATGTTGTCAAGGTCAAAGGTGCTGGTTTGTTCGCCCCGTTCCACATTTAGCATGTGGGGTGTGTTTCTGGGGCAAATGCCTTCAGTTTGGAAAAAAGGGTCGGGCTTAGAACCGCCAACATTGTACGTTTATGGACCCAAGGAGGTATATGTTCCATGACGGCACCTCTGCTTTCGATAGTGATAGCGAACTACAATTATGGAAGGTTCTTGGCTGATGCAATCAATAGTGTTTTGTCTCAGGACGTTGGGGATAAAGTTGAATTGATTATTTGCGATGCGGCATCGACCGATAATTCGGTTGATGTCATCAAAGAATTTGCAAATGGTTTGCCGCCCAATGTGCCATTTGAAACTTGGAATGACAAGCCCATGAACTTTGAATCATCTCGGACGCTCATAACCTGGTGGTGTAGTGAGAAAGATGGAGGGCAATCGGCGGCGTTTAATAAAGGTTTTTCCCATGCTAGGGGGAAGTATCTCACTTGGCTGAATGCAGATGATGTGCTTGTCCCAAGAAGCTTACGACAGGTGATAGATGCATTAGAGAAATATCCTAATTGTGATTGGTTTACTGCCAACAGTTTTCGGTTTCTTGAAGATGGAACTGTGATGCAGGCCAATTGGGGCCCTCATTTGTATCCGAGTTTCCTTCAGCGCATGACTTCACCCATTGTAGTGTTTGGACCTACTTCGTTTTTTACAAGAGAGTTATATGAACGTGTCGGCAAGATGGATGAGACTTTGCATTATGCGATGGACAACGATCTCTGGGTTAAGTTTATTATGGCCGGTGCAAAGCAGCGGAGAATCAATTTGATGGTCTGGGCGTTTAGAATGCATGAAGCATCAAAGACGGCAGAGTTTGGCGAGCATAAGTTGGATCACGAATCACACCGAAAGCTTGTGGAAGAAGGTAGGGTTATTGCGAAGAGACATTGTTATAGAATGTCAAGGTTTATGCATCTTGCTGTTAGAGCCTGGCGTTTTCTAGATGGGTCAATGCTTTATCGTGCGTATCTTCGTGTGACTTTTAAGAAGTTTACCTTTTGACAGTCAAACAGAAGGATATGAGATGCAAATATTAGAATTAAGCGGGATTGGTATTGGCGCCATCTATTCTTGTCTTCCTAAGCGGAGCGAGGACAATCTTGCGCGTTGTCGGGAAGTGTATGGTGACGAGAAGAAGGCCTTGAGTGTTGTCAAGGCGACTGGAATAAAGAGTCGCCGCGTGGTGGAACAGGGAACGTCGTCGCTTGATTTGTGCGTTGCGGCGGCGGAGCGGCTGATTGCTGATACTGGTGTCGCGAAAGAGGATATCGGCGCGGTGATAGACGTCACGTTTACGCCGGAGCGCACGATGCCGTGCAACGCATGCCAGGCGCAGCGGCGGCTGAAGCTTCCCACTGACATCGCTGCATTCGACATCAATCTCGCATGTTCTGGATGGGCGTATGGATTGTTTGTAGCGGGGCAGTTCGCCAAGGCGACTGGGAAGATGGTTCTTTTGCTTGACGGCGATACCCAGACTCCATACATGGATGATAAGGATGTCGCGACGGTGCCGGTTATGGCGGATGCCGGGACGGCAACGCTTGTTTCGCCATCGGCTGAGCAAGATGGGGGCACATGGAAATTTGCTTTTCTGACAAATGGGGCGAAGGGTGACACTTTGACTTTGCCGTTCGGCGGGAAGATTTCAATGGATGGTCTGGGCATCTTCAAATTCGTCACGATGGATGTGCTTTACCTGATCCGTGATTTCATGGCGGCGACAGGCGAGACACCAGAGACGATTGATGCATTTGTTCCCCATCAGGCGAATGTGTTCATGATTCAGCAGATTGCCAAGAAACTTAAGTTCCCGGCGGAGAAACTCTGGGTCAGCGGGGATGTGTTCGGCAACTCGTCGTCTGCCACCGTGCCGACTACGATTGCACATTGTGGCGGCCAATTGGCGGAGGGAAGTGGCGAAAGGCTGTTGGTGTCTGGCTTCGGCGGCGGATTGTCTGCGTCCGTTGGCTTGATAGACCTGTCCAGTGCTTGCAAGTTGAGGGCCTTTGACTATGAAGCTTAAAGTGCATCATATTGGTTACGCCGTGCCGTCGATTGAGGCGGCGCGTACAGAGTTTGAGGCGTTGGGCTGGGAGGTGTGCAGTGAAGTGACAGATGATCTGTCGCGCAAAGTTCGTATTCAATTTATGAGGATGGGCGATGAAGTCGTTGAACTGGTTGCGCCACTGACCGAGGACTCACCCATCCGAAAGAATCTGCAACAGGGGAGCGGGATGCCATATCACATCTGCTATGCTGTTGATTCATTGGAAGAGGCGGAGACAGCATTGAAGGTGCAGAAATTCATCGTGTTCAAGAAGCCGCAGGCGGCGCCTGCCATCGGGGGGCGGCGTGTTGAATGGCTTTATTCAAAGAATAATGGTATAATCGAACTTGTCGAGAAGGCAAAGTAGATTCTAGGAGATGTAGATGGTAGAAGAAAGTAGTTTCCTTGATTTTGTCGCGGGCATCTTGGATGTCCCGCGTGAAACCATTTCGCTGGACACGGCGTATGAATCGATCCCGGAATGGGATAGCGTCATGCAACTGCGCCTTACGCTGGAGATCGGGACGGAATACAACGTCGAGATACCGGTCGATGAGATCGCTGACATCAAGACGCTTGGCGGATTCTACAAGTATGTGAGTGGAGGAGTTGCTGAGTAGGTGGGTGGAGGAGTTATGAGGATAGCGCTTCTATCCAATGTGACCATCGAGGTTCTGGCCGGAATGCTCAAGAAGGAGCATTCCGTTTGGGTGCCGTCTGGCTTTGGCGCATGGATGGAGACGGCGCTCAATCCGCCGTCGGGATTGAAGGAGTTCAATCCTGAGGTGATCTTTTTTCTTCTGGATTCATCTCATGCGGTTTTCGACGATGCGGAATGCAAGTTGGCGAAGGCCAAGCTTGAGGCGGCGTTTCCATTGGCGACGGCATTGGCGCTGGATCTGGAAGATCTGGCCGGTGATGTTGGCGGATTCTATGACGAGCGGATGTGGAAGATCGGGTCGATGCCTTGGTCGATGAAGGGGTTGCGTGCCATCAAAGATGAGATCAACCGTTTGATCGGCATGATTAAGGGGGGGCGGAAGAAAGTCCTGGCCATAGACTTCGACAATACACTTTGGGCGGGTGTGATAGGCGAGGATGGCGTACATGGAGTGCGTCCGTACGAGGCTTTTCAGAGAGGGATCAAGAATCTACTGGGGCGAGGAGTCTTGCTTGCGGGGCTGTCAAAGAACAATCTTGAAGATGTTGAACCTATATGGAATGATTCCAGGATGGTGCTGAAGCGGGATGATTTCGCCGCACTGCGAGTCGACTGGAAGGAGAAGGCCGGGAATCTGGCGGATGTGGCGAAAGAGCTGAATCTGGGCATTGATTCGTTTGTATTTGTGGATGACAATCCGGCGGAGCGTGAAGAGATGAAGGCATTGCTGCCGGATGTGGCGGTGCCGGAGTTCCCTGAAGATGAGCATGATCAGCCAAGGTTCCTGCGCCACATTGCGCGGTTGTATTTCCCCGATATGCGGATGACCGAGGAGGATAGGAAGAAGACTGCGCAGTATCAGGAGGAGGCGGAGCGCAGGAAGTTCGCGGCAAATCTTTCAGTGGAGGATTATCTGAAGGGTCTGGAGATATGGGCGGACGTCCACCAGATAAGAGAGCAGGAAATTCCGCGTGTGGCGCAACTGTCGCAAAAAACGAACCAGTTCAACGTCCTTACGAATCGCTACTCGATGGATGACGTGGCGCGCTTCGCCCATGACGTGAATCGCCTGCTGCTGACCGTTCATGCTGGTGACAGATTCGGAGATCAGGGGCTTGTGGCATTTGTGCAGGCGGTAATCGACGGAGAGACGGCTACAATCACGGATTGGGTCATGAGTTGCCGCACAATGAACAGGCGGCTGGAGTTCGCGGTTGAGGAAGAACTTGAGAGAAGGCTGAAGGAGAGAGGGGTCACAAAGGTCTTTGCCTCGTGGCGGAAGACATTGAAGAATGTGCCGGTCTCTGGATTGTTTGAGGCATTCGACTTTACGGTTTTGTCCGTCAGCGAGGCGGACAAGCAATACGTCTTGCAACTGCCGCGCGAGGCGGCATTGGTTCATCAGGTGGAAATCAAAGGAGAATGAAATGGAGGAGTTCCTTCCGAAGATTGCGGAGATTCTTGAAGTAGAGTCTGTGACGCCGGATTTCAAGTTCAGGGAGATTGACGAATGGGATTCGCTGAAAGGCTTCTCAATCATCGTGTTGATGGAGCAGGACTACGGCAAGGAGATGTCGGTTGAAGAGTTTCTGAAATGCGATACGGTTGGCGATCTGGCGGGTTTCGCGGGTGTGTCATGATGTAGCGTGTGGTGTTGATGGTTGACAAGTCGCATGGCTTTGTCTATGCTTAAGCCGTTCACAGAGGATACCATCGGCGATGCGTTGAGCATCGTCAGGGATCGTTTCGGCGATATTGTATGTGAACAGGCGAGGTTGATCTTGCGTAATCCCATGCGGCGTCTCTGGTCGTCGGCGGGTGATGTGGCGTATGAAAAAGATGAACCGGTGGGATTCCAGGCGGCGATACTTAGAAAAGGTCTGGTTGGGAACCGTGGATTTGTCTGTGTAGTGGGTGGGATGTTGGCGATGAAAGAAGGTTCGTCGCCGGTGTCGTTGGTGTCGTTGATGAAGAACACAATCAAACCGCGCGGGGATAGTGTTCTTTTCTTGGCGAACACATCAATCCCCACAAGCATGAAGATGAACCGTATGCTTGGGGTGGATGGTCAAGGATGCACATCATGTGGCCTAGTGAGATTCGCAGTCTTGCGATGGGGGCGTTTCGCTCGTTTTTGTCTCCACGGCAAGTTTCCCAGATGGCTGGCTGCAATTGGTGATGCATTGGGTTGGGTGATCGCGCCATTCTTCGTTAGGCGGCAACGTTCAGGAACGATGCCATTGCAGATGATGTCTTTTGAGGAGGATTCATTCAACCAGTTTTGGAATGAGTATATTGCCTTGAATGATGGAATCGTGCTTTCGAGGACAGCTGAAGAATTGGCGTGGATGTTTTCGGATGGCCTTCAACAGGGTGATAATGTATTGTTGACGCGAAAAGATGGGAAGAGAATCGTGGGGTATATTGTTTTGAGGGCAAGGGATACGGAGCATGTTAGGTGGATGATTGTGGATTGGATCGCCATTGGGGACGATCGGGCGATACTTTCGGATCTTCTTTGGGATGCCGTGCGACATCTGCGGAAGAATACCCCGGCGGCATTCCTGGAGTCAATTGGATTTCGCATGGATGTTCAGGATGTCATTCATCGTCATCTTCCCTTTACGCGGCGCGCACCAAACAACTCGACGATCTATAAGGCCTTCACGAAAGAGGTTGCTGAAGGGTTGGAGAGGGCGGATTGTCACGGATGGTTCTTTGGACCGTATGATGGAGATCGTTGCATGGCCGTGTAGAACGTGTGGAACGTGTAGAACCATGAATTTCTATTTGAGAAGAACTATAGGTTGGGGCGTGGCTACGGCGTATGTGCTGTCTGGCTGCCGTTGGCGGCGCCTGTCAATATACAAGAGACGGGAAGGCGCAGTCCTTTCTCTGTTCGGGCACAGCCCTCAACCGCAAGTCCTGGATTCGCTTCTGAACTGGCTTACGCGCAAAGGATTCCATTTTGTTTCCACTGATGAATTGCTCGCCATGCGAGATGGCAAGGTGAAATGGACTCCGCAGACGGCCTGGTTGACATTTGATGACGGCTGGGGCGGATTTGAGAGGGATCTTCTGCCTGTCCTGGAACGGTATCGAGTCCCGGCGACCATCTTCGTCGCTCCTCGCGAGACCGAACGAGGTAAGATATGGACAAATTCCATCATGGGGAAGATGAATGGGTGGCAGGGTTTATATGACAAGCCGGCCGAAGAGCGTTATCAAATTGTTGACAAAGTACTTGCTGATGCCGGGATCGCGTTTTTGGAGGGGGCACGGCAGTTGGCAGGGAGGGAAGAACTTTGCCGAATCGCTCGTCATCCGCTTGTGACGCTGGAGAACCACACCTATACGCATCTTTCATGTAGTCGTCGTCCTGTCGCGGAGGTGTTAGGAGAAATCAAGAAGACGCAGGATGTGATTTCTGAATGGACTGGACGTATTCCGCGTCTAGTCTGTTATCCATTCGGCCATTGCACAGAGGAGACGGATGCTGCGATAAAAGACATTGGATTGATTCCTGTTTCGTCATTCCCGGGGTGTATGACGTTGCAGAGCATTGGGATGTGCAGGAATATGTTTCATGATGCAATGGGGCGGGCTGAGAATATCGGTCGTGTTCTTCAGGCTTGGCCAAGGGTTCGAGTCCAAGTGAGAGCTAACTGATAGGGGTTGGATATGATTTGCTTTAGCTGGTTAGGGTTCCCTCAATATGGGGCTCGTTGCGTACGAGCCTTTGTGCGTTCGACAACAGAGAAGGTGGTGGTAGTGGCATCTCGTCCTGATGTGCCAATAAAAGGCATGGAAGTGTTGGCAGGATGCGAGGTCTATTGGGTGGGACTGAATGATCATGTGTCATTGAAAGAACTTCTCGTGGAAGTTCCTCGTGTGCTGACTGTGCCTGGATGGCGCTTTCCGCTTTTTAATCGTTTTAGAGACGAGGTCCATGCGGCAGGTGGAAAAGTTATTGCTGGGGTTGATAACAACTATTCCTTTTCGTTTAAGAATATTGCAAAGTCAATTCAGTTTCGATTTCTCTATGCTAAGCGGTATGATGGATTCTGGGTCCCTGGCATGTCAGGCTTTAAGTTGATGCGGTTTTATGGTGTCGAAGGAAGTAAGATATATCAAGGATCGTATTCTGCTGATCAAACACTCTTCACTGATGGCGTGGGATTGTCTAATCGAGAGAAACGTTTATTGTATGTGGGACAGTTTATCGAAAGAAAGAATGTCAAGATGTTGTGTGAGGCGTTTATACATGCAAACGATATTGTAAAATGTGGCTGGACATTGGAATTATGTGGTAGTGGGAAGTTGAAGTCGGAATTGCCTAACGATCCTTCAATTGTCATAAATGACTTTGTTCAACCGGAATGTCTAGCAGATAAGTATCGAAGTGCACGCGCTTTTATTCTTCCTAGCAAGGAAGAACATTGGGGGCTTGTCGTACATGAGGCTGCTCTTTCTGGTTGTGTCTTGCTTTTAAGTGATCGAGTGGGGGCGGCAGACGACTTTTTGCTGGAAGGAGTAAATGGTTTCTCCTTTTCGCCATCGTCAATTGTGGACATGACTGCCGCTATAGTTAAAATAATGCGTTTGAATGATATGCAACTTAATGTAGCACAGAAGAAGTCGTTAGAACTGGGGCAGAAGATATCAACACAATCATTTGTGACTTCGGTACAGCGCTTTGTTGGTGCGCATATTTAATGTTCATATTTGTTTTGTCTGGATTTATGGGACATGGTATGGAGAAAAGGTATAATATAGGTATTGCTGTTCTCAAGATTTTGTCTTGTTTCTTTGTTGTATATTGTCATTTTGGCGTTACGGAGCAAACTTGTTTCTCTGAGTACAAATGTGCAGTGCCAATATTTATGTCACTTTCTTTTATGTTGTCATCTTCAGAGGTTTATAGAGGAGAATATATTGTACTCTATAATCGAATTAAAAGATTGTTATTGCCATTCTGGTTCTGGGGACTTGCGGGAGCATGTGTCTGGCCTATCACGACCTCACTAGAATGGACATGGTGTGAACTTGGTAAACGATTGTTGATGCAGTTGTTTTTTGGCAGTTCATTGAATTCACCATTATATTTTATATTTGTTTTGATAGTGTTACATTTGATGCTTTTCCCAATAGCTTTTGTGAAGAGATCAAACATTCGAATGTGCTTGTATGTCAGTATCTTACTTGCCACTTTTGCATTAGAATATGCTGATGTCAATTATAAGATATGTAATTTTGTCCCATTTGGTGGAAATAATGTAATAGGTCGTATTTGCGAGCTTGCTCCTTATGCGGTAATAGGGATATTACTAAAGTTAAGTATTGAGAGGCAACATGGGCAATATTATATTATAATTATTGGTTTACTCGCATTGGGCATTTTTCTAGGACTGAAACATGGTCTGGGAGTCTCGTATTTCCCTAAAGGGTTTGGTTATCAAGGCTGCTTGTTGTTCCTAGAATGTGTTGGACTTCTTTGCTTATTTTCAGGAATTGGCTGTATCTTACCTGCAATTAATTCAGGTTCAATCATTTCCCAATCTTCGCGACTTACGGGTGGAGTTTATTTCTCACATAGGCTATCAGGAGACTTGATAGAACTGAAGTTCCCTTTAGACAATGGCATGTTTAACGCAATAGTTGTTTTTGTGATCTCCGTGTTCTTGGTTTTTGTATTGTCACAAATCAAACCATTAAAGAAATTTACAATATGACAGTTCTTCATGTCATAACTGGCTTATCGAAAGCGGCTGGTACGAGTGTGTTCTGTGCTGAGGTATGCAATAGGCTTGTGGCGGTAGGACAAGATGTTACGATTGCGGTGTGTGATCCGGCGGCGAAAGATTGCTGCCCGCTTGATGTTCGGATAAAACTTGTTTCGTTTGATTCAGTGATTAATTCATCGAAGAGGTTACAGTTTGACATTGTTCATGTTCATGCACTCTGGACGCCGATCCTGCATCGAGTCAGTAAGTGGGCAAGGCAGAATACACTGCCAGTCGTGTGGAGCCCGCATGGGATGCTGGCGCCGTGGGCGATGAAGCACAAGTGGTGGAAGAAGTGTCTGCCGTGGCATCTGTATCAGAAAGGCGATCTCAAGAGGGCGGCACTTCTGCATGCAACATCTGAACAGGAAGAGCGGTGGATAAGAGAATGTGGATTCAATCAGCCGGTTGTTGTGGTTCCGCTTGGAACAACGCTTGAGCCATTGAAACTAGTGGAGGATAAGGCGAATAGAACTTTGCTTTTTGTCGGGCGTATCTATTCTGTGAAGGCTTTGGATCGTTTAATCGAAGCGTTTGCGCGTGTGCCGCCGGAGGTGCGGGAAGGATGGAAGTTGCGGCTTGTGGGGCCGGATCAGGCAGGACACATGGGTAGTTTAAAGTTGATAGTAAAAAGTTTGAAGTTAGAAGGTGGAGTTGAATTTGTCGGGCCAAAGTTTGGGGAAGAGTTGGATAGGGAATATACTGCGTGCGACTGTTTGGCGCTTGTTAGTCACACGGAGAACTTCGGCGCGACGGTGGTTGATGCGATGGCGCATGGTAAGCCGGTGATTACCGGCGACAGGACGCCGTGGCGTGAGGTGGTGGAGCGCAAGTGTGGTTGGTGGGTGAGCAACGAGCCTGACAAGTTGTCCGTTGCATTGGGTGAGATGATGTCCTTTTCGGACGAAGAGCGGCGGCAGATGGGTGTGAACGGGCGGCGGCTGGTGGAGGAGAAGTACACCTGGGAGGCGGTAGTTCAGAAGATGGTGGAAGGGTATAGGTTGGTAACTAGTGGTTAGTGGCAAGTGTAATGGCTTGAGATTTCGCTGAGATGAATCTCCAAGGATAGTAACAAATGGCTATATCGGTTAACAATTTCTGCAATCTACTATCGACTTGCGGCCTTCACTTTTTCACAGGTGTGCCGGATTCGCTGTTGAAGAGTTTCTGCGCGTATGTGACGGACAACTGCGGAGAAGATCATGTGATCGCCGCGAACGAGGGCGGGGCGGTCGGTTTGGCGGCTGGGCACTATCTGGCAACGGGTAGGCCGGCACTTGTGTACATGCAGAATTCGGGACAGGGCAATGCGGTGAATCCGCTTTGCAGCTTGGTCGATCCTGATGTGTACTCCATTCCCATGGTGCTGTTAGTTGGATGGCGTGGTGAACCTGGCGTGAAGGACGAACCTCAGCATGTGAAGCAGGGCAAGGTGACCATTCCACTTTTTGAGACGTTGGGTATTCCTACCGAGATACTGTCGGACGATGAAGCGGCCGCACTTGATGTTACTCGGAAGATGGTGGAATTGGCAAAGTCAGAGAATCGTCCGGTCGCGCTGGTCGTTCGCAAGGGGCTCTTCAAGGAGTATACGCTCCAGAGCAAGAAGCCGAACATCTCTGATTTGAAGCGTGAAGTGGCAATCGAGATGATTCTTAAGGCGCTGCCAAACGATTCGGTTGTGGTTTCCACGACAGGCATGATTTCCAGAGAGGTGTATGAAACGCGTGAACGTCTCGGACAAGACCATTCCCATGACTTCTTGACAGTCGGTTCGATGGGCCATGCGTTGATGATTGCGCTAGGAATCGCCAAGGCGCAGCCTGATCGCCAGGTTGTATGTCTCGATGGAGACGGTGCTTCGGTCATGCAGATGGGCAACATGGCCATTGCCGCGCAGTCCCATTGTGGAAATCTCACGCACATTGTCCTCAACAACGCCGCCCACGACTCGGTGGGTGGCCAGCCGACCGTCGGGAACGACATTAAATTATTTGAACTTGCAGAGTCGCTTGGATACGATGTCGTGTATCCAGATTTAGGCTTGCCGGTCATGGCTTCGGAGAAAAGGTGCCTGGAGACGATGCTGAAGTCTTTAAGCTGGAGCGGTGGACACGGCAACGTTCTGCAGTTCATGGAGGTCAAGGTCGCGAAAGGCGCGCGCAAGGATCTCGGCCGCCCGAAGGAGCTGCCACAGGTGAACAAGGAGCTGTGTATGCAAACGTTAGAGATACAGGCATGAAGAAGGTCTTCATGAGCATGAGTACCGACGTGGTACACGGCGGGCACATCAACATCATTCGAAAGGCGGCGGAACTTGGCGAGTTGACGGTTGGCGTCCTGAGCGATGAGACTGTGGCCAGCTACAAGCGCTATCCGCTTCTCTCCTGCGAAGAGCGCATGAAGATTGTCGCGGCGATTCGGGGCGTGGCCCATGTGGTCAAGCAGGACGGGCTTTCTTATCGTGAAGTGATTCATAGGCTTAGACCAGACATTGTGGTGCATGGCGATGACTGGCGCACTGGAATCCAGCAACCAATCCGAGAGGAGACTATCCGATTGTTGTCCGAGTATGGCGGTGAATTGGTTGAATTCCCATACACGGTAAATGCTGAATATGACAAGTTGGAGGCGAATGCGCGTTTGCAGCTGGCAATGCCGGACATGCGCCGAGCGAGATTGAAGAAGCTCATCGGACTCAAGGGGCTTGTTACGGCCATTGAAGCCCACAGCGGCATCACAGGATTGATAGCCGAGAAGACAACAGTGGTGCAAGATGGGAAAACCTGCCAATTCGACGCCATGTGGGTTTCGTCTCTCTGCGATTCCACTGCCAAGGGAAAGCCGGACATTGAACTTGTTGATATGACATCGCGTTTCCGCACGATCGACGATATCATGGAGGTGACGACGAAGCCAATCATCTTCGACGGCGACACGGGAGGACTTGCGGAACATTTCGTCTACACGGTGCGTTCACTTGAGCGCATGGGCGTGTCGATGGTGATTATCGAAGACAAGTGTGGCCTCAAGAAGAATTCGCTTTTCGGAACAGAGGTCGCGCAGACTCAAGATACGATAGAGAACTTCTCGGCAAAGATTCGTGCAGGGAAGAAAGCGCAGAAGACTAAGGACTTCATGGTCTGTGCGCGCATTGAGAGCTTGATTCTCGAACGCGGCATGGAGGATGCACTGGAACGTGCGGCGGCGTTTGTGAAAGCGGGAGCCGATGCGATAATGATCCACAGCCGGAAGAAGGATCCTTCCGAGATATTTGAGTTCCTCGAACGGTTTCGTGCACAAGACGCCGTGACGCCGATCGTGCTTGTCCCCACCTCGTTCAATTCTGTGACAGAGGGTGAGTTCAATCGGCGAGGCGCGAATGTCGTGATCTACGCGAACCAGCTGACGCGCAGTGGCTTCCCGGCCATGCAGAAGACTGCGGAGACAATCCTGAAGAATCATCGGGCGCTGGAAGCCGATGCCCAATGCATGCCGATCAAGCAGATCATAACACTCATTCCTGACGAGGTCTGACCCGGGAGGTTTTCTATGATGACCTTTGGCAAGACAGCTTCTGGGAGCTTCCTTCGATCATGGTTGAGGGACAAGACCGACATCGTCCTTGTGACAGGCCGTGCCTCTTATGTCCTTTGCGGCGCCGAGGATTTTCTCTCGCCGTTCCTGAAAGGGCGGCAGGTGACGCATCTGACTACTGTGGGCGAGAATGCGCGTGCGGAGGATGTCGAGGAAAAGCGCACAAGACTGCCCCGCCATGTGGACGCCTACATCGCCGTAGGCGGCGGAACGGCGATCGATACTGCGAAGCTCCTACGCGGATTAGACGGCGAATTACCGCCGTTCCTTGCGATGCCGACGACGGCGGGTACGGGAGCCGAGACGACGCGATTCGCCGTCTACTACGATCATGGCAAGAAGATGTCGGCCGACGATGCGAGA
>JAEEGL011753298.1_pt1 | contig 25422 bp, 21 predicted proteins | sample 9134231 | NCBI WGS metagenome assembly JAEEGL01 (sample SAMN16246548, study PRJNA631951) | gut metagenome | biome: gut microbiome; feature: rumen; material: fiber-attached | host: Bos | place: Iran: Karaj | collected 2018-10
ATGATGGCCGGTGGTTTCTATGATAAAGAAATTTCTGCTTTAGTATGGAGAAATGACTTTGGTATTCCTTGTCAGTCTGATGAAGATAAGATCAAGGGTCTTTTCGGTAAGGTATTATGCCATGTAACTTCAGAAAAAGTTGAAACATATTCAAGCCGCTACAGAGACTTTGTTGGTCACTATACAAATACAATGGCAAACCCAGATGGAGTTACTGCAGAGACATTACCTTGTACAGATGCAGAAGATATGTGTAACGCATTGTCAGTTCTTGCTACAGATATCACTCTCAATCCTGGTGAAACAAAGAATCTCGTATTCGCTTTGATTGCAGCTGATACAGAAGATTATTACTGCAAAAATAAGAAAGAATTAAAGAGCTTTATGGATATGATCAGTTCATATGAAAAAGCAGAAGCTCTCTATAAAACAATGTATGCAGGCTGGGAAGCTGAATTCGGTAAACTTAAGCTTTCTCTCCCTGGAAACGATACATTTGATCACTCATTCAAATGGCTCCAGTATCAGTGCGAAATGGTATGCTGCCTTAACAGAATGAAGAGCCGCTTCCACTCAGGCTTTGAATATGGATTCGGTTTCCGTGACATCCTCCAGGACATGCTTGCATTGTTACCATATAACACAAAGCGTGTAAGAGAATTCCTTGCATATACAGCTGAACAGATGTTCTCTGACGGTTCTGTATATCACAACTTCTATGTATCAGCTCCTGGTACAACAGACTTCCATGCCTGTGATGATCCATTATGGTTGATTTATGCAGTTTGCGAATATGTTAAGGAAACAGGTGATTATGCATTCTTGAATGAAGTTGTTCCTTTCGCTGACAAAAAAGAAGGCTGGGAAGATAAAAACGGTTCAATCTATGATCACTGTAAAGCAGCTTTGGATCGTGTATGGAAATATTCAACAGACGGTATTCCTACAATGTTTGATGCTGACTGGAACGATGACCTTAGCGGTTACCCGGATCATCTTTCAGTTATGGCTGCAGAAATGTTCTATAAAGCATTGAATGATTTCGCTGAACTCTGCAAGAAACTTCCAGATGCTGCAAAATATGCTGATGTAATTAAAGACTGTGAAACAAAAGCTAATACAGTTAAAGAAAATGTAAACAAATACTGTATTGACTCAACAGGTGCTTATGTAAGACTTTTAGGACCTGGAAAAAATACAAAAGAATCTGTAGGTTCTGCTGATACTGATAATGTTATCTTCTTCGAACCAACAGCTTGGGCTGGATACAGTGGAATTGCTACAAAAGAACAGTTCCTTAAATCAAGTGAACAGGTTGATGCTAAACTCGCTGCAAAGGGTGGTGTTTGCATCTGTACAACAAGTACAACTTTATCAGAAGGAAAACTCCCTGATGATGACAGTGCTTACAAGAAGAATGCACCTGGTAAAAAGGAAAACGGAAGCTTCTTCAGACACCTTGAATCTTGGTACGTTGCTTCTATGTGCCGCTATGGTGAAGGTAACAAAGCATGGGATTTGTTCTATAATACACTTCCTGCGGTTTGTGATCAGCAGCTTGAAACTTATTCTGCTGAACCATTCGTTTACCCAGAATATGTTGCAGGTCCTTCTAGCCAGGATTATGGTAGAGCAGGTCACACATGGCTTACAGGTACAGCTCCTACAAGACAGAGAGTTGTTGTAGAAAACATTTTCGGTATTCAGCCAGATTATGACGGTCTTGTAATTGATCCTTGTGTTCCAGCTGAATGGAAGATTTTCTCTGCTGTAAGACGTTACCGCGACACAATGTTTGAAATTTCTTATTCTAATCCTGATGGAGTACAGAAAGGCGTTAAGTCTATTACTGTAGATGGAAAAGTTATTTCTGGAAACACAATCGGAAAAGAATTCCTTGACGGTAAAACTCATAAAGTTGCTGTTGTAATGGGTGCTTAATATATGGTTTGTTTTATCAATCATGATTTTACTTTAGTTCGTGATGATGAAGCTGATAAGAGCCTTAAGGAGTTTATGTGCAGTGATGCCGTAAAGAATTATCCTTATCCGGCTCTTGTTGATGCTGATAAAGCTAAATCTTTGTTGTCCGGTACATCTGAAAAAAATTATGATGATGTACTGGCACTTTCACGCTTTTCATTTATGGGAACTGATGGAATGCGTGGTAAGGTTTCGCTTGATGAAATGGACGAACGAAAAGCATTTGTTGAATATACTACAAATAATTTAATTACAAGACCTTTGATTAAAGCAGCTTCTCATGCATTTGCAAGAATGTGTGAAGAAAGAAATATTGAAAAGAAAGTTTGCATTGGAAATGACAGCCGAGATCTGGCTTTTGACTGGGCTTTAGAGACAGCTTTGAAAGAAGCATTTATGGAAGCAGGATTTTCTGTTGTAAACCTGGGTGTTATTCCTACTCCATATATTCCATGCTATATGCTTGCCAATAAAATCAGGGCAGGTGCTGTTTTAACTGCAAGTCATAATCCATCTAACCAGAACGGTATTAAATTCTTCCTTGATTCAAAGAAGCTTTTAAGTGATGGTGAAAACGGAGACTACATTCTTTCTGCTTATATGGTAGAAGAAGCACTTAATGGATTTAAGGGCAGTGGTAAATGCGATGTTTGCGAAAATGTTGATTATACAGATTATGCAGCAGACTTTTTAACTGGAATTGTTCCTTCTGATTTTGCAGAAACAGTAAAGAATTCTATTATTTATGTTGATACTGCAAATGGTGCATGGTCAGTTACTGCTGAAAAGTATTTTTCAAAAGCAAATATTAAAGTAAATCTTTTAAACCATAAGACTGAAGGTTTTAATATTAACAGAAACTGTGGTGTAGCGGAAATTGAAGGCCATACTTGTTTTAGTGCAGGTGAAATTGAGTCTTCTCCTGAAGTAGTTCAGAAAGTTTATGCCGAAGGTAAAAATGCTTCTTGCAATGTATACGGAATTGCTGTAGATGGTGACGGTGACAGAGGTTTTGCAATGAAATACGATAAAACTTCTGATTCTGTTATTGTTTATGACGGTGATGCAGAAGCATATTTAGTTTCTGAGCTTTTAGGCTTAAAGGATAAAAAGGCTGTATTTACAATTGAGTCTGATATTATGGCAGGCCTTGAAATGCAGAGAAAGTTTAATCTTGAGCCTGTTATGGTTGATGTTGGTGATAAATGGATTTGTAACCAGAATGCAAATGAACTTGCTTTAGGTTTTGAATCTTCTGGTCACTTTATTCTACCATGTAAGGTTGAAGGCACAAATGAACTTTTACTTTCTGGAAACGGACTTTTAACTGCTTTACTTTCGGTTGCTGCCCTTGAAAAAGGAATTGTTCCGTTTGAAAGAGGTTTTTCTGAAACATTTTATACATATTATGTTAACAAAAACTTATTCAGATACGGCAGTGAACTCTGGAAGCAGGATGAAGTAACTATTTGCGAAGGTTTTAAATCTAGCGGATTTGAAATGCAAAAAGTTACAATGAAAGACTTTAATGTTCTTGCATTCTATGCTAAGGAAAATGATAAAGTTGTTGGCCTTGTTTTCATTAGAAACTCTGGTACTGAAGATAAGAATGCAGTTTATTTGAAATGCTGTAAAGGCTTTGAAAAAAGACTGCTTCCTGTTGTGGAAAAAATTGTCAGTGTTCACAAAGACTGTATGCGTGATGTAAGCCGCGAAGAAGTTAAATGTGAAAACGAAATTTTAGACCTTATCAAGAAAAACGGCAGTGTAAAGGCTGAACAGCTTAGTTTTTCTACTGGTGTTGCAGTTTCTGCTTTCCACGCTTTGGTTAAAGAAAAAGTTATTTGTTGTAAAAGTGATGAATATTTTCTTTTGTAGTGTTAACTGACAGCTGAAAGTATTTAGTTTTTATAATGAACGAAATCCGATTTGATTTATTCAGGTCGGATTTTTTTTGTTTAAATCGCCAGAAAAAAACTCTAAAAGCCTACGCCTGATGCGGAAGGCGGCGAAGCCGGTGTAAAATTGCCTGCAATTTTATACTGGAGGGCGTAAGACCCGGAACCTGTAGCAGCAGGGTTGGGGATTATGTGTATGTTTTTTGTTTAAAATAAAAAAAGGGCTGGCGGTTAAGTTTTGTCAGCCCTTTGGTTAGGTTAAAATTTCGTCCTAAAAAAATGTAAAAGCTATAAATTACATTTCACAAGGATTTTCAAGCCACTTCATAATGTTTTCTGCGGTTGTAACTCTTGTGTCAGGCTTGCTTGAAATGTACTGCAAAAATTCTTCTACTGCTTCACGACGATCCTTTGCGATTGCTCTTATTTTTGTTTTTTCATCGCCTTCGAGGTCATAGATGTCGTATTTGTCAGAATAAATGTCTGTGTGCATTCCAAATGTGAATGGACAGCGGTTTCCGTCATAGCGTAAATCGAATGAATATTTCATTGTTGCAAGAGCGTCTGCTTTATCCATAAAGAACTGGAACCAGATATTCCAGTCCATGCCTGTAATTTTTCCGGTCTGCAAAATTGAGTCGTCGTCGCCTGAAGCTTCAAGTGCTCTCTGTCTTGCTCCTTTTGTTGTACCGTATTTTTCACAGAGTTCATCTGGCGGAATGATTAATACATATTCTGGAAGCTCCCAAAGTCCAGGGTGTTTCTCTACGAATGCTTTATCTCTTCCGTACTGATGGATTGCAACATATTCGTCTCCAGGGCTTCCTGCGTCTAAAGTGTATGGCCAGAAGAAGTCAGAACCGTCCTGATCATTCTGCATTCCTTCTTCGATTGTTGCGTCGTATTTGAATCCTCTCTGTTCAAGAGCACAGAATACGCCTTCATTGTATAAAAGATATGGTGTTCTGAATCCTACGATTTCTTCGCGCTTGATTCCCATTCCGTAATCGCTTTCACCAGATTTTACATCTGCTTTGTATGGTTTTGTTAATACATCAATACAAGCGTCAAATTCTTTTAACCAGTCTTCTGTGTTAAGCTTTGGAGTTCTTTGTGCAGGCTCTGTGTCCCAGTTGATTTCACAGCCCTGTGGGTGAGTGAAGGTATGACAGCCAATTTCGTGTCCTCTGTCTTTTGCTTCACGAATGATTCTTTTTAAGAGTGCATCGTCTTCTCTGTCGTTAGGAACTGCATTGTTTCCTTTGAAATAAAGTGTTGTCAAATATTTTTCACCGTCATGAATTGCTTTATTTCCTTTTCCTTCCGGGTTGTGGAATTTTTCAAATGTATCAAGTATAAATTTAATTCCACCTACTGAATTTGATTCAGGATATCCTGAGTATGCATTGTCGTCAAATGCGAATGACATAAACTGAGGAACTTTTTTTACATCAAGACCGTTTGGTGGAAGTTTTGATGGAAGTCTGCAAAATTTTCCCATATTTTTCTCCTTAAAGATATTTTTATTCATTTTTTGCTTTTGAGTGCATAATGACTGAATGAATTATAAATATTTCAAGTAACTATGTAAAGTAAGTTTCTTTATAGTTCACACGGATTTTCAAGCCATTGCCTTATATTTTCTGCTGTTGTAACTCTGGTGTCGCTTTTCTGGCTGATGTAATCCAAAAACTCAATTATGGTCTGGCGGCGCTGCTGTGCGTTTGCTTTTATTTTAGTAATTTCTTCACCTTCTAAATCATTTTTGTCGTAATTGTCTGAGTATATGTCTGTGTGCATTCCAAAGGTAAAAGGGCAGCGGTTTCCGTTGTAGCGAAGATCAAAGGTGTATTTCATTGTTGCCAGTGCGTCTTCTTTGTTCATAAAGTATTGAAACCAGATGTTCCAGTCGACTCCGGTAATTTTTCCGTCTTCAAGAATTGAATCTTCACCTTCTATGTCCCGAGCTCTTTTTCTTGCTCCTTTTGCTGTTCCGTATTTTTCACACAGTTCATCCGGCGGAATGATTAAAACATATACTGGCAGTTCCCAAAGTCCCGGGTGATTTTTTACAAATGCTTCTGACAGAGAGTAGTTGTCATTTGCTACAAATGCATCTCCGGGACTTCCTGCGTCTAAAGTGTATGGCCACAGGAAGTTTGTTCCGTCCTGCTCTGTCTGCCAGCCTTCTTCTATGGAAGCATCGTATTTGAAATTGAGCTGCTGTAAGGCTTCAAACACTGCGTCGTTATATGCAAGGTATGGGGTACGAAATCCTGTAATAGCTTCGCGGTTAAGACCCATTCCGAATTCGTTCTGTCCCGACACAACATTTTCATTATACGGTTTTGTTAAGATTTCTATGCAGTCACTTAGTTCTTTGTGCCAGTCTTCTGCATTTAAGTTTTCTTTTCTTAGAGGAGGCTCTTTTTCCCAGTCTACCGTAAAGCCTTCCGGATGTGTAAAGGTGTGGCTTCCGATTTCGTGTCCCCGCTCTTTTGCTTCGTGAATGATTTTCTTTAAGAGTGAATCGTCTTCCCTGTCGTTAGGAATTGCATTGTTTCCTTTGAAGTACAGTGTTACTAAATATTTTTCTCCATCGAATACGGCTTTGTTTCCGTTTCCTTTTGGGTTGTGATATTTTTCAAAAGTGTCCAGAATAAATTTTATTCCGCCTTCTGCATTTGATTCTTTATATCCTGAATAAGCATTGTCATCAAAGGCAAATGACATTAACTGCGGAATTTTTTTTACATCTAATCCATTTGGTGGAAGTGGTGAAGGTTTTCGATTTATTTTTTCCATTTCTATTGCCTGCTATGAATTTATTTTTTCTAAAGTATAAAAGTTTTAGTTGAAATGTGTAAAGTGATTTAATGAGATAAATTTTGCTTTGAATGAAAATGTCGTTTAAAAACTTTTGTTCAGGATTTATCGATTAAAAATATAAAAAAACTAAAGTTGAATATTAGTAAAATTTAATCTATTATTTTGCGTATGAATTGTATTAGTGAATTACCAAAGGATTTAAAAAACGTTCATCTGCATTTTGTTGGAATTAAAGGTACTGGAATGGCTGCCCTGGTTGAAATTCTTTTTCATAACGGTGCCATTATAACTGGAAGCGATGTCAGCGAAAGGTTTTATACCGACGCAATTCTTGAAAAGCTAAATATAAAAGTTCTTCCATTCAGCGAAAAAAACATTACTAAAGAAATTGATTATGTAATTTATTCTTCTGCATATAAGCTCGATAAAAATCCTGACTTAATCGAAGCGGTTAAACAGAATATCCCGACTCTTTTATACACACAGGCTTTAGGAAGCTACAGTTCAAAATCGTTTAGCTGTGGTATTTGTGGCGTTCATGGTAAAACTTCTACTACGGGTTTGGCAGGCTCTATAATGAAGCAGCTTTCCCTTCCGTCACAGGTTCTTGCAGGAAGTGTAATTAACAGTTTTGGAGATAAATGTACTTATACCTCGCAGTCATTCGATTCAGGGGTAAATGCCAGTGAAAGTAAAAATATTTTCATTGCTGAAACCTGCGAGTACCAGAGGCATTTTATGTCTTTCTGTCCGCAAAAAATTATTCTTACGAGCGTAGAAAGTGATCACCAGGATTTTTATCCGACTTATGAATCAATTCGTGATGCGTTTGTAGATTATGTTTTAAAGCTCCCGGCTAATGGTGATTTGATTTATTGTGCAGACGATAAAGGTGCCTGTGAAGTCCGTAACCTTGTACAGGAAAAGAGAAACGATATCAACTTTATTTCTTATGGAGAAAATGCTGAAGGAGATTTTAAATTAACTTTTGGTGAAACAGAAAATGAAGAGCAGAAGTTTAACATAAAAAGTCTTGGCGATTTTGCTTTAAAATTCCCGGGTAAGCATGAAGTTTTAGATGCGGCTGCTGCAATCGTTTTAAGTGTAAGGCTTTTGATGCAGTATAATCAAAATGTAGAAAATAATATTGAAAATATCCGCAAGGGACTTTTATCGTTTACAGGTGGAAAAAGAAGAAGTGAATTAAAGGGGCATTTTGTTACCGGCTCTAAAAATGATGTTATTGTAATTGATGATTACGGTCATCATCCTACTGCAATAAAAACAACTTTGGAAGGCTACAAAAAATTTTATAAAGGCAGAAGAATAATTGTTGACTTTATGAGCCACACCTATTCAAGGACTCAAAACCTGCTGAATGAATTTGCTTCGTGCTTTACAAGCTGCGATACACTTATCCTTCACAAGATTTATGCAAGTGCCAGAGAAAACATAAATGACTTTTCTATTACAGGAAAAACTTTATTCGAAGAAGCAAAAAAATATCATAATGATGTACATTACTTTGAAGAAATTCTGGACGCTAAGAATTTTGTTTTAGAAGAAATAAATAAAACTTCCGGTGATTTCCCAAACGGAATTCTTTTTGTAACAATGGGTGCCGGCGATAACTGGAAACTTGGAGAAGCAATTTTGGAGGCAAACAAATGAATAGTATGACAGGCTATGCCTATAATGAAGTGCAGACAGAAAATGCTGTTGTTTCTGTAGAGATAAAATCCGTTAATTCGAGGTTTCTGGATTTAACTATAAACCTTCCGTCGTATCTTAATTCTCTCGAAAGTTTTTTCCGCTCTAAAATTACAGAAAAGCTTTCGCGCGGTAAAGTTGACGTTTATATAAAGATTAAAGAGCTTTCTTCTGTAAATGATTTTGATGTTGATATGAATATGATTGCTGCTCTAGGAAAAATTTATTCGAAAGCATTTGACGCTTTGTGTAATCAGAATTGCATAGTATCAAATTTAAGATCAGAAGAAAAAATTTTTTCGATTACTACAGAAATCTTAAAGCAGAATGGTGTAATTGTTTCAAATAAAAATTATGATGCAGATAAATATAAAGAATTAATTGCACCGGTTTTTGAAATGTCTTTAAATAAATTATGTGAAGACAGAACTCGTGAAGGTGAAAATTTAAAAATCGATTTACTTGAAAAGCTTTCGAAACTTGATGACTGTGCTTTATTCTTTAAGAACTGGCAGCCTAAAATGGAAGAAGCATTCAAGACACAGATTCTTGAAAGATTTAATGAACTCCTGAAGGACAAGGTTGATGAAAATCGTGTCATGACAGAAGTTGCAGTCCTTATGGTTAAGTTTACGATTAATGAAGAAATAATCCGTCTGCAGAGCCATTTAAAAGCAATGAGGGATGAAATTACAAATAATGAAACTCCGGGAAAAAAGCTGGATTTTATCTGTCAGGAAATTAACAGGGAAATAAATACAATAGGAAGTAAAAACCAGTTTGTAGAAGTTGGGACCATGGTAATTACTGCAAAAGATTCACTTGAAAATATTCGTGAACAGGCTAAAAATGTAGAGTAGGGCACTTATAGGAGAAAAACAATGGAAAAAGAAATTCGTGTTGCAATTAGCGGAAAATCTGGCTGTGGAAATACAACTGTTTCAACTCTGCTTTCACAAAAATTAAATGTGAATCTTATAAATTATACTTTCAGGCAGCTGGCAGAAGAAAAGGGAATGACTCTTGCACAGGTAATTGAAAATGCAAAAACTGATGACAGCTACGATATTTTTGTAGACACACACCAGGTTGAACTTGCACAGGCATGCAGCTGCGTTTTAGGAAGCCGGCTTGCAATCTGGATGTTAAAGGAAGCAGATTTAAAAGTGTATTTGTATGCTTCTCCAGAGGTTAGGGCAGAAAGAATTTTAAATCGTGAAGGCGGAGATTTACAGCAGATAAAAGATTTTACTTCCATGCGCGATGAAGAAGATTCCAGACGATATAAAAAGCTTTATAATATTGATAATAATGATTATTCATTTGCAGATTTAGTAATTGATACTGCAAAATATAATCCCGAGCAGATTGTCGAACTAATTCTAGAGGAACTTAAAAAGAGGGCTTTAATTTAATCAGTCTTCTTTTGCTTTGTTTTCGAACTTTGTGTAATAAGCAAGGAACACAACAGGAACATCGCCTACAGGACCGTTTCTCTGTTTTGCAATAATAATTTTTCTATCCTGAACACCGTCGTAGCCTTCGTTTGTTTCTTTGTTCTTGCTTCTGTCGCCGTGAATAAACATTACAACATCAGCGTCCTGTTCTATAGAGCCTGAACCTCTAAGCTGTGCAAGGTTTGGTTCATCGCCTTCTGCATTTCGGTTTACCTGACACAATATAACGAGTGGAATTTCAAGCTCTCTGGCAAGGCTTTTTAGTGATTTAGAAATAGCTGACTGCTGGTCATACATTGCCTGCTCTTCATGTTCACTTGTAATCAAGCCAATGTAGTCAATGAAAATTATTTTTACATCATGCTCCCGTTTCATTCTTCTTGCAGCCGCTCTCAAATCAAGTAATTTCATGTTTGGTGTGTCTACAATGTAAAGAGGTGCGTTATAACAAACTCCACACGCATCCTGCAATTTCTTGAACTCTTCCATACGAAGAATACCGCTTCTAATTTTTTGGCCTGGAATTCGTGCTATCTGTGAAAGAAGACGCGAACAGATTTGCTCTGCTGACATTTCAAGACTAAAGAATCCGCATGGAATCTGATTTTCTATGGCAATATTCTGCATCATCGAAAGTGCAAGTGCCGTTTTACCCATTGAAGGGCGTGCGCCAATAATTATCATTTCGCTGTTCTGGAAACCGCTGGTCATACTGTCTAAGAGAGTAAGTCCTGAAGGAATACCGGAATATGCTCCGTGATTTTTGTATCTTGCATCAATTAAATTTATTGCTTTAGGAATAACTTCCTGCATCCCTAAAATTCTTGACGACTGATTACTGCCGGTTAATTTAAAAATCTTTTGTTCAGATTCTTCGAGGATGGTTCTTGCTTTTTTTGTTTCATCAAAACTGTCTGCCTTGATTTCAGAAGAAATTTGAATTAAATCTCTTCTGACTGAATTGTCAAAAACCATTTGTGCATAGTAAGAAACATTTGCACTTGTAGGAACAACATTAGTTAAAGAGGCAATATATGCTTCTCCTCCGGCTGCATCCAGGGTTCCGTTTTTTTTCAATACATCACTGATTGTAAGAATATCGCCTTTTTTGCCCATTGTAGAAAGTTCAATCATTGCGGCGTAAATAATCTGGTTTCTTGAATCATAAAAACTTGAACTTTTTAAGAAAGTACTAACTTCACCAATTGCTTCCCAGTTAAAAAGGAGTGCGCCTAAAGTTGCCTGTTCTGCATCTAAATTATGTGGTGGAATCTTGTCTTTAAAATCCATAAAAACCTCTTAACCTCTTTTGATATAGAAAAAAATACCCCGCATTTAGTCTTGCGGGGCTTGTAAACAAAATAAAGCCTTAATTATTCAGCTTTTGCTTCTTCTGCAGCTTCCTTTACTTCTTCTTTTGGAGCTTCAGCCTTAGCATTTTTATTTTCTTTCTTTGCCTTTTCAGCAGGTTTCTTTTCTTCAGTTTCCTGTGCAAGAACATTTACTTTTACTTCTGCAACAGAAGCTTCGTAAAGGTGTACTTTTACAGCGTACTTACCAACCTGTTTAATTGTAAGACCTGGAATTTCAATCTTCTTTCTTTCGATTTCAAGACCATTCTTAGCATAGAACTCAGCAAGAGTAAGGTTTGTAACGGCACCATAAAGTTTTCCGTTTGAACCTGCAGGCATTGTAAGTTCAACTTCAAGTGCTTCGAGTTTTTCTTTAAGAGATGCACTGTCAGCTCTTTTCTTTGCTTTTCTTTCTTCTATTTCAGCTTTCTTTCCTTCAAAATATGCAACGCTTTCTGCATTGTAAGGAACAGCTAAGCCTCTTGGGAAAAGATAGTTTCTAGCGTAACCGTTAGCAACATTTTTTTCATCACCCATTTCACCAAGGTGTTTTACATCATCATTTAAAATAACTTTCATTTCAAGCTCCTAAAAAATTATATTCGAATTGTTACCAGGAGTTGGCTCAATTCAAAATTTATTGTTTTCCAGATGTTTTAATTTGTAAAAATTACTCAGTAACAAATGGAAGTAAACAAATTGCTCTTGCTCTCTTAATTTCAACAGCAAGCTGCTTCTGGTGTTTTGCACAAGTTCCAGTAATGCGGCGAGGAAGAATCTTACCTCTTTCTGTTGTAAATCTTTTTAAAGTATCAATGTCTTTATAATCGATTTTTCCTTTGTTAGCACAGAAGCGACATACTTTCTTGTGGAAGAATGTCTTGTTCTTTGCACCTCTGGCACCACGAACTTCATCTTCGCGTCCAGAGTTCTGAAGCTGTTCCTGAGTTACAGCTGCATCTTCTACTTTCATTTCTTCAGATTCAATGATTTCGTCTGACATAATTTGCTCCTTAATAATTTGCGGTTTTTACCGTTTTATCCCAGTCTTTATAAATTAGAATGGAATATCATCAGGGAATGAATTTGTATCGCCACCATAAGACTCTTCATTAGAAGAATATGATGTGTTCTGGGTTTGATTCTGTGTAAATGTTGGTCGTGGCTGATACCCCTGTGAAGATTCTGAATTAGAATAAGAATCTGAATTTTCAGCTCTACCACCTAAAAGTTCTACAGAATTTGCAACGATTGTAACTTTACTGAATTTTTGACCGTCTTTTTCCCAGCGATCCTGTTTTAATGAACCCTGAATTGCAACTTTTTTTCCTTTAAGAAGATATGGCTTTATAGCTTCTGCCGGTTTACCAAAATATGAAATTTCAAAGAAGTTAGCTTCACTAATCCACTGGTCTCCGTCTTTTCTGCTGCGGTTTGAGGCAATTGAAAACTTTGCAACAGCTCCTCCATTGTTAAAATAGGAAAGCTCTGCATCTTTTGTCAAATTACCGATTATCGCAACTGTGTTTAAATCTGATGTTGCTGCCATTTATCTATCTCCTTAGAAAAAACTAAAAAAAAGATTATGCTTCCTGATCTTCTTTAAGAACGAACATATACTTTAGAAGATTTTCATTAAGCTTGAATTTTACATCCATTTCAGAAATTTTTGCTGGATTAGCTTTAATGTGAAGAAGAAGGAACTTACCTCTCTTGTTCTTCTTTACTTCATAAGTAAGGTCTCTTTCACCGAAAGGTTCTTCTTTTTCGATTTCTACACCAAAATTAGCAAGGTCAGCTTTAAGTGTTTCTAAACCTGCATTGTACTTTTCATCCTTAATTGGATAAATAGTCATAAGTTCATACTTTCTCATGTACGTCTCCTTATGGTCAAAATGGGAACTGCATGCGCGGCTCCAAGGGGTATCAAATATTAACAAATTCATTTTTTTAAGTCAATTCAACTGCTTTTTTTAATTGTAATTTTTTACTTGCTAGAATATAATTTTAATTATGAGTAAAAACAAAATACTAAAGCTTATAGCATTATTTTTCTTCTTTATAAATTTTGTAAATTTTTCGTATTCTCAAAATGTTATAGATTTTGAAAGCTTAGCAATGAGCGGTTCCTTAACCGATATCCAGGGTGTATGCAGAAAAAATCCTAAATTAAATACAAGTCAGGTTTTTGGCTCAAATCGTGAAACCTTTTTAATGCTTGTAATAAAATATAACAGGCCTTCTGAAGTTGTAAGCTTGTGTCTTTCTTCCGGTGCAGATGTTACTGCAAAAACAAAAGACGGAAGAACAGCAATCATGTATGCTGCAAATTATAACTCTCATGCAGATGTATTAGAGATGCTTATAAAAGTTGGAACAAGTTCTCCTGCAAAATGGAAAAAAAGAGTAGAAGAAAAAGATAAACATGGAAAAACTTCATTTGATTATGCAAAAGAAAATCCATCAAATTCGAATCTATACAATTTATTGGAAAAGTTTGGTGATGATCCAAGAGTCGAAGCAGAGAAAAAAGCTAATGCAAAGAAAAATAAAAAATCCGGAAAAGAAACAGAAATAAAGCTTGATAATGAAGCTGACTCAGTAGTTTCTTTTGTTACTCTTAGAGAACCTGAACCAGAAGTTGAAGTTAATGCAGTTGATGTTGATGAAGTTTCAAAAGTAAACAAGCTTATAGACGGAAAAGAAGATGATCAGCCTAAAGTAGAAATTACAGTTGCTCCTAAAGAAGAAGAAAAAAAGGTTGAAGTAGTAGTTGAACAAAAGCAGCCTTCAGTAGAAATTGCAACAGCTAAAACAGAAACAAAAGCAGAAAAAACTCAGGTAGAAAATAAACCGGTTCAGGAAGAAAAGAAATCTGCAAAAGAATTAAAGAAACTTGAACAGGAAGAAAAGAAGAGACTTGAGGAAGAAAAGAAAAAGCTTGAAGAAGAAAGAAAGAAAGCTGAACAGGAAGAGAAGAAGAGACTGGAAGAAGAAAAGAAAAAGCAGGCTGAAGAAGATAAGAGAAAAGCAGAGGAAGAAAAGCGAAAAGCTGAAGAAGATAAAAAGAGAGCAGAAGAGGAAAAGAAGAAAGCTGCTGCAGAAGAAAAGAAAAACAAAAAGAATAAGAAAGAAGAAGCCTCTGTTTCATCTGTAAGTTCAGAAGTTCCTGTAGAAAGCAAAACAAATTCAAAATCAAAACTGAAGAATAAAAAATCACAGATAAAAGACACTGTTGAAGATTTGGAAGTAGAAAAAGAAGAGCCTGTTTCAAAGCCGGTTGTTGTGCCGGAGAAAAAACAGGAGCCGGTTTCAAATAACTTACCGGTACAAACTGAAAAACAAACAGAAAAACAAACTGTAGTGCCTGAAATTCAAACTAAAGAAGAAACAAGCACTGCTCAAAATACAGCCTCTGCCGAAGAAACAAAAAATCTTTTGGCCGAAACAGAACAGCAGAGAAAAGAAATTGCTGTAATGGAACAGGAAAATCAGAGGGCAAAGAAGCAGCAGGAAGATGAGAAAAAGCTTTTAGAGCAGCAGCAGAAAGAACTTGAAAAAGCACGAAAAGAATTAGAATATCAGAGAGAATTATTTGAACAGGAAAAATTGCGCCAGAAAGAGTTACAGAAACAGCAGGAAGAAGAACTTGCAAAAGAATCACAGAATGCACAGATTAAAATGTACACAAATACTTTTATATATGACTATATGAAAGATGATACGGATGAGACTCAAAAGAAAGAAAAAGAATATACTATTAAAGATCCAAACCTTGCAGATAAAAATGGCGTAACGCTTTTAATGAAGGCTGCAAAAGCAAGTAACTTGTGGGAAGTGAAAAAGCTTCTTGAAATGGGTGCAGATGTTCAGTCCCGCGACAAAGACGGCTGGACCGCTTTAATGTATGCCGTTCGCTATCAGAATGACTTTGAAATCATAAATCAGCTTGTAAAAAAAGGTGCATATATCCGCGTAAGAAATAAACACAATGCTACACCGCTTTTACTTTCTGCAAATTATTCTGAGAACCCTGAAATTTTAAGCTTCCTTATGAAGAATCGTTCTGTAACAGAAGACGAAGTGTTCAAGGCATTTATTTTTGCATTAACTTCATCTAATGGAAGTGATTTTGTAAAGACTACAAAGGTCCGCTTATTCATTGATCAGGGAATCCAGGTAAATAGAATCTGGAAGGGAAAAACACCTTTAATGTACGCTGCTCAATTTGGAACTTCAAATCAGGTAATTCAGCTTTTGCTTGACAGTGGGGCAAAGCCTGGTTTAAATGATGCTGAAGGAAAAACTGCATTTGATTATGCCAGGGAAAACTTAAATCTCGAAAGGGATAATACTTTCTGGGCACTAAATAGTTCTGCAAGGTAAAAAATGCGTATAACAGGCGGAAAATTAAAGGGCAGAGTTACAGAAACTCCAAATGGAAAAATGGCAATCAGACCTGCAATGGACAGAATGCGGGAATCTGTTTTTGACATTATTGGAGACAAACTTTCAGAAGCATCTTTCTTAGACTTATTCAGCGGTTCAGGTACTATAGCTTTAGAAGCGGTTTCTCACGGCTGCAAAAATGTAGATTTGTGCGAAATGGACCGAAGCAAAGCAAAAATTGTATTCAAAAATGTTTCTATGGCAGAAGAATTAGGCGTAAGGGTGAACTGTCATTTTATGGCTGTAGAATTATTTTTAAGGCGCTGTAAAAAACAGTACGATTATATTTTCTTAGATCCTCCGTTTCCATATAAATTCAGGCAGGAACTTATAGAAACAATAGCGAAGAAGAATTTATTAACGGACAACGGAACTTTGCTCATTCATTATCCACAGGAAGATTCTTTACCGGAAAAAATTGAAAATCTTACTCTCAGCGATAAAAGACTTTACGGCAGGTCAATCGTGAATTTTTATAAAAAAGCATTATAATTTTAAATATGAACTTTGTTTTATTTAAAAAAAGTAGAGAAAATAGAATTATTAATAAATCTTAAAAATTTTCTTGACAAATCAAAAACTCAATATAAAATTATATTAGTTCTTGAGTATCAAAAAGGAAAGGTATGAAAGAAGAATTAAAAAATCAAATTGACCTTAAACAAGGTAATTACGGATTTATAAAAGTTACGGACCAGCCGGTAGATGGAATTTCTGATTCACAAAAGGTTCAACTTATTAGAAAAGCAAATGCTCTGTTCAATGAAGGAAAGTTTGATTTAGCAAAGCGTATTTATATGACAGCAGGTTATTCAGATGGTTTAACCCGTCTGGGAGATAAATATGCTGAAAAAAACGAAGTTCTGGAAGCTCTAAAAATGTATGTTCTTGCACACAATAAGCGGAAAATAGAGCCTCTGGTTGAAAAAATGTCAAAAGTTGTTTCAGTTTTAATAAAAGAAGATTAATAAAAGTATAAAAGGTAAAAAAATGGAAGAAGAAAAAATTGAATTAGAAAATGATGACTTACAGCAGCCCGCTGGTTTTGGATTCGATATGCTTGATAATCAGGAATTCGATGAGCAGAAAACAGAAGATTCACCTAATAGTGAAATTTCTGACCTTTCAAAAAAAGGCTACCAGAAGCTGAAGGAAAACAAAAACGAAGAAGCTATTTCAATTTTTAATAAAATCCTTGAAATCGAAGAAAACAACAATTATGCCTTAGTTGGTCTTGGTGACAGCGAAAGAAAAAGACATAACTATAAAGAAGCCATAAAATATTATTCAACCTGCCTGGAATATTATCCCGGAAACAACTATGCTTTATTTGGTTTAGCTGACTGTTATAAAGCAACAAATCATTACAAGCAGGCAATTTCAATCTGGGAAGAGTATTTGATTCACGATGACAGAAATATAACTGTATTAACCCGTGTAGCAGACGCCTACAGAAAAATCCACGACTTTAAGAAATCAAAACAGGTTTATTTAAATGTATTGGATATGGAAGAAGATAATGCTTATGCTTTAATCGGCTTAGGACATCTTCACTATGATTTCAGGGAATACAAAGACGCACTTTTTTACTGGACAAGAATGTTCGAAATCAATGAAACTAATTGCGATATCAGAGTGCTTACTTCAATAGGTAACTGCTATAGAAAATTAAAAATCTTTGACAAAGGTTTAGTTTATTTTGATAAAGCACTTGCTCTGGAACCAAAAAACTTTTATGCACTGTTTGGAATTGCTGACTGCTATCGTGGCTTAAACCAGCAGTTCCGTTCTATAGAATACTGGAATAAAATTTTAGAGTTTGATCCTAATAACAAAGTTATTTTAACCCGTGCAGGTGACGCTTACAGAAATACCGGCGATTATGAAAAAGCAACTTCTTATTATAACCGCGCAATGGATATTGATTTCGACATTTATGCTGCTTTAGGTTTAGCTTTAATCTGTAAATGTGAAGGTAAATATAAAGAGGCTATGGACCGTCTGGAAAATCTTATTAAAAATGATGAAAAGAATTTCAGGCTTTATATTGATTTAGCTGATTGTCATATGAAATTAAATCAAAGGCAGGAAGCTGTTCAGGTTTTGCAGAGATTTCAGAAGCTTGGCCTCAGAAGCCAGCCTGTCAGTGACTACTTGAATAGAATCCTGAATAATAGATAATCATTATATGCAAAAAATACAGTTAATGTCTTTATTCCCCTCAGAAATTGCAGGTGAGTTGGGATTAGCCCAGGCTTTTCGCGCAAAGCAGATTTATTCATGGATTGTAAAAGGCGTAACATCATTTTCTCAAATGAAAAATCTTGATAAAGCCACTTTACAAATTTTAGACGAAAAATGCGATTTATATTCATCACAAGTTTACAACGTATTAAAAGATCCTGATGGAACTATAAAGCTGCAGATAAAGCTTTATGACGGAAATATAATCGAAACAGTGCTTTTAACAGACAGGGAAGGGCGTAAAACTGCCTGTGTAAGTTGTCAGGCGGGCTGTGCAATGAAATGCGCTTTTTGCCAGACAGGACAACTGGGACTTTCAAGAAACCTGGAAGCAGGTGAAATTGTAGAAGAGTTTTATCACCTGGAAAGGGAAGCAGGCACTCTGGATAATATTGTTTTTATGGGCATGGGAGAGCCTATGCAGAACCTGACGCAAATCAGAAAGGCTGTAGAAATTCTAACAGATCCAAACGGAAGAAACTTAAGTGCAAGAAGAATTACTTTAAGTACCTGCGGCATAATAAAGGGAATCTATGAGCTTGCAGATAAAGGTCCTAAGGTTCATCTTGCAATTTCTTTAACAACGGCAAATCCTGAATTAAGGGAACAGTTAATGCCTGTTACAAAAGGAAATCCTTTGCCTGAACTAAAAAAAGCAATTCAATATTTTACGGATAAAACCGGTTCGAGAGTAACCTTTGAAGCAGCCTTACTTTCAGGAAAAAATACAGATTCAGAAAGTGCAAAAAGACTCGCTGATTTTGCAAGCGGAATTCCTGTTTACATAAATTTAATTCCCTGGAATGAAGTTCCCGGCCTTGAGTTTAAATCTCCGTCTCAAAATGAATGCAGAAGATTTGTAAAAGAACTGGAATCTTACGGCTTAAACGTTAACTTACGGGTAAAGCGTGGCTCTTCAATCGGCGGTGCCTGCGGTCAACTTGGTAAAACTATAAAAAATCCGCAATAAAAAGTAATAAAAACTAGTTTTAAGGTTGCCTTTAGTCTTGAAATTATTATAAAATTTCTCCTAAATAGCGAAGATTATAAAAATATTTCTTGAGTATTTGAAATTGTAAGTTTATAATCTTAGTTATAGAAAAATATGGAGGTAATAATGGAACGAAAAATATATGTTGCTGGAATGGATGATGATGCTACTGCTTCAAAAGTAGATGCAGCTGTTAAGGCTGTTGCAGGAGTATCTGACTGTGTTTCTACAGCAGCTAAATGCCAGGTTCTTGTTACATATGATGAAAATGCAGCAGGAATAGATGATGCTATTTCTAACGCAATCAGTTCAACTGGAGTTACCGTTTTAGGCTGATTATGAAAATAACCATTCTGGATGGAAATGCATTAAATCCGGGAGATTTATCATATAAGCCTCTGGAAAAATTTGGTGAAGTTACAGTTTATCCTCGTACAAAAGATTCTGAAGTCATAGAAAGAATTGGCGACAGCGATGCTGTATTGCTGAATAAAATAAACATAACAGAAGAAATATTAAGTGCCTGTCCAAAACTTAAATACATTGGAGTTCAGGCGACAGGTTATAACGTAATAGATTTACAGGCGTGCAAGCGGCACAATGTAACCGTAACAAATGTTCCTTCTTACAGTACAGCCGGAGTTGCCCAGTTAACTTTTGCCTTTATAAGTGAATTTGCCTGCCACACTCAGCTTCATTCGGATTCAGTAATGAACGGAGACTGGGTAAAAGCCCTTGATTTCTGCTACTGGAAAAAGCCTTTAATCGAGTTAGAAGGAAAAACGCTTGGAATTTTCGGCTACGGAAACATTGGAAAGAGGGTAGAAAAAATTGCACAGGCGTACGGAATGGAAGTAATTGTTTGTACGCGCACTAAAAATCCTGAAATAAAAAATCCTGTAGATAAAGAAACTCTTTTTAAAGCGTCTGATTTTTTAACACTTCATGCACCTTTAACAGAAGAAACAAAATATCTTGTAAATAAAGACACACTTAAGCTGATGAAAAAATCTTCATATATAATAAACACTGCCCGCGGTCTTTTAGTAAATGAAAGCGATTTATGTGAAGCCTTAAATAGCGCTCAGATTGCAGGTTATGCAGCGGATGTTGTAAGTGAAGAACCAATGAAAAGCGATAACCCTCTGTTAAAGGCAAAAAACTGCATTATTACACCTCATATTGCCTGGGCCGCAACAGAAACACGACAGAGACTTTTAAATATTGTTATAGATAATCTTGAGTCATTTATAAAAGGAAGTCCAGAGAATGTAGTTTCTTGATTATTGACTTATTTATAAATACTGAATATTGTTTAGCAATATTAATTTTGAAAGAGGCGTATTATGGGAAGAACAATTGCGCAGAAGATTTTTGATGCACATTTAGTAGAAAAACCATTTGAAGGAACAAACATTTTAAAGTTAGACAGAGTTTTTTGTCATGAAATTACAACTCCAATTGCAATCAATGACTTAGTAGAAAGAAACAAGGACAGAGTTTTTGACCCAACAAAAATTAAAGCTGTTATAGACCATGTAACTCCTGCTAAAGACAGTAAGTGCGCTATGCAGGAAAAAATTCTTCGTGAATGGGCAAAGAGAAACGACATAAAAGATTTCTTTGACATAGGTTCAAACGGTGTATGTCATGCAATTTTCCCTGAAAAAGGCTTTGTTCGTCCAGGCTTTACAGTAATTATGGGCGACAGTCACACTTGTACACACGGAGCATTCGGGGCATTTGCTGCAGGTGTTGGAACTACAGACCTTGAAGTAGGAATTTTGAAGGGTGTATGTTCATTCCGCGAACCTAAGGCTATTAAATTCGTTCTTAACGGAAAGTTAAAGAAAGGCGTTTATGCAAAAGACGTAATTTTATATTTAATCGGTCAAATCGGTGTAAACGGAGCTACAAACTGCGTTACAGAATTCACTGGTCCTATAATCGATGCAATGAGCATGGAAGAAAGAATGACTGTTTGTAACATGGCAATTGAAGCCGGCGGTACAAGCGGAATCTGTTTCCCTGATATGACAACAGTAGAATATTTGTGGCCGTTTATAAAGGATGAATACGAAAGCAAAGAAGCTGCATTAAAAGACTTCTCTAAGTGGATTGATGATGAAGATGCAGAATACGAGAAGGTTTTAACTTTTGACTTGTCAGATTTGGAACCTGTATGTACAATTAACTATAAGCCTGATCAGATTAAAAAAGTTTCTGAAATGAAGGGAACAAAGGTTGACCAGGTTTATATTGGTTCTTGTACAAACGGAAGAATCAGCGACTTGCGTGTTGCTGCAGAAATCTTGAAAGGTCATAAAATTGCTGAAGGTGTAAGGGGCATTGTAAGTCCTGCAACTCCTAAAGTTTATAAAATGGCTTTGGAAGAAGGTATTATAGAAACATTTATGGATGCAGGTTTCTGTGTTACAAACCCGACATGTGGAGCCTGTCTTGGAATGAGTAATGGTGTTTTAGCAGAAGGTGAAGTTTGTGCTTCTACAACAAACCGAAACTTTAACGGAAGAATGGGTAAAGGCGGTATGGTTCATTTAATGAGCCCTGCAACTGCTGCTGCAACTGCTATTGCCGGTACAATAGTTAATTCCAGTCTTTACGAAGGCTGAAAAAGAGTAGTCTGAAACATTAAGTTTAGACGCTCTGAAAATAAATTAAAGAGGAAAGCGATGAAACAATTTGGTGGAGAGGTTCTTTTCTTGGATCGTTCAGATATAAACACTGACGAAATTATTCCTGCAAAGTATTTGACTGAAAATACAAAAGTTGCATTAAAGCCGTATTTACTTGAAGATTTAAAACTCGATGGTTTTAATTCAAAGACTGATATTGCCGGAAAAAAAGTTATCATTACCCGTGAAAATTTTGGCTGCGGTTCCAGTCGTGAACATGCTCCGTGGGCACTTGAGGTAAATGGAATTTATTGTGTAATCGCTGTAAATTTTGCGCGTATTTTTAGACAGAATATGTACAACTGTGGTTTACTTGCACTTGATATGTCTAAAAAAGATATAGACGATATGTTCCACACTTTTGCTGACAAAGATACTGAATGCAAGATTGAGCAGAAAGAAGATGGAACCTGGAAAGTAAAACTTATTGCCGGTTCACTTTCAAAAAGCTACCCATTCAAGCTGGAAGGATTTGAAAAAGCTTTAATTGAAAATGAAGGCTGGATTGGTTACGCTGACAAAAATTACTAAGCTGGTTTAATACTAATCTATTGTAATAAATTCTTAGCAAGAATAAAAAAAAAGACTGATTGAAACAGAAGTTTTAATCAGTCTTTTTTTGCGCGGTAAAAATACGGTGGTTGAGCCTGGTCGAAACCACCATAAGCTTTACCTTTTTATCTAGCAAAAATGCGGTGGTTGAGCCTGGTCGAAACCACCATAAGCGTTTCCTTTTTGCTGGTTACATATTATTTAGCGTCAAGGTCGTCGTTTGTAACATTTGAAATTGAAGTCAAGTCAGTAAGCTTTAGTAAATCAATTCTTCCGTTTTCAAGAGTTACTACCAGACCTTTTTCTGTAGCAATAATTGGTGTAGAAGGTGAAACTTTAACAGGGCTCTTTAAGAGTAAGTCTAAGTTCTTATTGTATTTAGCAACCTTATAAGAAGAATCTTCTGAAATTACACAATAATAATCACCCTTGTATTCAACAAGAACAGAATCTTTACTTAAAGTCTCATTTGATTCCTTTTGAATCTCCATTTTTGTTCCGTCTAAAAGACAAAGCTTTACGGCACCAATTTTTGACTCTTCACCACAAATTGCAAGGTACATAAGGGAAGTGTCAATTGACTCATCATTTGTTTCAACCTTTACATTTGAAACCGGAATAATAGTTCTGTCCCTGATTTGAGTTACGGGGCTTTCCTTTATAATGCTTCCATCGTTAGCATCCACACGAACCATAGCGCTTAATTTTTCAGCTTCATTTGTAATCTTTAAGCCCACTACAGAATCAATTTCCTTAGCCTTTGCATCTTCAACAGCTTTCTGGTCTTTAGCAATTTCTTTTCTTTCTTCCTGAGCTTCAGTTATTTTTTTGTCTGCAAGCTGCTGTTGTGTGGTAGCTTCTTTCTGAGCCTGTTCAGTTACTTTTTCCTGCTCTTTAGTTTTTTCTGCTTCCTTTTCAGCATCCTGTTTAGCGGTGTCAGCGGCTTCCTGTTTCTTTTCAGCTTCTTTCTGTTTCTGCTTGTCGTTAGGGTTTTCCTGAGCTGCTTTTTTAGCCTTGTCAGCTTCTTCCTGCTTTTTCTTAGCATCTTCTTCTGCTTTCTTTTGTGCCTGTTTCTGTTCTTCTAGTTTTTTATTTTCTTCAACAGATTTTTTTGCAGAGGCCTGAGCTTTTTCTGTGGCTTTTTCGCTTTCTCTTTCCTTAATGCCAACCATGTTCTTGCGCTCATCAATTCCCTTGTCATCTTCTTCTTTCATAGATTCAATAACAGTCTTATCGCTGATAACAGAAGTATCAACTGAAGAAAGACCTGGATCAAAAGAACCGAGTGGAATTACAATCTGTGAAGCACCAGGCCATTCATTCCATTTAGTAGAAAGTCCGCATTTTTCCTTAGTAAGATTATTTGTAACGACAGCCTTATACTTCTTCTGGAAGCTTTCTAAATCCCCGCGGTAAACGGCATTGTAAACAGTTACAAACACTGCGAGAGTGTCAGCGTCCTGAGTGTCATAAGAATAGGCTTCTGTAAGGTATGCAGAAATAATTCTCCTCAAGTTTCTGATATGGTCAACAGTTGCGTTTTTATTGATAATGATAATATCAGCATCGAGACCATTTTTTTCGTTTTCATCAATTGCGTGTATAACAGAATATTTTGCATTTGTGTTATATTGTGCGCTTTTATTAGGTTCAGCTTTTACAAATTTACCAAGCCCTGTACCAATAGATTTTATAGCCTCTACAGTTTCAATTACAGAGTGCGGACCATTGTAGTTTTCAAACCTGATTGTACCATCTCCACCTGTAGACTGAATTTCTTTTTCATTTACATCAAGTGCGTAACTAAATCCAGTAAAAAATACAAGAGACATTAAAAGAGTGACAAGAGTTTTTTTCATATTTTCCTCCAAAAAACTTCTATAATTATAACATTATTTAACCATAACAAAAAGTTTTTTTTGTTTTTTTCACGGTGAGCTAATCTTTAGGAGTGTTTCCCTCGCATATGCTTTTATCTGTTCGTCGTACTGGGGATAAAACAGCTGCGTAAGAATTTGACTGACATTTTTTACAAAGTAATCTTTTCCCATAAATGCACTTAAATCGTATAAGGCATCGCATACAAGTTTATGAGTAGTTACATCATCATTTTTGAGCTTTACCCTTACGATATTGTCTAAAGCCTTTACAAGAGTTTCGTTATAATCAAATTTAACACTGGAAATTAAGCTGATGAAATTTCTTAGCATGGTTAAATCATTTTCTTTTTTAAGAAGGGTAGAAAGCTTCTGCGTAAAATCAATTGTCCCTGTTTTTGTCATTAAAGAAATAATCTGAAGTTCATAATTTCTGTCTTTCGCAAACGATAAATTTTTTGTCGTGTAGTTCCAGTCGCTTACAGAATACTCTGCAAGAATGTCTTCCAGTTCTGCATTAATCCTTTGTATGTATTCAATTTCTTTTTCATCATAATCGCCGGTGGTAAAATCCTGTAAAATTTTTTCGTACAGATTCTGCGGAATCGCCTTTTCCAGAGCCTGTGAAGAAGACAAATAATTATTGCCGCGTCCTAAAAATTCTTTGTAGGTTGCAGGCACAAACTGCTTTAGAAAATCCTTATTGCCTGTATTTGCTTTTTTCGTTCCGGAAAACACTTTGTAAAATTCTATGTTCCAGTTTGCATTTAAAACCGCCAGCGAATTTGTTGCCGTAAACAAAACGTAATCAATTTTATTCTTTGCTTTATAGTCCAGCCGCGCAATCAATTCCCCGTATACTGTATAAACAAAAGCGTGCTGTAAATTAGACAAAAGAATAAAGTCATTGTGCATCTGGGCATAAGTAATACCGCCTTCAAGTTTTGAACCTAAATACAAAGTCACAAGTGTGTAGCCGCTTGAAGAATTTATTATAGAAATATATTTACCGCCTTGAGTTGAAACAATGATTTTTTTCCTGTCAGATGAAACCTCTAGGATTCTTGAATCTTCTGCGAGTTTACTTGAATTGATTACGAAACTGGAATAAGTCTTTTCGTTTTTCACCGAACACATTCCTACCGAGCCGTCCGAAAAGCAAAGTGCAACTCGATCAACCGTAGAAAAAGCCTGCTTTATGAAACCAGCAAAAGTAATTTCTTCGTACTCTTTTCCATAAGGGCTTACTCTTGTAGCAGAAGTTTTTCCTTCCTTCAATTCTTCATTAAAAAGCAAGAGAGAACCGTCATTCAATTCCTGCATTTCAATTTTAGCGTTCTGGGTTTTAGTCTTTACTTTCCATTTACGCCTTCCATTTAAATCG
>JAEEGL013511974.1_pt1 | contig 25422 bp, 25 predicted proteins | sample 9134231 | NCBI WGS metagenome assembly JAEEGL01 (sample SAMN16246548, study PRJNA631951) | gut metagenome | biome: gut microbiome; feature: rumen; material: fiber-attached | host: Bos | place: Iran: Karaj | collected 2018-10
AATAATAGAAAACTGGAGGATGGATTACAATGTATGCCGTCCGCAAAAAGGATTGAAAGGCTTGACACCAAATCAATATAAGAATAAACTTTTAGGTAGAAAACCTAATTTAAATTCTGGCCGAATTTAGGGGTTAATCCACAAAGGCATTCAAAAATTTTGAAAAAAATGAGATCAAGGCACTTCAGCTAAAAAAAATATATCGTCAAGAAAAGGATCAAATTTTCATTCAAATATTAAATAGAATACGAGAATGTAAAACGGGATATGAACATGATATAGAATATTTGAACAATCATTGTCTAATCGAAAGCCGATTAGGTACAAAGAATGTTCCTCCAGAAAGTCTGTTGCTTTGTTCAACGAATTCTAAAGCTGATGATTTTAACAATAAAAGAATTGCAAAATTGGAAAATAATGGGGCAAAAAAGTTAATATTCAATGCAATTATAAATGGTGATTTTAAACAAGAGTCCATCCTCACACCGACATCTCTTGAAATCTGTGTAGGATCCAAAATAATGGTTACTAAAAATATAAATTCCCAAAACTTAGTTAACGGCGATATGGGTAAAGTCCTTGATTTTGGAGGTTCCGGAAACAGTATTGATGATTATGTAATTATTGAGGTTAATGGAAATAAATATCGATTAGCAAGGGAAACGTGGGAAAACCTAAAATATAAATGGGATGATAATACAAAAACAATTATACAAACAACAACAGGAACATTTAATCAGATTCCATTAAAACTGGGATGGGCTGTTACAATACACAAATCACAGGGCTTAACATTAGACTCCGTAGCAATTGATGCTGGTGATGCATGGGATTCCGGCCAAGTTTATGTTGCTCTAAGCCGAGCAAAAAGCTTAAATGGAGTGCTTTTATGTAATAAACTACCTGTATCAGCAATAAAGGTTGACAATTATGTAAAAGAAAAATATAGAGAATTATTTCCTGAAGAAGATAACAATCAATCCAATACTAAAATTGATTACCCAGCTTCATTATCAAATTCTATTTTCACTATCAACAAGAGCGACGAATTAACAAGTATTAAAATCGGAGATGTTGATTTCAAATTAACTCCTGACCAAGGTGAAAAAATTGGAGAATTTGCCAGAAATACAATTTCAAAACTCCTTTTAAACAATTTAATCCCTACAGCTGAAATGAAACGACTTCTTGAGGATAAGGAATACTGTTTTTCAACATTTGGCATTTGTTATGTTTTCCCAACACGGACTTTGAAATTCCCTTTGTTGATTCAAAACCGTGCTGATAATGAAAACAAAAAAAGATATTGGGCAAGAGAGTATAATGGTTATTATATTTGTTCACAATGGTATCCAAAGTGTCAATCAAAATTATCAAATTGGCTAATACACCTTTCAAGAGGAGATTTTCAATATGACAATTAAAGAACAATTAGAAGCAAAAGATATAAATACAAAAATTTTTGACAGAAAAATAACAAAAGAAAATTTCTTCAAGGCTGTGGAAGAAGGTGATTGCGATAAAATAAGATTATGTATCAATAACGGTATTGATATTAACACAAAGGACAAAGATGGCTGGACAGCTTTAATGAACGCGGCTGAAAACGAGGACATGAAAACGGTTAGTCTTCTTATCGATCTTGGAGCAGATATAAATATTCAAGATTTTGATGGTCAGACAGCCTTAATGATTGCAGTTTATATCAAATCATACAATTTGGCCATTTTTCTAATTAACAAAGGAGCTAACATTAGACTTAAAGATTCAAAGGGACAAACAGCTTTATTTATAGCTCAATCTCGCGATGCCAAAGATATAGAAAACTATCTAATTACAAAAGAAAACAAAAGTCCGCAAAAAAAAACATAAATTTTTATATGTAAAACCCCAAATTTCTATTGAACGCGAAAACTCCAATAAAAATTCAGCAAATAGCAAACCTGACTTATCCAACGATGTTTTAAATGAATTTATCAATAACTTTAACAGGAAAAATAGCAATAAAAGTGAAAATCAAAAGAATGAGACTATTAAAACCAAAGACAATCCATTTAATAGATGCATAGTTCATAATTTCTTATTATCAAAATATGATAAAAGTTTTGGAACAATTGTTAACAATGACGAAGTAAAAAGGATTTTTTCTGAAAAATATAAATACGAATTAACTGATGATATTATCGCAGAATTTAAATCAAGTTTTTCTAAACAATCCAATAAAATCTTTAAAGAGATAGATGATAAAAGAACTCAAATATTACCTAATCTTGAAGAATTTAAGAAGATTTTCTTTCCATTATTTGACAAAAGTTTTGGAACTATAATCAGTAAAGAAGACATAAAAGAAATTATTCTAAAAAAATACAACATCAAAATAGATGATGATTTTTACAACGAACAAATTTATTTCTTTAAACATAGCAACATATCAAAGAGCCTAAGAAACCTGGACAATAATTCACACCAAGTTATACCATGTCTCAATGAAATTTATTCATTTTTGAAAGCAGAGTTTAATTTTACTTATACTTATAATTCTACTATTAAATCAGAAGAACTAAAAAACGTTTTTTTTGAAAAATACAAATGTGAATTAACCGATCATATTTTAGAAAACTTTATCAGAGATTTTGAACCAAGCAATAAAAGTTCAATAAAATTACAAGATGGTCTCATTCAAATCACACCAAGCATAACATCTATCAATGAGTTTTTTCTTTCAATTCTAAAGAATAAATCATATGGAGATATTATAGAACCCAAAAAAATCTTTTTTGAGAAATTTAAATGTGATTTAACAGATACTTTTATAATATACTTTAACTCTTTCTACAAGAAAAACAGTAAATTCTTAAAAAAACTTGATAATCAAAGATTTCAAATAATACCTACTGATGAAGAAATCAATAATTTTTTTCTTTCTGTATTAAACAATAAATCTTATGGTGACATTATAGAACCTATAAATATTTTTTTTGATAAATTTAAATGTGATTTACCTGATAATTTTTCAAAAATATATAACCCAGACTTTTCAAACTATCATAAATGCCTTAAAAAACTTGATAATCAAAGATTTCAAATAATACCTACTGATGATGAAATCAATACATTTTTAATTGTTGAATTTAAGAATTTCAGACCTTCTTTTAACCTAAAAGAGATAAAAACAAAATTTAAAAGTATTTTTAAATTTGATTTATCCAATGATATTCTCAATACTTTCATCCAAGATTTTTATAAAGCAAAAAAAAGCCGTTACAATATAAAGCTGACTAATGAACAAATTCTAATTGAACCAAATTATATACTCACTTCAGAATTCTTATCATCAAAATTTGATAAAAACATTGGATCTATAATTAAAAAAAGAGAAATATATACAGATTTCAAAAATAAGTATTTTTGTGATTTAAATAAAGGAACAGTAGAAAATTTTCTTTATCATTATACAAAAGACAAAAAAACAATTAAACAAATAGAAGATATTTATATCATTTTGCCAAATGACGATTCATTATTAAAAATATTTGATGAAAAAATCGAAGTTTGGAAAATTAACAACAATAGCAGCTTTAATCAAGAATTTCTTAAAAATCTAAATTTCTGTTTGAACAAGCTAGGCAAACAACTAACAAAAACATCTAACAACGATGGATATATATTGTCATTATGTCCTGATAATAAAATCGGTTTAGCAACTTTAATTCAAAGATACTTTTTAGTAAAAAAAGTTGACTTTTACTGTTCAATCACGGAACTAATAAAAACACTCGAAGAAACATATTCGATTAATAATTTAGAAACCAAGGATATCATCCAAGCAATAGATATAGCAAATATGAATCTAAAAGATATTAAGATTGAAAGAAAAGATAACATACTTTCTAAAGCTTTAAAATCAAACGAAAAAAAAATCGACTATAATAAATGTCCTGTTTGTGGAGAGAGTTTTTTTAAATGTTCCCCATTAGAAATTCAAACTCATATATTAGAACTTCATACTTCAACTAATCTTGACAATTCAACCTTAGTCAAAATACACAACTCTATATTTCAGTGCAACCACTGCGGTAAAAGAGAAGCATTGTATGATTATCGGAGAATATATCATCATTTATATGGAAAATGCGTAGATGAGAAACCACACACAAACTCGCCTACTATAGTAATAGGAGAAAATCTTAATGATACGATCTGGAAAGGTGCAGGTTTCGCTAATAAGGATTATCTTCTAGGGAATTCTGGACAAATATTCCGAGATTATAATGGACAATTTGGTTCTCATCCTATGGAAGATTATTATGGAGATGGAGATTGGTAAAATACTGTCACCAAAAGCACAAAACTTATAAAGTTCCCTACTTCTCGACAGGCAGGGTGACTGTGAATTGGGTGTAGGAATCGAGCTGGCTTTCTACGGTGATTTTACCCTTGTGGCCGGTGACGATTGTGTTGGCTATGGCTAGGCCCAGGCCGTAACCTCCGGTCGCTCTGGCACGGGATGAGTCAACACGATAGAAGCGGTTGAATATCAGTGGAATTTCTTTTGCGGGGATGCCGTGACCTGTGTTGTATACCTTGATCAAAACCTTGGAATTGTCTTCTTCAACTGTCACACGGATGACGGCACCTTTCTCAGAATTCTTCAGGGCGTTATCGGTTAGAATGATGACTGACTGCTTTATCTTTTCTTCATCACCGCGGACTTTTATTTCCTTTTTCGGGACATTCAGCTCAAGCTTTTTCCCCTGCTCAAACGCAACGCTTTCAAACGGAAGCACACAGCATGCCACAGCATCACAGACATTGAACGGAACAAAAACAAAATCGGTGTGCCCCGCATCATTCTTTGCAAGATAGAGCATGTCCTTTACCAGCGCACTCATCCTGCTGTTTTCCGTCTTGATGTATTCAAGCCACTTGTTGTCCTTTATTTCCTGCTGCAATACTTCTATGTTTGCGGAAATGACTGCAATCGGTGTCTTGAGCTCGTGTGATGCATCTGCTATGAACTGCTTCTGCTTTTCGAATGCCTCACGCACAGGAACAACGGTAAAATACGAGCCTATCCATGCAACCATAAAAAACACTATCAGGAATACAAAATAAATCAAGAGTGAGAAATACAGGAAATTCCTCTGGTGCCTCAGCTCATTCACACGATCCATGATGATAACAAGAAAACCATAGCTTTTTTCGGCAACAAGATATCCCATGCCGTCCAATGTGCCGGATGTTTCCACACCAGTGAATATTTCCCCGATGAACCTCTCGCTTCCTTCTTCCGCTTCCTCATTGTTAAAGTGATGGATGACATAAATCATTTTGCCGTCATGATCAAGACATGCAGAATAAAAATCAGTAAAACCGCGTGATCTTGAAAGTGGAAGAATCGAATGCCAGAATCCCTGGGGAGGCTGTTCTTCCTCCGCACGAAGACGAGAGATAGAAAAACCTGCGTTACGGTCAAGCTCCTGAAGGAACTGGTTGGCGTCACTTTGATTCTGGAATGTCATGTAGACGTTGAGCAGTGCAAAAAGAACCAGCAGCACAAATGCCAGGATCACAAGAAGTGTCATTGACATCTTCAGGCGCAGACGTAGGAATACATCCCCTTTTTTCATTTTAGATTTCCAGGGAATAGCCTATGCCGCGGGCTGTCCGTATTTGGGTGTTAACCTTAAGCTGTTCAAGTTTTTTCCGGATGAATGATATGTATACCTCAACATTGTTGTATTCAGCATCTGAGTCACCGCCCCAGATTTTCTCTATGATGCGTTCCTTTTTGATTATCTGCTTGGGATTTTCAAAAAGCAGGTCGATTATCTGGAATTCCTTGAGTGAAAGCTTGATTGATTCTCCGCCGACTTTCTGAAGCTCACAGTTGCTCTTGTTCAAAATCAAATCGCCAAAGGTCACGAAATCCTCGCGGACCTCACCCTTGCGCCTGGTAAGAGCCCTGATTCTTGCCAAAAGTTCATCAGTGCTGAAAGGCTTTATCATGTAATCATCAGCGCCACAGTCAAGCCCCTTTACCTTATCCTGAATCTCATCCTTTGCAGTAAGCAGAAGGACCGGAACCTGATTTTTTTCCTCGCGCAATACCCTTAAAACGGAAATGCCGTCCATTCCGGGAAGCATTATGTCAAGAACGATGATGTCATATATTCCGCTTTGTGCATACTGAAGCCCCTCAGGACCCGTGTAAACTGCATCCACTCCATAGCGGTTCTTTTGAAAAATCTCCACCAATGCCTGCGAAAGGCGTACTTCATCTTCTACAAGTAAAATTCTCATATCTTCATTATACATTATTTTGACGAATAATTCCTATATTCTTTTGCTGTTTTTGCGTGAATTTTTATGAAAGTCGGAAAAGCTGTTCAATTTGGGGTTGGCGCACTACCATTACGGAACAATGTGCGGAACCGATGATTTCACTGTCCTGAATGCCAATAGTTCCATGCTTGAGCATTTTTGAAAGGGAAGAATTTTCAACTCCACCCAACAAAATCAAATCAGCCTTGTATTCATCAGCAGCGCTTATTATCTCCGACCATACAGCCCCATGCCTGACCTCTGTCTCGACCTTTACGCCCTTGGACTTTGCTATTTTTTCCACATAGGCAAGGTCCTTGTCTGCATCCAGCTGAAGGTCTCCCTTTAACGAATGGCCCTCGTCCTTCATCAGGAATTTTGTAAGCGTGAGTTTTTTAATTGAATCTGTATCAACTACATAGACAACTTTTACGCGGCACTTGTAGATTTTTGTCATGAGAATGGCATACATGACGGCATTAAGAGAAGATCTGGATCCGTTGTAAGCAACAATGATGTTGTGAAAAAGGCTCTTTATCATTCTTTCCTCTGTTTGTTTTTTAAGGCTTTTAATACAAAGATGTTGTCACGCTCACGTTCTTCCAACACCGACTCAATATAAGTAACGGTAGCTTTTGACTGCGGTATTACCATTTTATCCAGGGCATTTACGCGCCTCTGAGTCTTCTTGACTTCCATTGCAAGGCGCCATACTATAGTCCTGATGCTTGCCATCTGGGTCAACAGAATCAAGAGCTCAAAGAACTCCTTCATGACCTGATCGTTGTCCGGAGAGGTCCCCAAAAACGAAGAAAACAGTTCCTTACCGGGAAGATTAACTTCCAGAGTCTGAAAACTGATTCCTGCGATAACGGCATTTTTTTCCACCATGTCAAACTTGTAGTCCACTGAATGAGCGATTCTTTCAACACGGTCACCACCGACAGACATCAGCATGCGCTTTAGGGCCGGATATGCGGTTGAAATGCACTTGTCCATTTTCTTTTCCAGAAGCTTTACGCGTTCAACAAGGTGCATCAGCTCCATGACCAGAATCTCGCGTTTCTGCTCAAGCAGGTCATAGCCTTCCGTGCTTACGGCAAGCTGTTCCTTTACGGAAAGGAGGTTTGATTTTGTCGGTGCAAGATTCAGTCGCTGCGGCATCATGCCTCCATCTCAAGGGTTGCGGCCGCTTCCTTTTTTGGAAGGTATTTGTCTATGTATTCGTCCTTGATTCGGTACAATTCCTCACGTGGCAGAATGCTCAGGATTTCCCAGCCTAAATCCAGGGTCTGTTCTATTGAACGGTTTTCATATTCACCCTGTGTAAAGAACCTCTGTTCAAGTTCCTCGCCGAATTTCAGATAGAGCTTGTCAATTTCAGAAAGTTCTTCCTCACCGATGATTGCGGCAAGGTTTCTGATTGACTTTACTTTTGAATATGATGCAAACAGCTGGCTTGAAACCGCACTGTGGTCTTCGCGTGTCATTCCCTCTCCAATTCCGTCCTTCATCAAACGGCTCAATGAAGGCAAGGCGCTTACAGGTGGATACATTCCCTTTTGTCCCATTTCCCTGTCAAGAACAATCTGGCCTTCGGTGATGTAGCCTGTAAGGTCTGGAATCGGGTGGCTTATGTCGTCGTTGGGCATTGTCAAAATCGGAAGCTGTGTAATCGAACCCTCCGAGCCCTGAATCCTTCCAGCCCTTTCATACAGTTCTGCAAGATCCGAATAAAGATATCCGGGATAACCTTTTCTACCAGGAACTTCTCCACGTGTAGTGGATATTTCACGAAGGGCCTCGCAATAGTTGGTCATGTCCGTCATTACGACAAGAACGTGCATGTTGCATTCAAAGGCAAGATATTCCGCCGCAGTAAGGGCACATCGCGGGGTAATGATTCTTTCTATTGAAGGTGCGTCTGCCAGAGACTGGAACATTACAACCTTGCTCAATACGCCGCTTTCTTCAAAGGTATGCTGGAAAAACTGGGCTACATCGTACTTGATTCCCATGCCCGCAAAAACCATTACAAAGTCACCGTCCGCATTCTTGAGTTTGGCCTGCCTGATTATCTGGGCTGCAAGCCTGTTGTGCGAAAGGCCGTTGCCGCTGAAAATCGGAAGCTTTTGTCCGCGAATCAAAGTGTTCATTCCATCAATGGAAGAGATTCCAGTCTGAATGAAGTCCCTCGGGTACAAACGTGCAAACGGGTTTATCGGGTTTCCGTTTACGTTGAGTTTCTTGCTGGAGATGACCTCAGGATATCCGTCGATAGGTTCCCCAAGTCCGTTGAAGATGCGTCCCAGCAGACCGCGGCCCACACGAAGCTCAAGGGGCCTGTCAAGGAATTCTACGGAAGTGTCGTTCAAGTCAAGGCCTGTCGTGCTTCCGAAAACCTGAACTATGGCAGTCTTTTCATCTATGTCTATAATGCGTCCCGTCTTTTTCTGACCTGTCTTGTCCCTTACATATACAACTTCATCATAAAATGAATCCGGCGTGCGCTGTACTGCAACAATAGGACCGTCAACCTGTTCAAGACCCTTATATTCAATTCCCTTCATACCCAAACCTCTACAACGATGTCGTCCTGTACTGACGTTCCAGTTCACCAAGCTGTTCTTCAAGATGACCGGACAGGACTGCAAGATCTTCAAGCCTGTCATTTGCAATGACTGATTTTGCCTTGATGATTTCTGCCCTGGCCGGTAATTCTGTAATCTTCAGGAGAGGACAGCCCGCCTTTATTGCCTTTGCCGCAAGCTCGTAGAACTGCATTATCAGCATCAAAAGCGCAATCTGTTTTTCCGGAACAGAATACTGGTCAATCTGGTCAAATGCATTCTGCTGCAGGAACCCGTTCTTTATCATTTCCGCAACAATCAAAATCAGACGGTCGTGTTCAGGAAGTGCATCGGCACCTATGAGCCTTACAATCTGTTCAAGCCTCTGTTCCTTTTTAAGGAGTTCCAGCGCCTTTATTCTTATTTCTGCCCAACGCGGATCAAGCTTGTCCCACCATTCCTTGACTTCCTCGGCATATTCGGAATATGAGTCTATCCATCCGATTGCAGGATAATGGCGTGCATTTGCAAGTTCCCTGTCCAATGCCCAGAAGCAGCGGATGAATCGTTTTGTATGCTGTGTAACCGGTTCAGAAAAGTCACCGCCTGGAGGAGAAACCGCACCGATTACGGAAACAGAACCTTCCTGTCCGCACAGAGAAAACACACGGCCCGCCCTTTCATAGAATTCCGCAAGACGTGTCGGCAGATACGCAGGGAAACCTTCTTCCGCAGGCATTTCCTCCATGCGTCCCGAAAGCTCACGCAAGGCCTCCGCCCATCTGGAAGTTGAATCCGCCATGATGGCAACATGCATTCCCATGTCACGGTAATATTCCGCCAGAGTGATTCCCGCATAAAGGGATACCTCACGCGCCGCAACAGGCATGTTGGATGTATTTGCTATCAATATAGTACGCTCCATCAAGGAACGTCCTGTACGCGGGTCAATGAGCTCCGGGAATTCCGTCAGAACATCGGTCATCTCGTTGCCACGTTCACCGCATCCAATGTATACGATTAAATCAGCATCACACCACTTTGCAATGGCATGCTGGGTCATCGTCTTTCCTGTACCGAAACCTCCCGGGATAGCCGCTGTTCCACCCTTGCTCAACGGGAAGAAAACATCTATTACACGCTGTCCTGTTACAAGCGGCTCCGTTACTTCAAGTTTCTTTGCAAAAGGTCTGGGTTTACGCAAAGGCCAGTACTGAGCCATGAATATTTTTTCTCCGGCATCAGTTTCCGCAATCTGTTCGTCTATCGTATATGAGCCTGAACCGGCAAATGAAGAAAGCTTTTTTCCCTTTATATCCGGCGGCACCATTATCTTATGTTTAATTGAGCCTGTCTCCTGAACAAAACCAAGCACCATTCCCGGATGAATGTCCGTTCCTGCGGCGATGTTTTCTTCTGGAACAAAATCCCATTTTTTCTGTGAATCAAGAGGCTCTGTCCTTTGTCCTGGAGTAAGGAAGGCATTTCCAGACTCGAACATTTTTTTAAGCGGACGCTGGATGCCGTCGTAGATTGTACCAACAAGTCCGGGGCCCAGCTTGAGCGAAAGAGGCCTTCCACTGGAAACGACATCTTCACCTATGCCCATGCCGGAATCGTCCTCGTAGACCTCTATCGTGGCCATTCCCTTTTCCTGGCTTATGATTTCGCCTATGAGCTTTTTGTTTCCGACATCAACAAGCTCGTAAAGTCCACAGCCTTCCAAACCTGAGGCATAAACTATAGGTCCCGAGATGCGGGTAATTTTTCCTTTATTCATGATCAAAGCCTCCCTGCAAAGAGAGCCTGGGAAAGCTCCATTTTTTTGTCATCAAGTATTTCCTTAACTTTTTCCTTTAGGGTGAGCCTGCATTTGATGGAAGCGTCTTCCGTTACAAGAATCACTCCGTCCTCAAAACCAAATCCTGGAAGCACGTCCTCATCAAGAACTGTTTTTTGTGCCTGTTCCACGGAGAGCAATTGAACGCCAAGCGCCCCCTCAAGCATCTTTTTTGCAGAATCAAGGGGCAAGGCCAGAACATAGGCGGAAACCTTTTTGTCGCCCAATACATTTTTTGCACGCCTTACCATTGACTCAACAACATCAAGACGCTTTTTTGCACCGGCTTTTTCAAAATATCCGTTGACGGCATTAAGAATCGATTCACTCACAAAGGAAACAAGATACCTTTCTTTCTCCAAAGGGAGGGATGCCTCTGTATTTTTTTTGAATGCGGCAAGCAATGCATCATGTGTTTCCTGAGCCTGTTTAAGCGCATCATTTACACGCTTGTCCACGTCAGCCAACAGGGAAGCACATGTTTCCTCCGCTTTCTGTAAAATCCGTTCTGATTTCTTTTTGGCATCGGCAATTATCTCATTGTCCAAAGCCTGTGTCGAACGCAATTCTTCCATAAAAATCACACTTCCTAAATAGGGTACATAAAATCCACATCAACATAAACATAGGCGTTTATATTTTTGCCAATGTGAACGCAAAGCGCGGATGCCTAGACTTGAATGCCCAAGGCCTCGCGTATCGAATCGGTAAGATTCTTCCGTCCGGGCAAATGCCCCTGTAATCCGGGAACCTCAACTATAAGAGGAGTCTTTCCGGTTTTCTGCCATGCAACAACCTGAGCCTCCAGCATATCCGCCACATCTTCTGTGAGTATGAGCACCTTTGGCCTGTCTTTTTCGGCAGGACCTGAAACCTTGGATGATTGTCCGGTCATCAAAAGAAAAGCGTCAAGAGCATCATCCTTTTTGTTTGCAACGGCACCCGGAACACCTACCAGCCTAAAGGCAAGATACAGCTCACGTTCCCCGATAAAATAATATTCCACGGAATTCCCTTGACGCGCTTACATCAATATGATGAACAATGCTACCAGGAATCCCCAGAGACAAATACCTTCCGCAAGACCTACGAACGGCAATGCCTTACCTGAAAGTTCAGCATTTTCGCTCATGGCACCCATAGCAGCGGCACCAATCTTGCCTACAGCCATTCCACCACCAACACATGCAATACCTACCGCAAGGGCGGCTGCAAGATATTTGATTGCAGAGGATGAACCGTTATTCTGACTCTGTTCTTCCACAGCTGTAGTCTGATCTGATGCAGACTGGGCACTTACGGCACTTACAGATACCACGGCCATCAAAACCGCGATAATGAAGAATCTTCTCTTTACAAAAGCTTTCATAAAAACACCTCTATATAATTCATATATAATAAATCATCAATGATTCATTTATGACTTTAACGCATTGTACTTGAATGCAAAGGGCTTGAACTCACGTCCAGTCTCATTAAAGAACTTGCTGAAGAACTCGTAGTACTGCAAGCGGATAACCTGAATCGCGACTATCATTCCCTCAAGTACGATGACTATGGCATTACCCACAATGCTGATGGCGATACCACCGGCAAAAGGCGCAATGCCCACCATTTTTTCTATAATATATCCCAAAACCGCATGGGCCAGCGCAAAGGCACCCACACGCAGGAAGCTTACGCTGTTTGAAAGATATGATGAAACAACCTCGATGATTTCGACAATGCCGGAAATGACCGCACTAAAGGCACCGTTTTCCAAAACAGGACGTTCCTTTTCTATTGCACGTGCAAATGGCTCTCCAAAGGCGGTAAAGAAAAGCGACACACCTATGATGATCCAGTCATAGATTGCGGGACTGTGATGGAAGAAAGCGATTCTTAACGCAAAGGCAATTACATACCAGAAGAACACGGCACCGGTAATTCCAGTCTTTCCGAATATGGCACGCCCCGGACGATGCAGTGAGAACTGGTTTATGATGTTGATTATCAATCCAGTAGAGTTGATTATGAATCCCACGCCAACCGTAAATCCAAAGAAAGTGAACATCCTCTTGATTGACTCTGAGCTTCCTGTCGGCATCATCGGCAATATCTGATTCCTTGGCTCACCGAAAAGCCCCGTAACCCATCTGGAGAACGGAGCGAGTATTTCCTCGTTTGCAAAGAATTCGCCAGTCAAAAGGCCCATGATTGTGGAACTGATTCCTATGGCAATGAACACAGGACCGAATTTTTCCCAGCCGCCGAACTTGACCTTTTTTGCCGCCATCAAAATGCCAACCAAAAGGAATACAAGGCCCTGCCCCGCATCACCGAACATGATTCCGAAAAGCAGCGTAAAGAAAAGTGCCACAAAAGGAGTTGGATCTATTGTTCCATAAAGCGGAGAACCGTAGCTGAAAATCATGCGCTCAAAGGATGACACGATTTTACCATGCCTTAGCTGTACCGGAACCTGCTCTGAACCGGATATGACCGAAGCAACTTCTTCAGGATGATACAGGCGGATTCCTATCCTCTTTTCCGTAAGGGCATCAAGATCAGCCGTCATTTTTGCTGTAAGGCATGTTGGTACCCAGCCGTTTATGCGGTAAACGAATTCCGTTGACTCAAGCTTGTTCTGAATGTCGTAAATCTGGCTGTCAACAGAGAACAGTTCAAGGAGCCTTATCAAAGTGTCCTTGTGGGTTTGTGCATAATTCTTGCGTTCAACCTGAATTTCCTCAAGGGCCTGTTCCGCCTCAAGCTTTTCCTTTTTAAGCGAAACCAGGGCATCCTCAGGAATACCCTTGAAATCCTTGGGAACCTGAATCTCTACAAAGTCGCATTTCTTGAGTTCAGTATCAACTGCAAAGCGGGCCTTTTTTGAGCATGCCACAAGTATGCGGCTGTTGTCTTCTCCAAGGCGAACCACAGTTGCACGGCTTCCGATTGAGGCCTGAAGGAAATCAAAATTCTCGGGCGGGATTTTTCCTATGCGCATGGTAAGGAAAGAAAGGGATTCTAGCTCGGAATATGATATCTTTAAGTTAGAGAAAGCCACGGCCTCTGTTATTGCCTGGTCTATCTTCTTAAGGTCCTCGGCGGCCTTAAGTTCCCTTTCGTGAATCTGTTCCACCTCAGCGATTATCTTCATTGCCTCATCTTCATCTTCTGGAGTGGGAATGTCGATTTCACCAACATAATCGTCAATATCCTGAATGGAAAGGTCTGCCCTTGCCTGCTCAAGACGGTTGAACAGGTCCTTTTCCGGATTAAGCTTGTCCCCGTCAGGAACCGCAGCCAGATTGTCCTGAAACTGGAACTGTCCCATTTTTCCAAGATATTTAAGAACCTGATGCAAGTCTTCCCTGTAAATCATAAGTTCAACAAGGCGCATCTGTGTAGTTCTAGCCATTATTCACCTCCGAAACTCCGGCAACCACAAGGGCCTCATCCACCGGAGAATTCAATCGCAGGCATTCACAGGCCGTGCGGATATTGTTGAGTTCATGCTGCTTGATGATGTAATAGCACACTATCGGGCAGACGGTAAAGGGATATTTATGAAAAAGACGATATGCCTTTGAGACATATTCGCGCCGATATGCATTGGAAATCCAGCGTGGGTCCACAGTCCACAGCCCTCCGTCATCGTTGGGATTCAAAAGGTCTGAGTGGGTCCAGTTTTCCCATTGGTCCCAGGAATCCGTGTCCCAGTCCAGGGATTTGATTGCCTGAGTTGCAAGGTCAAGCTTTCCTGTTTTGTCGTAAACAAGATGCTTCTTTATTTCCTCGGCATCCATGTCGTAAAAGAGCCTTAGGCGCAATGCCCAGAGCACATTTTCTACCTGGAATTTTTCCGTAAACAGTTCAAGAATCGCCTTTTCTCCGGCAGTGTTGATTTGGTTTGCAGATTTAAAAAGCTCTTCCACAAACTGACAGTCCAGGCGGTAATCGTCCACCTGCTGCTCCTGTATCGTGGGAACCGTGTCATACCATGCAAGCGGAGTGTTAGCCGTCATTGCCTTGATGTCGGGCCATTTGTCATAATTTACAAGATTGAAGGGTCTGGTATCCGCAATCTCGGGCATTTCCTTTTCGTTAAAGCAAAGGGCGGCCCCTATTTCCTTTATGTTGTCGTAATCGTAAAAATGAAGGAGGGCCAAAAGTACCGGCGCGGGTTTTTCATAGGTGGCAACAAGCTTCTTGAATTCACTTACAAAACGTCTTTGGGCACTTTTCTCCAGCTCACGGGCAAGAAGGGATTCCGGAATGGCGGGAACCTCGGACTTAAAGACTAGAGTCCACAGGTCCTGGAGCGAATGTACGGTAAACAGTTCGGAGGCACGTTTTCCCACAAAGGAGCGGGCAAGTATACCGCTGGCACGAGCATATACATAACAATCCGCAGCACCTCTATCCATCGCCATATTTGTTTTCCTACTGGGAAATATAGCTTTCCAAAAGCGAGTTGAATGCCTCTACGTCCATCTCCATGGATGAAAGCGAGTCTTTATAGGAATCAAGTGAAGACTGTCTGTTGTCTGTGATTTCTTTTTTTACAAGCTGGGCTTTTTCTTCTATGCCCTTTACGGCCTCTGAATACAACTTTTTAAATTGTTCGTCTGCTTTTGTTCTTGCGGCAGCGATTTGACTGTCTGCCTGGGCTTGAGCGGAGACAAGAGTCCTAGATGCTTCCCGTTCAATTTCCAACAAATGCTCTATAACATCCATCTCTTGACTCATAGAACGCTCCTAATAGGCAATTTTCAAAGACTGTTAAGTCCGAAATATTCTACAACAATGATGCATTTTTATATGCGCACAAAAGGTCATAAACCTCCTGGGCTGTTTTCTTTTCCATTACGTCCGCAACAAATCCCGGATTCTGCAAGACAGAAGCAAGCTCCTTGAGTACGGAAAGATGCATTTCGGGCTGTTCGGGATTGCACAGAACAAGGAATACAAGGTTTACGGGAGCCTTGTCCAATGAATCATAATCGATTCCAGCGTGGCTTATTCCTATTGCACCGACAACATCTGTTGCAGAAGCACAGTTACCGTGTGGAACTGCAATTCCGTGCATGATGCCGGTACTCATTTTTGACTCTCTTTCCCTAAGGGCGGTCAATGCCTGTGCCCTATCCAGTTCCGGATGAACACGAACAATGGCCTCCACCATTTCCTCAAAGAGCTCGTCTTTGTCCGTACTCTCCAGATTCAAAATCACAGTTTCGGGAGAGAAAACCTTTTCAAGAATCATAACGACCTCTCTAGATCAAGAATTAAATCACTCAGCAGGAGGAACATCCAATACTTCAGGCTGTTCCGCATTGACGATAGAAGGTGTCTCTTCCACAGTTTCCTGAACTTCTTCGGCAAGAGGATCCCATCCAAAATCAGTAGTGGTTTCGGTTGAGCCTTCGTTTACCTGCTCTGCGGCCTGCTGCATGAGGTCGGTATCGTCAGATGGAGATTTATTAAGGAATGCCAAAGTAAACACGACTACAAAAAACAGAGTAACAAAAACAGCTGTGGTCTTTGAAAGCACGCTGGCAGAATGTGCACCGAAAGCTGCGGACTGACCGCCAAAAGCACTTCCCATGCCGTTGCCCTCGTCGTTCTGAACAAGCACAAGCAGAACCAACAGAATGGCAATGATAACAAAGACAACCAACAGAATACTCTTAATAATATTCATTTTTTTCTCCAAAGTCTGGATTGTATTTCCAGTATAATCATTTTGTGTGGCTACAATATATCAAAACAGGGTAAGATAGTCAATAATTCAATTCGTAATTCCTAATGCGTAATTCTTAATCGAATTACAGTCACAGCGGGGCATGTCAGAGAAAACGATTCCTCTCACGCTGCCCCTGTTTTTGTAATCTGGATCATTAATCTGCGGTACAGACCACACGGAAGCCTGTTACGGCAGTCCTGGAAAAGGGAAAATCAGGCCTGCGTTCAGAAACCTTATAAACATCATCATTAGTTTCATCATAGGAGCCGCCGTGTACAATGCGTTTTCCCTGGTCTGAGCTCTTAGTCCAGCACCATTCCCTTACGTTTCCGCTCATGTCGTAAAGGCCAAAGGAATTCGGAGCCTTTGTCATCACCTCATGAGACTTCAAATTTAAATACATCACATCAGGACCTCCACTGTTAGTACGGTGCCATGCAACATCGTCAAGCTCATCACTGCCGGAATATGTATAGGAATCCCAGCTTCCACCCCTTGCAAGGTATTCCCACTCAGCGTCTGTAGGCAGACGGTATCCGTTGGCGGAAAAGTCACATTCCACGGTGTTCCAGATATTATATGTCTGATTACCAGAGCCTGATGGTATGTATCCCCCAGCCCAATGGGTATAATCCGTATCTCCATTTACGCTGTAGCAGGGCCTACGTCCTTCGGCAATGCTCCTTGTGTTGCAGTAGGCAATCGCATCAAACCAGTTCACATAGTACACAGGATGATTTCCTCCGACACCGAAATTTCCGTTGGGATGCAGGTTTTGCAGATTACCGCCGACAGTTTCAGTACCGAGATAAGAACAATAGGTTTCATATTCCTTTTGAGTCACCTCGTGGGGGCAGACGTAAAGGTCGGGGATTGTCACCGTGCGGCCCAATGCAAACGCAAGAGAATTCGGGGATACTTGGGTCAAACCGTCATAGCTGGCTCCGGAAATCTTTACAAAGCCTTCTGGCCTGTTCAAGTCATCTATAAATGTACTGCAGGAAGCAAGGGCAAGTACAAAAGCCAGGGCAAAAACAATTTTAACATAAAAACAATTTTTCTTTTTCACAACAAACTCCTTTTTAATTTTCGATAGTCATAAAATGCTAGAGATTCCGAATCAAGTTCGGAATGACAGCACAGTCATGCTGAACTCGATTCAGCATCTTAACGTTTAATGTCAGGATTCCGAATCAAGTTCGGAATGACAAATACCATAACAAATTCTGCATTCTTAATTCTTAATTCTTAATTAAATTTGTAGGTAGCGCCGGCATTTATGTATATATAATGGCAGATGTGCTCCTTTTCCGGGAAGAATGAGTATCCGGCTCCGGCCTTTAACAGCACACCGTTCTTGAACACGTCAAAAAGCACTGTTGCTCCAGCCTTGGCACCAAAATCCACGTAAGCACCATCAGCACTGCGGCTTTCTGATGACACGATGTTTAGCCTTATGTCTGCGGCAAGCTCGGGACGCACTGTAATAAGCTGGTTTATCCTTAGGTCCACATAGGCGCCGATGTCAAGGTCAATGCCCCACCAGCTGTCGATGTAGCCCTTTTTACCCACAGGAATGACCACACCAGTCTGAGCTGTAAGACCTACTGCAGAAAGGAAACCGTCCTTGGGAAATCCCAGCGGCAGCGGCCATGCGGCATCCACGTTCAGGCCAAGGCTTCCCACCTCATGCTCATGCATGTCTCCAACAGCAATTTCAAAGCTTGCTCCACCACCTACTTCAAGACCAGAATACCATCCGTCTGCCCATGCGTTTCCTGCAAAGCAAAATGACATTGCAAGAACAAGGACAAAAAGTCCACGTTTTTTCATTTAACTACTCCTCGTGTTTTAATCAAAATAAGCAGGAATTCCCCGTAGCCGAAAAACTCCGCTTACAGTTGCCATGTTAAATAGTGTTTGTTGAATAGATAATGTCGCAGGCATTGCCTGAACTTGAATTGTGCTTGGTAAATATGCTCAAGACGTTTATCAACTTTTTTTCCCAAACTTTTATCTATAATGCTTTAATTTTATTATTATATCGTTTTGTTGTCAAGAACCTTGAATTATTAGGCAAAAATTTGTACAATATGTGCATTATCTTAGCTTTATACCCAATTATGGAGGATTTTATGATCAAAACAGTCAAAGACATTGATTTAAAGGGCAAGCGCATCATCATGCGTGTAGACTTTAACGTACCTATGAAGGACGGAGTTGTTCAGGATGACACACGCATCATGGCAGCCCTTCCCACCATCAAATATATTATAGAACAGAACCCGCGTTCTCTGGTCCTGATGAGCCACCTCGGTGACCCAAAGAAGGACGTAAAAAAGGCAGCGGAAAAGGCAGAAAAGGCAGGAAAGCCGTTTACAGAAGAAGACAAGGAAAAGTTCATCAACGGCAAGAACCGCATGAAGCCTGTAGTTGAATACCTGGCTTCAAAGCTCGGAAAAGACGTTACATTCCTTCCTGACGCACTGGGACAGAAGGCCGCCATCGACGCCCTTCCGGAAGGAGCAGTTGCAATGCTTGAAAACGTACGCTTCCACCCGGAGGAAACTTCCAAGGATGCCGCTGAACGCGAGACAATGGCAAAGGAACTTGCATCTTACGGAGACATCTTTGTAAACGACGCATTCGGTACAGCACACCGCGATCAGGCTTCTACAGCAACAATCGCAAAGTTCATGAAGGAGCAGCCGGTCGGCGGTTTCCTTATCGAAAAGGAAGTAAAATACATTGAGCCGATGGTAACAAATCCACCAAAGCCACAGGTTGCAATTATCGGTGGTGCAAAGGTTTCCTCAAAGATTGCAGTTCTGGAATCACTTTTGAAGAACGCAAGCGCACTCGTAATCGGTGGCGGTATGGCATATACATTCCTCAAGGCACAGGGACACAAGATTGGAAAGTCACTTGTAGAGGATGATTTCATCGACACAGCCAAAAAGCTTCTTGCCGATGCTGATGCAAAGGGTGTAAAGATCCTTCTTCCAGTAGACCATGTTGGAGCCGCAGAGTTCAGCGCAGACGCAGCTCCTGTTGCAGTTGACGGAATCGACATTCCGGATGAGCTCATGGCAATGGATGTTGGACCAAAGACAATCGAAGAATACAAGAAGGTCATTTCTACGGCAAAGTCAATCGTATGGAACGGACCTGTCGGAGTATTTGAATTTGACGCATTTGCAAAGGGAACCGAGACTGTAGCAAAGCTTGTTGCAGAAGCCACAGGAAACGGAGCAATGACTGTTGTAGGCGGAGGAGACTCTGTTGCCGCAGTTAACAAATTCCACCTTGCAGACAAGATGAGCCATGTTTCAACAGGTGGTGGTGCTTCCCTCGAATTCCTTGAAGGAAAGACCCTGCCCGGAATTGCAATTCTTGCAACGAAATAAAAGAAGGCCATAAGGCTTTTAAAGGGGCTGTCTTACAGGGCAGTCCCTTGTTTTTTTTAAAGATTTTTCAGCATCCTCTTGTTGTTGTACATTTCCAGGTCAGCACGTTTCATTACATCACCAAAACTTGTATCATGGTCACGGTCAAAGACAGCAAATCCGGCGGCAAAGGATTTTTTCTCGGCAAGTGAGGCCGTCTTTGTTGCCTCATCAAAACAAGTGCTCATCACACTGCGCTTTATGAACTCGATGTTGTCGAAATCATCACTCTGCAGGATTGCCACAAATTCATCACCGCCAATCCTGAATACAGGACTGTGCTTGAAAATGTCACATATCAGCTTGCAGCAGTTGATTATGTATGTGTCCCCGGAATCATGTCCGAAGGTATCGTTGACTATCTTGAGGTTGTTCAGGTCACACTCGCATATGGCAAACTTTACCTGAGAGGGATCCTCATTGATGCGCCTGTCAAGCTCCCCTACCTTGCTGTCAAATGAATTGCGGCTCATCACTTTTGTAAGGGCATCATGGCTTGCGATGTTTTTTTCAATGCTGATTTTTTCCATCATCATGTGGCGGAACATGTTCTGGATGAAAATGTACAGGAGGGTCGCAGTGACGCAAATTGAAAGATAGCCTGAATTAATGCTGCCGTTCAGGATGTTTGCCGTCTGCCCCACTATCATTATTGACGCTATGAGTATTATGGCTATGAAATTCCGCAGATTGGTCTTTATTCCAATATAGATGAAGACAGCAAGAATATAGACAAAGCTTATTCCACAGAACAAAAGGTAAATCCAGTATTGTCCGCCTCGCTGGAAGACACTGTTTTCGTCTACGAAGAAAATCATTCCGTTAAAAAGGGAAACGGTCTGCAAAACCACGTTTACGGCCATAACGATCAGCATGGGTTTTATGGTTCGCTTTCTGCCACAGCTTCGTGCAAGGAAAACCGCAAGTACCGGAGAAACACAAAATTCAGCGTAAGTCACAAACCAGTGGACTCTTGGGCTTGCACATCCTGTCCTGTCAAAAAGAACCCCAAAGTATTCGCATGCGGCACCCACAGCGGCAAGGATAAAGGAAAAACGGAACCATTTTATGTCACTCTTGTTAAGAATAGTATTTTTTCCAACATCTATCGCAAGAGTCAGCATACAGAGAATACAGATTATGATGGTTACGGTATAATTGTGATCCATGTATCCTGAATTCCTATCCCATGTTGAATAATTATATAAAGTTTTTAGAGTTTTTTCAATTAAATTTCACATTAAAGTTTTGATGCTTTTCCCAAAGAAAAAAATGCGAGCCCTCGCGAGCAAGTCAAAACTTTTTAGCAAGCGAAAGCTTTCGACAATATTGAAAAAAACGCATAAATTTACTAGAATGTCGTATATTGAATTTTCAAGGAGAACAATATGGCACGTACACATTACATCGCCGGAAACTGGAAGATGAACACAACAAAGGCAGAGGCAGTTGCCCTTGCAAAAGACCTTGTTGAACAGTTGAAGGGAAAGACAAACAAATACATGATTGGTGTTCCTTTCGTATACCTTGATGCAGTTGCACAGGTAGTAAAGGGATCAAACATTCTTCTTGCAGCACAGGACTGCGCCGCCACAGGCAACGGAGCCCACACTGGAGAAGTTTCATGCGAAATGCTCAAGGACATCGGATGCCAGTGCGTAATCCTGGGTCACTCAGAACGCCGCCACGAAATCGGTGAATCTGACGAACTCATCAACAAGAAGGTTCGCAAGGCTCTTGCAAGCGGACTTGAAGTTGACCTCTGCATCGGAGAACTCTTGAGCGAAAGGGAAGCCGGAGAAGCTGAGCAGGTTTGTGCATTCCAGCTTTCTGCAGGTCTTGCAGGCGTTACCGAAGAGCAGATGAAGAACGTAACAATCGCATACGAGCCGGTTTGGGCAATCGGAACAGGCAAGACAGCCACTCCGGAAGACGCTCAGGCAATCCACAAATTCATCCGCGGATACATTGCAAAACTCTACAACCAGAAGGTTGCCGACGAGACAATCATCCAGTACGGCGGATCAATGAAGGCTTCAAACGCAAAGGAACTCCTTGCACAGCCGGACATTGACGGTGGACTTATCGGCGGAGCATCCCTCAAGGCCGAGACATTCACACCAATCTGTGAACTGTAATTTGACACAAGATTGAACTCATTCAACTGAGTTTTTAGAACGCGTCTGATGTATTCCATTGGGCGCGTTTTTTTATTTTACCCACAATGTCATTATTCCTTTGACTTTTACCGCAAAAGTAAGTATAATGTTTCTATACATAGTAGAGCCAGCTTAACCACGTGCTGCTTCTTTAAAATGTCTTGATAAAAAAAACGGAGATTGGGTAATGCGTTTGAAAAATACAGATTCTCTTGAAAATGAACAGAATGTTGATGCTATTGCGGAGATATGTGGTCTTCTTGCAAAAATCGATGACCCCACGCTGATAAACGAATTTTTCGGCTGTCTTTTTACTGCGGCGGAACTAAAGGATTTTTCAAACAGATGGCATCTGGTAAAGGAACTTGATGCAGGAACTACACAGAGGGAAATTGCCCGCAAATACGGAATGTCACTGTGCAACATTACACGTGGCTCCCGCGAAATGAAAAAAGCCGACTCTGCGTTCAGAAAAGTTCTGGAACTCCTCAAGAACCAGTAGCCGGTCTTCTTTTATTCAATTTATTTATTCTTGTTGACGATTCTTGTCTCAAAGCTTCCAGTCTTGATGTTTATGTAACGTACAAAAAGAGAAACCTTGTTGTCTGCGTTCAGATTCTTCCATACCAGATCTGTAAACTCATCGATGTTGCCCTTAATGTCTACAGGAGTTGGCTCACCCTCGTAGCTTGGAAGAGGATTACCGTCGCCCATGTATGTGTGGATGAAATGACCGCATCCCGCCTTTTGCTTTTCGTAGCTGAATGTGTAGCGGAAGCATCTGTCGCCGTCACCGCTGTCACTCTTAAGGATGCTCATGGCATAGTCGAATGCCCCACCCTCTATGTGCATTACACCCGAAATGCGCGGAGTATAGTTTGGTGCGTCCGGTTCAAAGCAGCGGCTCCTAAGGGACTGTTCAAAAGTAAGAGATTTTGACATTCCGTCGTAAATCGTGTCGGTCTGGTCTCCGTTTGTCACGATGGTATTGTTTCCCAAAACCCTGACTGGAGCATAGATGATCAAACTCGGGTCGGTGAGCTTGGATGGGTCAAAGGCTTGAGTCCTGATACCGTTTCCATCCTCAACAAAAACACGGTTGCGGCTGTTCTCACTCCTTCCCATAATGAAATATGCGGTGACAGCATGGAGTCCGTCTTCCGACACGCCGATAACAATTCCACGTCCGGGATATTCGTTTCCCGCCAGTTCCTGCGCAAGTTCACGCTGTTTCATAAAAATGCTCCTCTTAAATGAAAGTACCTTGAGTATAGCATTTTGGACCTGTTGTTGCAATCTGTTGAAATCCAAAGCCCCTGCAATTCCAACTTTGTTTTGCAGATGCACGGAGACTTCCCCGGTTCTATGAAAAATGATTGAATATAACATTCCCTTGTGTTAGAATGAATTTGATTGATGTGTAAGATTTTACATTGACACTTCTTAGGCTTATACATATCCAGCTCGGGTATGGAGAAGATTTTTTATGTTGATGAACCACTGGTACACAGGAGGTTAAAAATATGAGGATAAAAATATCAATAGTTTTATTTATTTCATTCTTTCATTTATTAAATGTATATGCAGATGATGCTTTTATAAGATGTTTTGGAGGCGGAGTTGGTAATGTAAGAAGTACAGAACAATATTATGAATTAGGACAAGAAAAAGATATAGTAATGACATCCGAGCATGTTCTGATAACAATGTATGATGATTATTATACAGTAGATGCAAAATTCTGGTTTAAAAATGAAGGTAATGAAAAGACAATTTCAATCGGATTCCCAGAAAACAATTTGGAGCGATTTGATAAAAGAGAAGAATTTGAAGATTTTACAACATATGTAGATAATAAAAAAGTTGATGTTAAAAAATATGAAAATCCTGAAAATAGTCTGTCAAAACTTTTTTGGCATGTAAAGCAAGTTTATTTTGGCAAGGGGCAGGTTCGACAAACTCGAGTAAAATATAAATGTAATTACGGAATAATTGCAAGTGGATTGTATTTTGGTATTGATGGATTTTTATATTATGTTTACGGAACTGGAAAATCATGGAAAGGATCAATTGGGAAAATAACAGTTGATGTTAGAAATTTAACTACAACAAAATATATTATGAATATAAGATTTTTAAATAAAGAATATGGTTCTATAAGCAGTTACGGTGTTTATGATTATAAACCTTTTCCAGCAGGAGCCTATACATTTAATTGGATTTCATCAGACACTTTTAGACTCGAAGCTGAAAATGTAGAACCAGAAGATAGTGAAGAAAGCATTGATATAACAATACATTCATTTGATTACATAGGGGATTGGTCAGGCACTTTTGAAGGACAAACTGCCATTAATGCAAGATGCAATTTTACAAAAGCATTTATGAAATATGAATTATGTTATATGACTGACAAACAACTTCGTTTAGCAAGAAATGATTTTTACGCACTTTATGGCCGAGAATTTAAGGATAAAGAAATAAAAGATTTTTACGAATCCATTCCAGGTTATAAGCTCAATAAAAATTATTCTGATAATCTGCTTTCAGAAGAGGAAACAAAGTTGATTGAAAGGATAATAGCTATAGAAAATAAAAGGAAAAATAAGTAATCGCATAAAACATATAAGGCCCCAGTCTGTCAATAGGTTTATTAAAAAAATAACACCAATTCTATAATTTGACTTTTTAGCCAATCCACAACTTTTGATTATAACTCATCCGAAAGCTGAAACAGCAAGAACTGCTGCGAAAACTGTGATAAGTTTTTTCATTATATTCTCCTATCGAATAAAAACTTAAAGTTGATAGTATCACTTTTAAATTTTTAATGGAATACTATTTTAAAAAATTATTTTTATTTTTAAAATTCTTATTTTTTTGATTGTTTTATTGTAATAATTTTAGAAAATATAAACTAAATTTAAGCAAAAACTTTTTGATGGGATTTTTTACAAAGGGAGTGAAATCAAATCTGAATTTAAATTAGATGTTTCCAAATTTTAAATCAAAAAAAGCGAAGGAATTTTCAGATTATTCCCTCGCCTAATTCCGGATACTAAAATTTTAATTTTAAAATCCCAAAGTTTCAATGGATTCTTAATATAGATTTTCCAGTGTGAGGATTTTTTAGGATTGGATTTACACTGAAAATATCCGCATTATTCGTTACCAAATCTTTTACCTGCAGCGTCTATATAAAACTGTATTTCTCCTTAGAAATTCGCCCACTGATTCAGAAAGTTGGTCCTGGGTTGCACGCCACTTCCAATTTTTTCCGACAGTCGAAGGTTGATTCATTCTTGCCCTTCCATCCAGTCCAATCAAATCCTGCATGGTAAGCACACAGGTG
>JAEEGL015068692.1_pt1 | contig 25422 bp, 25 predicted proteins | sample 9134231 | NCBI WGS metagenome assembly JAEEGL01 (sample SAMN16246548, study PRJNA631951) | gut metagenome | biome: gut microbiome; feature: rumen; material: fiber-attached | host: Bos | place: Iran: Karaj | collected 2018-10
ATTGGTGCTTCTTAATTTCGGCATCATGGCCTGGAACTGGCCGGCGTAGAGCATGCCCATCAGTATGGTCTCGATCACGTCGTCATAGTGATGGCCGAGCGCGATCTTGTTGCATCCGAGATCTTTGGCGTGCCGGTACAGGTAGCCGCGCCGCATCCTCGCGCAGAGATAGCACGGGGATTTTTCGATATGCTCCACCGCTTCGAAAATGGGACTTTCAAAAATATCGAGAGGGATCCCCAGAAGGGCGGCATTTTCTTCGATCAGCTTCCGGTTCGCTTCGCTGTAGCCCGGATCCATGCAGATGAAGGAAAGCTCAAACGGGAACTTGTCGTGCCGTTTGAGCTCCTGGAAAAGTTTGGCCATGAGCATGGAATCCTTACCGCCTGATATGCAGACGGCGATATGATCGTTTTCTTCCACCAGCCGGTAGCGGACGATGGCCCGCGCGAAGGGAGAGAACAGGGCGGTATGGAACTCTTTGGTCAGGCTGTATTCGATGAGCCGCTGCCTTTCCGGATCATTTGCGTATGTCGTTGGCGTTGTCATGATATTTTTCATCACAGTAGCGGCAGCGGTATACGCCGTTTACTTCGTCGGCCAGATAGAAAACGTGCTGCAGGCCGCGTTCGACGGAAGTGATGCAGCGGGGATTTCCGCATTTGATGACGCCGCGAATCTCTTTCGGCAGCGGGAGCTGTTTCTTTTCGATGATCTCCCCGTTTTTGATGATGTTGACGGTGATGTTGTGGTCGATGAAGGAAAGGACGGAGAGGTCCAGATTGTCCACGGGACATTCCACCTTCAGGATATCCTTTCGTCCGAGCGCGTCACTGCGGGCGTTCTTGATAATGGCGACCGGCCAGTCCTGTTTGTCCAGCCCCAGATGATAATAGAGATTAAGGCTCTTTCCGGCCTTGATATGGTCCAGTACGAATCCTTCTTCGATTTTTCCGACGTTCAGCATGGTCGTATTCCTTTCAGGGTGCTTGTGTTTCGGCGTTTTCCGGGATCAGGTGCCTGTCAGGCGTTGTCCGCAAGGCCGAGCAGGGTCATGATCAGGGCCATACGGACGTAGACGCCGTACTGGACCTGGCGGAAATAGGCTGCCCGGGGATCCGAATCGACTTCGACCGAGATCTCGTTGACGCGCGGAAGCGGATGCAGGATGAACATGTCTTCCTTAGCGCGTTTCATTTTTTCGGCATTCAGGATGTAGAAATCTTTCAGGCGGACGTAGTCTTCTTCGTTAAAGAAGCGTTCCCGCTGCACCCTGGTCATGTAAAGAATGTCCGGCTGGTCAATGACGTCTTCCAGGCGGATCACTTCCTCGTAGGGAATACCTTTTTCCCGGAGTTCTTCCCTGATATAGCCCGGCACGGTCAGCTCCGGCGGGGATACGAACAGGAAGCGGATATTCTGATAACGGGACATGGCATGGATCAGCGAATGGACGGTCCGGCCGAATTTCAGATCTCCGCAGAGGGCGATGGTAAAATCGTTCAGCCTTCCTTTCAGGCTCCTGATGGTCATCAGGTCGGTCAGCGTCTGGGTGGGGTGTTCGTGTCCGCCGTCTCCGCCGTTGATGACGGGGATCGAAGAGAACTGGGCGGCAACGGCCGCGGCGCCTTCTTTAGGATGGCGGATGGCGCAGATGTCCGCGAAGCAGGAAATGACCCGGATGGTGTCGGCAACGGTCTCGCCTTTGGCTGCCGACGAAGAATTGGCGTCGGCGAAACCCAGGACACTGCCGCCCAGATTCAGCATGGCGGCTTCAAACGAAAGGCGGGTGCGGGTGCTGGGTTCGTAGAAACAGGTGGCCAGTTTTTTGCCGCGGCAGATTTCCGAAAAGGCTGAGCGGTCCGCTTCGATCCGGCCGGCCAGGTCGAACAGGGAATCCAGTTCCTGTACCGAGAAATCGAAGGGCGTGATCATGTGGCGCATAAATAGGGCTCCTTTCCTTTGAATGGCCTGCGCCGCTTTCGGGCGTCTGCAGGCCGGACGATGAAAAACTCAGAGATCCTCATAGCCGCAGTCCAGCCCGTCAAGGTGGGACAGGACTCTGGCATCCCATTGTTTTTCGGCTTCTTTTTCAAGGGTAAAACCGTCATAGGAAACACCTGCGGTCAGCTTCAGCGTTTCCCGGTCATAGAAGATATTTAATACAAAAGCGTGGACAGGCAGGTCATAGCCATGATCGGTAAGAGTCTGCAGGACGGACTGCTTCAGTACGTCCCCGGCCTGGAAGACCAGACGGAAGCTCTCGGGCGTCTGTCGGCCTTTAATGATATCGTAGAACCGCGGCCTGATCTTTCCCCATGGAATATAGAGATCTTCGGGAGCATATTCTTTACGGAAAGAAGAGTTGATCCTCCCGTCTATTTCATAGGTGGCTTCCATTCGGACCACGGCATTTTCGAGACAGAAACCGTCGAATGAATCAGAAGAAAGGAGTTCTTTCATAAAAGCTCCTATTTTCCTGATCCTGACTGAAATCATGTTCCGGTCCTTTCACGTCCTGTGTCCGCGTCGTCTAAGTCTACCATAAAACAGGCTGAAAACCTACAGAAAAACGACCGGGCCGAAGGCTTTCATAAACAGGATGACCAGTGCCAGCTGCAGGATGAGGATGAGCGGGATCCCGATCATAAAACGTTTCTTTTTGGTCTTGTGACGGAAAACAAGCATGCCGAGCAGCATGCCCGCGCTGCCGCCTGCAAGCGCAAACAGGAACAGGACGGATTCGGGGATCCGGAAAGCGTGGCGTTTTGCCCTGCGTTTGTCGATTCCTGCCAGGCTGAAGGCGATCAGGTTCATGGCCGCGAAATACGCGGCAAACAAAAGAATGGATCTCATAACAGGATTATACAACGGATGGGAATCCTGTTGCACCGGAAAGTCCGAGGCGGTAGAATAAAAAACGTCACACAGCGGAAGGGAAAAGCTCCGTGCGGACGTTCCGCAGGGAGAGAAAGGAGCTGTGGGACGATGTATTCCCGGGTGAAAAGTCTGCTTGGGGACAGGCGCTTCAGGGTCGGCTGTCTCCTGTTGTCCGTCGTCATTGTCAATCTGGCCGGTACTTTCCTTTCTTATTCCGCCGTACAGGCGGAGGAGCCGCCGGAACCTGTTTTATCACCCGTTCTCCCGGAAGAGCCGGAAACAGCAGAACTGATCGTCTGTATCGGAGGGGCAGTCGCCTCGCCGGGCGTCGTGCGTATTCCGGAAGGAGCAAGGCTGTACGAAGCCCTGGAAGCGGCAGGCGGCGTTCGGGAAGACGCGGACCTGTCACGCGTCAATCTGGCCATGGAACTGGAAGACAGCGATATGATACGGATCCCGTTCCGCAGGGACTCTGAAGTGACAGAGGAAACCGCCGTGGGAGCGGCCGGGGAACCTGTGGTCTCCGGGGCGGGCACAGACGGAAAGATCAATATCAACCGCGCCGGCGCCGAAGAGCTGATGAAGCTGCCAGGGATCGGGGAACAGAAAGCCTCCGCGATCCTGACGTACAGGGAGCAGCACGGCGGATTTGGCTCCGTCGAAGAGATCATGCAGGTCTCCGGCATCAAGCAGGCGGGCTTTGACAAAATAAAGGAACAGATAACTGTCCGCTGACTGACGCAGCGGCAGAGGAGGATTATGGCAAGAAGAATTCTGGTGGTGGACGATGAGAAGCTGGTCGTAGAGGGTCTGGAGATATCCCTGGCGCAGGACGGCTATGAGACGGACCGGGCCTACGACGGGAAAGAAGCCCTGGAGAAGCTGTCCGGGGACAGCTTCGACTTTGTCCTTCTGGATATCATGATGCCGGAGATGGACGGGCTTACGGTACTCAGGCGGATCCGGGAATCCTCCGGCGTTCCCGTCATGATGCTGTCGGCCAGGAGCGAGGATACGGATAAGATCGCGGGACTGGAAGCCGGCGCCGACGACTATGTAACGAAGCCCTTCAACACGCTGGAAGTCAAGGCGAGGATCAAGGCGATCCTGCGCCGCGTCTCGCTTTCGTCCGGAGACGCTTTTCCGGATCACGTCGTCGAAAACGGCGACCTGAAGATGGATATCGACAACAGGCGCCTGTTTATCCGCGGAAAGGAGATCGGGCTGACCAGCCGGGAATTCGATATGCTGGAACTGTTCCTGACGCATCCGGGAAAGGTTTACGGGCGGGAGAACCTCCTTTCGCTGATCTGGGGCGATAAATACCCGGGCGACGTCCGGACGGTGGACGTCCACGTCCGGCGGCTCAGGGAGAAAATAGAAGACGATCCTTCCAAACCGGCCTATGTGCTGACCAAATGGGGGGTGGGATATTATTACGGAGACAAAAGGCGGTAAACTGCCCGTTCTGAAAGAGGTGGAGTCTGCATGCTGCGAAGGCCGGTGTGCGCCGCGGCATTTCTTTACGCATTTCTGATTCTTTGTACTGCATCGTTATTTGATCCCTTCGGCGGTTTCGTCCGTTCTGACACGATCCGTCTGGAACAGGGGAAAAAACAGGTCTGCACGGTGTCCGGCACCGTGGCCGGCAAATGGCTGAAGCGCAGGGCGGATGAGACCGTCCTGGTGATCCTTCTGCGCGGTGTTTCGACAGAAACCGGCGCTTCTCCCGGAAAAAACCAGCGGATCCTGTGCGAGACCGGGTTCGGCGAAAACGGGCAGGAGCCGGAGATCCCCGCAGGCGCTGAGATCCGGCTTGCCGGGACGCTGAGACCTTTCCCGGAAGCGGTAAATCCGGGCGCGTTTGATACGGCGGCCTATTACCGGACGATGGATATCGGATACCGGATGTCGGACTGTACGGTGCTTTCCCGGGAAGGCATGCGCGTGGTCCCGGAGCTCCTGTACAGGATCCGCAGGGCATCCTGCCGCTGCTTTGAGCGGTACCTGCCGGCGGAAGCGGCTTCCGTCGCTTCCGCCATGGTCCTCGGGGAAAAGGGACTGTTTGACGAGGAACTGAAGGATCTGTACCGGGAAAGCGGGATCCTGCATATTGCGGCCATCTCCGGGCTTCATCTGTCTTTTTTCGGGAACGGGCTGTTCCGGCTGCTGAAGAAGAGCGGGGTAAGGAATGCCTGTGCGGCAGCCCTGTCTGCCGGCGTCATGATCCTGTACGGGGAAATGGCCGGTTTTTCACCGTCGGCTTCCCGGGCGGTGATCATGTTCTGTCTGCAGATGGGCGCTGCTGCCCTCAGGCGCAGTTACGACGGAAAAACGGCGGCAGCCCTGAGCGCGCTGATCATCCTGTTTTTTCATCCGCTTTATCTCTTTCACCCGGGTTTTCAGTATTCGTTCGCGGCCGTAACGGCGATCCTGTTCCTGCCGGTCCGCCTGCCGCCGGTTCCCGGGCACAGGACCCTGGAGAAGATGACGGCGGTGCAGCTTGGCCTGCTGCCGGTCTCGCTGATGACGTCTTATACGGCGGCGCCGTATTCGTGGATCCTGAATCTGGCCGTGATCCCTCTCTGCAGCGTTATTCTCGAGGCAGCCGTCCTGCTGCTTTGCCTGGCCGTCTGCTGCCCTCCAACCGCGTTTCTTCCGGCTTATCTGCTGAGCAGCGTCATACGCTTTTACAGGCTTCTGTGCGAATCCGTCCGGCTGATCCCGGGACATCTTCTGACGCCGGGCCATCCGGGAGCGTTCCGGCTGGTCCTGTATGCCGGCCTCCTCGCCGCAGGCAGTCTCTGCGCGGGCCGGAAAGCGTTCCGGAAGTATTCCCTGGTTTTTTTCTGCGCCGGCGTCCTGATCCTTTTCCTGCACGTTTCCCCGGCGCTGCGGATCCGGATGTATGACGTGGGGCAGGGGGACGGTCTGTGCATCCGGGCGGGCGGGGAGGTGTTCATGGTCGACGGGGGAAGCAGCAGCAACAGCGGGCTTCTGGAATACGACCTGCTTCCGGCGCTCAGGTTTGACGGGATCAGCCGGATCGGCTGCTGGATGGTCTCCCATTCGGACGGCGACCACGTCAGCGCGCTGCTTTCGCTGCTGGAAGAGACGGCGGCCGGAAAAAGCGGGACCCTGAAGACCGGCCGGATCATCCTGCCGGCCTCTTCGGAAAAAGAAGCGGGGGAAAACGGAAATACGGACAGGATCCTGCGGCTGGCGGCCCGCTGCGGTATCCCTGTATCCTTCATGAGCGCCGGCGACAGCATCCGGTGTCCGGTCAGGACAGGACTCCTGCGGCATGAAGAACTGCGGATCGACTGCCTTTCCCCGCGGAAGGGGGCGGCGTATGAAGACGTCAACGACGGTTCGCTCGTATTCCTGCTGACGTTTGGCGATTTTTCAATGCTGTTTACGGGAGACCTGGAAGAGGCGGAAGACAGTTTCGGACCGCCGCCCGGTCTTTCGCGGTTATCGGTGCTGAAGACCGCCCATCACGGTTCGTCCGGTTCTTCCGGGGAGAGATTTATCGGAAAGTGGCGCCCGGAGACGGCCCTCATTTCCGCCGGACGGAACAATCCGTACGGCCATCCTCACAGGGAGGTGATACAGAGACTTGAAAGAAACGACGTCCGATGGTACCTGACGGCCCGGGACGGGGCGGTCACCGTCCGTTCGGACGGTCACGGATATTCCGTGGAAACATTTTTAAACGGCAGCCGGTTTTAATTGTCTTGTGTTTTCCGGGACACGATGCTATACTGAAAACAGAACAAATGTTCTGTTTGTTCGTACGACCCGGAGAAAAAGGAGAGATTGCAGAGAATGAGTATGGATCATGAACAGAAACTGAAAGCACTGGAAGCAGCCCTGGTACAGATCGAGAAACAGTACGGGAAGGGCGCGGTGATGAAACTGGGGGATCCCGGGTCGCAGATGGAAGTCGAGACCATTCCGACCGGTTCCCTGTCGCTGGATATCGCGCTGGGACTGGGCGGTATCCCTAAGGGCAGGATCGTCGAGATCTACGGACCGGAATCTTCGGGCAAGACGACGGTGACGCTTCATATGATCGCCGAAGTACAGCGGAGGGGCGGCATTGCCGGATTTATCGACGCGGAGCACGCGCTGGATCCTGTTTACGCGCGCAACATCGGCGTGGATATCGACAATCTGTATATTTCCCAGCCGGACAGCGGTGAACAGGCCCTGGAGATCACGGAGACCATGGTCCGTTCCGGCGCGGTGGACATCGTGGTGGTCGACTCCGTCGCGGCGCTGGTGCCGAAGGCGGAGATCGACGGAGACATGGGCGATTCCCATGTAGGACTGCAGGCCAGGCTGATGTCGCAGGCTCTCCGGAAACTGACGGCTGTCATCAGCAAATCCAACTGCACGGTCGTTTTTATCAACCAGCTGCGCGAGAAGGTCGGCGTCATGTTCGGAAACCCCGAAACGACGACCGGCGGGCGGGCGCTGAAATTCTATTCGTCGGTGCGCCTGGACGTGCGCAGGATCGAATCGATCAAACAGAGCGGAGAGGTGATCGGCAACCGCACCCGGATCAAGGTCGTGAAGAACAAGATCGCGCCGCCGTTCAAGGAGGCGGAATTTGATATCATGTTCGGCAAAGGCATCTCCTACGTCGGAGACGTGCTGGATCTGGCCGCGAACGTCGGCATCATCAACAAGAGCGGCGCCTGGTATGCCTATGAGAACCAGAAGATCGGGCAGGGCCGGGAGAATACGAAGGCTTATCTGGAAGAACATCCGGAGGTCCTCTATGCTGTGGACCGGAAAGTCAGGGAGCATTACGGGCTGGATCCCGACAGCGCCAGGATGACGGAAGCACCGGCACAGACGGAGACGGAAGCCGCAGCGGAGAAATGAGAGACGGCAGTCACGGATGATCATTGAATCGATTATATCAGTCAACAGGACAAAGAGCAGGGTTTTATGCAGGAATGCGGGAAACCCTGCTCTTGCTGATTTCATCCTTTCCAACAGGGCCGTCCTGGACCTGGATCTCAGGGAAGGGCAGGAAACGGATCCCGAAACGGAAGCCGGTATCCTGGCCGCGCTTCGGAAAGAGTGCCTTTCCGCCTGCGGGAATCTGCTGAAGCTCCAGGATTATACGGCCGCGCGGCTTCGGCAGAAGCTGAAGCAGGCCGGCTTCCCGGACGAGGTGACCGGGCAGTGCCTGAAAGAGATGGAAGATGCCCGTTACCTGGATGATTCCCGTTATGCGGAACATTTTATCGAAGCGCACCGTACGGACCGCAGCCTGAAACGGATCCGGGAAGATCTAAGGTCGCGCGGGGTGCCGGAAGACGTCATCCGGGCCGCTCTGGAAAATACGGCGGGGGAAGCATACGACGGGGCGGACGACCCCGAAGAGAAGCAGATCAGGGATTTCCTGGAAAAAAAGCGCTATGATCCGGAGACGGCCGGCTATGAAGAGAAGATGAAACTGATGGCTGCCCTTTACCGGAGAGGATACCGGACGGAACTGATCCGGAAAGTGCTCGGCACTTATGATTAAAGAAGAAAGTTGTCAGACAGATCGCGACCGGGCTGAAGTCTTTATTGACATACTTGTCAGATTTGTATAAAATAGTTCGTTGTAGTTTGTCATTTTGTACAATGAAAACTGAATAAGGAGGTGCTCCTGTAATGCTCTATGCAATCATAGGAGCGATTTTGGCACTGGCTGTTTCCATACCACTGACATTTATCATGACTTCCAATTACCGGAAATCACAGGTAGAACAGAAGATCGGGAATGCCGAGGAAAAAGCAAGGGCTATTATTGATGAAGCTTTGTTGACTGCGGAATCCAAAAAGCGTGAAGCGCTTCTTGAGGTCAAGGAAGAATCCATCCGGACCAGGAATGATCTGGAGAAGGAGATCCGGGACCGGAGAAACGAAGTACAGCGGAACGAACGCAGGATCCAGCAGAAGGAAGAAGCATTGGACCGCAAAACGGATGCGATCGAACGCAAGGAACAGAGCTTATCGTCGAAAGAGGAATCGCTCCGCAAACAGAAGGAAGAAGTAAATCGTCTTGGTGAGCAGCGCATACAGGAACTGGAACGAATTTCCGGATTAACCTCTGAACAGGCAAAAGAATACCTCTTAAAGATTGTCGAAGAAGACGTCAGGCACGATTCTGCGGTCATGATCAAGGAGATCGAAGCGCAGGCCCGTGAAGAAGCTGACAAGAAAGCCAAGGAGTACGTCGTCGGCGCGATTCAGAGATGCGCATCCGATCATGTGGCTGAGGCCACGATCTCGGTCGTGCAGCTGCCGAGCGACGATATGAAGGGCAGGATCATCGGGCGTGAAGGACGTAACATCCGGACGCTCGAAACGATGACCGGAGTGGATCTGATCATCGATGATACGCCGGAGGCTGTTGTCATCTCCGGTTTTGACCCGGTCCGCCGCGAAGTCGCAAGGATCGCGCTGGAAAAACTGATCGTGGACGGAAGGATCCATCCGGCCAGGATCGAGGAGATGGTCGAGAAGGCGCAGAAGGAAGTAGAAGCCCGTATTAAGGAAGAAGGCGAAGCTGCCACGCTGGAAGTCGGCGTGCACGGCATTCATCCCGAACTGGTCAGGCTTCTCGGCAAGATGCGTTACAGAACCAGTTACGGCCAGAATGTTCTGAAACATTCGATCGAAGTGGCCCTTCTTTCCGGCATCCTGGCCGGGGAGCTCGGACTGGACGTCCGGATCGCAAAGCGCGCGGGACTTCTTCATGATATCGGCAAGGCAGTCGATCATGAAATGGAAGGATCGCATGTACAGCTCGGCGCGGAGCTGTGCCGCAAGTACAAAGAATCTCCGATCGTCATCAATGCCGTGGAAGCGCACCACGGAGACGTTGAGCCGACAAGCCTGATCGCCTGCATCGTACAGGCGGCGGACACGATCTCTGCTGCAAGGCCCGGAGCCCGCAGGGAGACGCTCGAAACATATACGACAAGACTGAATCAGTTAGAGGAAATCACAAACAGCTTTAAAGGGGTTAGTAATTCTTATGCCATTCAGGCAGGACGCGAAGTTCGGGTCATGGTAGTTCCTGAGCAGATCACCGACACGGACATGGTATTGCTCGCAAGGGATATTTCCAAAAAGATTGAAAGCGAGATGGAATATCCGGGGCAGATCAAAGTCAGTGTGATACGCGAATCCAGAGCAACGGATTACGCCAAATAAGAACCGAAAAATCAAGGGTCAGTGTGTGGTACACTGACCCTCTTGTTTTGTTCCGGAAAAAGGTGTACAATTTCAAAACGACATTGTATACAATTATGCAGGACACGGAGGGTGATCATGCCATTAGATCTTTCAAGCAGGGCTTTATCCTGCAAACCGTCAGCGACACTGGAAATATCGGCGAAAGCCAACAAACTGAAAAGCCAGGGGTTCGACGTCGTCGGATTCGGCGCCGGCGAACCGGATTTCAGGACGCCTGAAAACATCGCCGAAGCCGGGATCGAAGCGATCAGAAGCGGCTTTACGCGCTATACGCCGGCTTCCGGTATCCAGGAGCTGAAAGAAGCGGTATGCAGAAAGTTCAAAACCTTTAACGGCATTGAATACAAACCTTCCCAGATCGTTATCAGCAACGGGGGCAAACACGGACTGACCAATACCTTTACAGCCCTGATCAACCCGGGCGACGAAGTGATCCTCCCGGCTCCTTACTGGTTAAGCTATCCGGAAATGATCAAGCTGGTGGGCGGCGTATGCGTCGTCGTCAATGCGAAAAGAGAGAACCGCTTTAAACTGACTGCCGCGGAGATAGAAGCGGCGGTGACGGACAGGACGAAAGCGCTGATACTGAATACGCCCGGAAATCCGACCGGCGTGATCTATACCAGGAAAGAACTGGAAGAGATCGCGGAGCTGGCGGTCCGCCGGAATTTCTACGTCATTTCCGATGAAATGTACGAGTATCTCGTCTATGACGGTTATCAGCACGTCAGCATCGCTTCCCTGGGTCCGGAGATCTACGAGAGGACCATTACCTGCTCGGGACTTTCCAAAACCTATGCGATGACCGGCTGGAGGATCGGCTACGTCGGCGCGCCTGAACCGATCGCGAAGGTGATGGCGGCCGTTCAGTCCCATCAGGCCTCCAATCCGAACTCCATTGCGCAGAAGGCGGCCCTGGAGGCACTGACCGGGCCTCAGGAGTCCGTGGAGATCATGCGGAAAGCGTTCGACGAGCGCCGCCTGTATATGTTTGACCGGCTGAACGCCATGCCGGATCTGGACGTGGTGCGTCCGACCAGCGCGTTCTATATTTTTGCGGATTTCAGACAGGTTCTGAAGAAATGCTACAAAGGAGAGAAGATCGAAACGGTCAGCCGGATGGCCCATATCCTGCTGGACGATTTTCACGTTGCCCTCGTCCCCTGCGACGGCTTCGGCGCGCCGGGGTACATGCGCTTTTCCTATGCGATGGGTATGGATCAGATCAAAAAGGGACTGGACCGTATAGAAGCTTTCCTTGAATCTTTGACGATGGATTGATAAACTCCGTCTTAGGCGGGGTTTATCATGGAGAATCAGTACGGGGAAGACGCGGCGCTCGTTGACGCGTTTTTTGAAGAACTGAAAAATGAACGGCGCTTCAGCGCCAATACGGAGGCAGCCTACAGGGCCGACCTTCGAAAGCTGTATATGATCGCGAAACAGGACAGACTTTCGAAAGCCGTGCAGATGGATGCCTCTTTTTTTGCGCATCTGAAAAACACGCTGGAGATCAGGACGATGTCGGCTTCCTCCCTGGACAGGTTCTGTTCCTGCGTACATTCCTATTTTTCCTACCTGGTCTCAGCCAGGATCATTCCGTTTAATTACGCGGAGGATTTTTCGCCGGCCAGGAACGCTGTCTTATCCGATAGAAAAGAAGAACCAATATTTCTGACGATCTCCGAACTGTCCAGGCTCCTCTCGGCGCCGGATACTTCTTCCTGGATCGGGAAGCGCGACAGTGCCCTGCTGGAGCTGATGTACGCGGCGGGACTGCGGGCCGGGGAGATCATCCTGCTGAAGCGGGAAGACGTTGACCTGCAGATCGACTTTGTAACGTCGGGCGGCCGGGAGATCCCTTTCGGGAGCCGTGCCAGAGCGGCGCTTTTAAGGTATCTGAAAGCTTCCGGAGAGCTTCTGGAAGATCCGGACAGTTACCTGTTTACGGCGAAGAACGGAAAAACGCTGAGCCGCCAGCAGGTCTGGAAGATCATCCGGAAATACGCAAAAGCTGCCGGACTGGACAGCCGCGTCTCCCCGCAGAGCATCCGTGCCAGCTTCGCCAGGCACGTCCTGGAGAACGGGATGAACGACGCCAGCCTGAAACAGATCCTCGGATTAAAATCAGACGGGATGCTGAAGCATTACAGAGGAGAAGCCCTGAATGAATTACGAAGCCAGTACCGAAAGGGAATGCGGCTTGAAAAGGAAGAAGTATGATATAATAAAATTTACGCAAAGCGCGACGGTCTGAAACAACGCCGCATGCGGAAGGATCATTCAGGATAAGGAGATGGAGATTTGAGAAATATACTGTTTGCTGCTTCAGAAGGAGTCCCGTTTATAAAATCAGGCGGACTGGCCGACGTGGTCGGATCCCTGCCCAAGGAGATCGACAGACGGTATTACGACGTCCGGGTCATCCTTCCCAAATATGCGTCTATGGCGCAGGAGATGAAGGACAGGCTGGAATATGTGCTTCATTTTTACATGGATTTTGACTGGCGCCAGATGTACGTCGGTGTTTTAAAAGCGCAGGCGGACGGCATTACATATTACTTTATTGATAATGAAGAGCTTTTTTCCACCGACAGGCTCTATACGGACGACGCGCTGTTTGAGATCAAACGGTTCGCGTTTTTCTCAAAAGCGGTTCTTTCGGCGCTTCCGCTCCTGGATTTCAGGCCGGCGCTGATCCACTGCCATGACTGGCAGACAGGCCTGATCCCTGTCTATCTGAAGGAAAGGTTCCAGGGCAGCCCGTTTTTCAGGGGCATCAAAACCGTTATGACCATCCATAACCTGAAATTCCAGGGCCGGTGGGGCATTGAAGACGTCGAACAGATCACGGGTCTTTCCGGCGACTACTTTACGCCGGATAAGCTGGAATTCAATCAGGACGCAAACCTTCTCAAGGGAGGCCTTGTATATGCCGACGCGATCACGACCGTATCGCCGACCTATGCGCAGGAGATCCGGACGGGCTTTTACGGGGAAGGGCTGGACGGCCTTCTGAATGCCCGCGCGGGGGACCTGAGAGGTATCCTGAACGGGATCGATTATGAGACGTTCGATCCGGAGACGGATTCGAAGATCGCGCATAAATACGCGATCCGGAATTTCCGCCGGAACAAGAGCAAGAACAAATCCGCGCTCCAGCAGGAACTGTCGCTCGAAGTGGATGAAAAGCGGATGATGATCGGTATCGTATCACGTCTGACGGACCAGAAAGGTTTCGACCTGATCGCCTACGTCCTGGAAGAAATGCTGTCGCAGGACGCGATCCAGGTCGTCGTGCTGGGGACCGGCGAAGAACGTTACGAAAATATGTTCAAACATTTCGCGTGGAAATATCCCGAGAAGCTCTCGGCGCAGCTTTACTATTCGGATGAGCTCGCCCATAAGATCTATGCGGGTTCGGATGCTTTCCTGATGCCGTCCCTGTTCGAGCCCTGCGGGCTTTCCCAGCTGATCAGCCTCCGGTACGGGACGGTGCCGATCGTCCGGGAGACCGGCGGACTCCGGGATACGGTCGAACCGTACAATCAGTACACGAACGCCGGAACCGGGTTTACGTTCGCGAATTACAACGCGCATGAAATGATGCGGACCATCCGCTACGCGGAAGACGTCTATTACAATAAAAAACGCGACTGGAACAAGATCGTTGAACGCGGTATGGCGGCTGATTTCTCCTGGGCGGCTTCGGCGGCGCAGTATCAGCTGATGTATGACTGGCTGATCGGATAAAATGAAGAGTAGGTCGGGGAATATTCTGAAAATAACTGACAGAAACGATACCCACGGCATGTTTTTCCAGGCCGGGATCCTGGCGGGAGCCGGGATCCTGGTCCGTATTATCGGGCTTTTGTACAGGGCCCCGCTGACCGCGGTCATCGGGGACGAGGGCAACGGATATTACGGATTTGCCTATAACATCTATACCATCGTCCTTCTGATATCTTCCTACAGTATTCCTTCCGCGCTTTCCAAGGTAATGGCCCAGAAACTGGCGCTCGGACAGGCAAGGAACGCGCAGCGGGTCTTTCGGTGCGCGCTGCTGTATGCGGCGGCGGTCGGGACCGCAGCGGGGCTGTTCCTGTTTTTCGGGGCGCGGCGGCTGGTACCGGAAGCGGCGGTATCGGTGCTGAGGATCTTTGCGCCGACGGTTTTTGTTTTTGGCATTCTCGGCGTCCTTCGGGGCTATTTCCAGGCTTACGGTTCCATGGTCCAGACGTCGATCTCCCAGATCCTGGAACAGCTGGTCAATGCGGTGATGTCCATCGCCGCGGCTTATGCGCTGATGTGGGTGGTCGCCGGAAAAGACCTGACGACGAGGTCCCGGTTCGGCGCCATGGGATCGGCGCTCGGAACGGGGAGCGGCGTCCTGATCGCCCTGCTGTTTGTCGCCTGGTGTTTCTATCGCGACAACCCGGAACGTCTTGCAAGGATCAGGGAGGAGCTGTCGCAGCCGGACGACTACGGGCCGATCTTTAAGGAGACCATTCTCGCGATCACGCCGTTTATCTTAAGCGGGTTCATTCTTAATCTGACAACGTCCCTGAACCAGACGGTCTATTATTACCGGATGGCGGCGGACGCTTCTTTGTCCGAAGCTTATATCTCCACACAGTATGGGATCTTTTCCAATAAAGCAGTCGTGATCACCAACATCCCGATCTCGATCGCTACCGCGGTGGCGGCGGCGACGATCCCGGGCATCTCCGCATCGTTCGCGCGCCGGGAGATGGAGGTTTCCAGGCATCACGCGGCGGAGGTCACGCGGGTCACGATGCTGATCGCCATGCCGTGCGCGGCGGGCCTGGTCGCGCTGGCCTGGCCGGCGACGTATCTGCTTTTCCCGCAGCAGGCGTCCCTTGATACGGCCGCGCAGCTTCTTGCCCTTTTGGCGATAACGGTGGTCTTTTATTCCATGGCGACCGTCAGCAACGCGGTCCTGCAGGCGATCGGGAAGATGCAGATGCCTCTGGTCAGCGCGGGGATCGCCCTGGTGATCCAGACGATCGTCCTGAAGATCCTGCTGGATAAAACGGACTGGGGCGTCTACACGCTGGTTTTTGTCAGCGTCGTATATTCCGTCCTGATCTACCTGATGAACAGCTTCTTTATCAACCGCTATCTTGACCTGAAGCTGGACCTGGTCCGGGTCTATATCAAACCGTTTGCGGCCGCGTCCGTCATGGGATTCGCCGCAGTGGCGGTCTATGCGGTGTTTTTCCTGCTGTTCGGGCTGTTTATCAAAAAGGAATACTGGGTAAATCTGATCGCCATCCTGCCGGCATTCTGCGCGGCGGTCCTGTGCTATGCCTACCTGATGATCCGCTTCGGCGCCATCGGGAAAAAGGATATTCTGGACCTCCCCGGCGGACGGACACTGTGCGCGGTCCTGGAGCGGATCCGTTTTCTGTGATCTGCCGGGAGGATCAGGACCCGGATCATGTAAGGAACCATTATGTTTGACGGTATCGCGGTAGCGGCCCTGAAAAGTGAATTTGACGCAGCGCTCCTGGGCGGACGGATCGCGAAGATCGCGCAGACGGAGCAGGACGAGCTTCTCATCAGTATCCGGGTGCCTGCGGAAAAAGGCGGCGGCGTCCGGAAACTGTATCTTTCGGCCAATCCGTCGCTGCCGCTGTGTTATCTGACGGAGAAGACCAAGGCTTCCCCGCAGACGGCGCCGGCTTTCTGCATGCTGCTGCGCAAATATCTGCAGAACGGGCTGCTTTCGGAGATCTCCCAGACCGGAATGGACCGGATCCTGTCGTTTACAGTCTCGCACCTGGATGAGATGGGCGACGTCCGGAACGACCGCCTGATCATCGAGCTGATGGGGAAATACTCCAATATTATGCTTGTCGACGAAGGAGACAGGATCATCGACAGCATCCGGCATGTTTCCTCCATGATCAGCTCAGTCCGGGAAGTGCTTCCGGGCAGGCCGTATTTTGTCCCGCCGGACACCAAAAAAGACCCGGCGTCCATTTCTTTCCCCGAGTTTACTTCATTATTTGAAGGGATCGACCGGACGCCTGAGAAGATCCTGTCGGGGTCCCTTACCGGGATCTCGATCCAGACGGCGCAGGAGATCTGTTTCCGGGCCGGTCTTCTTCAGGACCGCAACGCCGCGGCGCTGTCCGTTCCGGAAAGAGAACGGCTGTACGCGTCGCTCGGAGAGCTTATGGACCGGGTGCGTCGAAGCGAATTCGAACCTTTGATCTATGACGGGCCTTCCCCCCTGTTTTCGGCCGTGCCCTGCAAGATGCTTTCCGATCTTCCGCAGCGTCGTTTTGATTCCATGAGCAGGCTTCTGGAGACCTATTATGACGAAAGGAACCGGACGGCCAGGATCCGGCAGAAATCTTCGGACCTGCGGAAAGTCGTCCAGACGCTTCTCGAACGGGAGTCGCATAAACTGGATCTTCAGCTGAAACAGTTGAAAGATACGGAAAAGCGCGATAAGTACCGCCGGTACGGAGAACTGCTGAACGCGTACGGCTACGGGATCGCGCCGGGATCAAAAAAGGCGGAGGTCGTCGATTATTATACGAACGAGCCGGTCGTTATCCCGCTGGATGAGACCATGACGCCGCAGCAGAATGCGGCCAGGTATTTTGACCGGTATACCAAACTGAAACGCACGAAAGAGACGCTGGAGGTCCTGACCAAAGAAGTCAGGGCGGAAGTGGAACAGCTCTCCGCGATCCGGGTGGCCCTGGATCTTGCGGAGACGGAAGGGGACCTGAAGCAGATCCGGGACGAGCTTTCGGAGAGCGGCTTCTTAAAGAAGCACAGGACGGACAAGGCGCCCGCGAAAAGCCGGGAGACTGCCGGGAAACCGCTTCATTTCAGGACCAGCGACGGATACGATCTGTACGTCGGCAAGAATAATCTGCAGAATGACCAGCTGACGTTCCATTTCGCGATGCCGGACGATCTGTGGTTCCACGTAAACGATATACCCGGCTCGCACGTGATCTTAAGAACGAACGGACAGAAGATGGAAGATCTGCCGGACAGGGCTTTCGAGGAGGCCGCCGCGGCCGCGGCCCATTATTCGGCCGCCGGTTCTGACAGCAAGGCCGAGGTGGATTACCTGCTCAGGCGGGAAGTTAAAAAACCGTCGGGAGCCAGACCCGGTTTCGTTGTGTATTATACGAATTATTCTATTTTGGTGAAGCCCGGCATCGGAAGCCTGACGCCGGCGGAATAAAACAAAGGGGGACACGTCAGATGATCAGGAGCATGACAGGATTCGGAAGAGGGGAGACCGAGGAAGGCGGCATTCACTTTACCGTCGAGATGAAATCGGTCAACAACCGTTTTCTGGATTTCAACATCCGGCTGCCCAGGCAGCTGATGGCCCTGGAAGCACAGGTCAGGAACGAACTCAAGCAGTTCATGCAGCGCGGCAAGGTGGACGTCTACGTTACGTTTGAACGGACGGCCGGAACCGCCGGTTCCGTCCAGTACAACAAAGAAGCCGCCGCCCAGTATTATTCGGCGCTGATGCAGATGGCGGAGGATTTCGGGATCGAAAGGAAGATCTCCCTGACGGCGCTGGCCGCTTATCCGGACGTCCTGAAGACCGACGAAGCTGAACTGGACCTGGAAGCGCTGTGGCCGCCGCTCAGACAGGCGATCGACGAAGCCTGCGCCGGTTTTACGGCAGCCAGGGAACGGGAGGGCGAGTTCCTGAAAAACGACATCCTGGATAAACTAGCCCTGATGGAAGAACACTGCGCGTTCATCAAGGAGCGCGCGCCTGAAATGGTCGTGCGCTACAGGGAAGAACTGAAGGCAAGGGTACAGGAACTTCTGGGCGACCAGCGGCCGGACGAAACAAGGCTGCTGCAGGAAGTGACCATCTACGCGGACAAAGTGTGCATCGACGAAGAACTGGTACGTCTGGCCAGTCATATCGAGGCGATGCGGCAGGTTTTGAAAGACGAGGAAAATGTGGGACGGAAAATGGACTTCCTGGCCCAGGAGATGAACCGGGAATCCAATACGATCCTCTCCAAGTCCGACGATATGGAGGTTTCGGCACACGCGGTCGAACTCAAGACCGGCGTCGAAAAGATACGGGAACAAGTACAGAATATGGAGTAACGAAGCGTCAGAAGCTGAAAGGGAGATGTTTATGGAAAAAGGCAGCCTGATCGTAGTGTCCGGTTTTTCGGGAGCCGGCAAGGGAACTTTAATGAAAGAACTGCTCCGGGAGTATGACAACTATGTGCTTTCTGTTTCGATGACGACCAGGGAACCGCGGCCGGGAGAAGAACACGGCCGGGAGTATTTTTTCGTGACCATGGAAGAATTCGGGAGGACAGTGGAGGAAGACGGGCTCCTGGAATACGCGACCTACGTCGGCAACCGGTACGGGACGCCCCGGGCTTATGTGGAAGAGCAGCTTGAACGGGGGAAAGACGTCCTGCTGGAGATCGAGGTCCAGGGCGGGATGCAGATCCGTCAGAAATTCCCGGAAGCGATCCTTTTGTTTGTCGTGACACCGTCCGCTGAGGAGCTGAAAAACCGGCTGAGCATGCGGAAAACGGAAACGGAGGAACAGATCCGGAAACGCCTCGAAAGGGCCAGGGAAGAAACTGCCTATATCAGGGATTACGATTTTGTCATCGTCAACGATGAAGTGGCCCGGTGCGCGAAAGAAATGGATGAGATCATCCGCAGCGCGAAGCGGATGCCCGAAAGATCGGAGCGCTTTATCACGGAAATGGAAAAAGGCTTGAATGACCTGATCGGATAAGCTACAATAATATGCTGAAACTGATCGAACCGTTTTGTTTTACAGGAGAAAAAGAATGATTCATCCGTCTTATGTGGATTTAATGAAGGTCGTCAATAAAAACGTCGAAGAAGGCGAGACACCGGTCATCAACAGCCGGTATTCCATTGTCATGGCTACCGCCAAGCGCGCCAGGCAGATCGTTGACGGCGACGAACCGCTGATCGACGATCCTTACGGAAAGAAACCTCTTTCGATCGCGGTCGAGGAATTAAACAACGGGAGCATCCGCATCCTGACCGAAGAGGAAAAGATCGCGGACGAAGAACGGGTCCGGGCGGAGATCGCCGCCAGTGAAGCCGCTGCCGCCGAGCAGGAACAAGAAGCAGGGGACGCTGCGGATACGGTTTCGGAAGAAGCCCCGGTTCCGGAAGAAACAGACGAAGCGGCGGAAGAAAACGCGGAGGAAGAACAAACTGACACAGAATAATCCTGAAACGGCCGGCCGGGAACCGGTCAGCGTATATCTGACTTTTCTGGGCTGCGACAAGAATCGTGTTGACAGCGAAGAAATGTTGGCAATTTTACAGGAGACCTCGTTCCGGTTCACACAGGATCCCGGGGAAGCTAAAGCAGCAGTCGTCAATACCTGCTGCTTTATTGATGATGCGAAAAAAGAGAGCATCAACGTTATTCTTTCGCTCGCGGAACAGAAAAAGACCGGAAAACTGAAAGCCCTGATCGTGGCCGGCTGTATGGCGCAGCGGTACAGGGAAGAAATCCTGCAGCTGATCCCTGAGGTGGACGCCGTTGTGGGAACGGGCGCTTTCGACCGGATCGGTGAGGTCATCCGGGAAGTGCTTGCCCGGAAAAAGAATAAAAAGCGTGTCTGGCTCGAAGAGGAAGGACTGACAAGTTTTCCGATGCAGAAGCGGGTCCTTACGGAAAACAGGTACTCGGCTTATCTGCGGATCGCCGACGGATGCGATAAGCACTGTACTTATTGCATCATCCCTTCGCTGCGCGGGGCTTACCGGTCGGTACCGATGGAAATCCTGATGGAGGAAGCGCAGGATCTTGTCCGGCAGGGTGTCAGGGAACTGAATCTCGTCGCCCAGGAGACCACGCTGTACGGGACGGATCTGTACGGGAAAAAGATGCTGCCGGATCTGGCTGCCAGGCTCTCCATGATCAAAGACCTGAAGTGGATCAGGCTTCTATACTGTTATCCGGAAGAGATCACGCCGGAGCTGATCCGGGTCATGAAGACCAATCCGAAGGTCCTCCCCTATATCGATCTTCCGATCCAGCATGCTTCGGACCGTGTCCTGAAGCTGATGGGACGCAGGACCAGCCACGACGAACTCATCCGGGTGATCGGCGACCTCAGGCGGGAGATCCCGGATATCTGTATCCGGACTACATTGATCAGCGGTTTCCCGGGCGAAACGGAAGAGGACCACAGGATCCTCTGTGAATTTGTCCGGGAAATGAGATTTGACCGGCTTGGAGTCTTTCCGTATTCTAAAGAACAGGGGACGCCGGCTGCGAAAATGAAACCCCAGGTCCCTGTGCGGACCAGGAAGAAAAGGCGTGACGAACTGATGCGGATCCAGCAGGAAATAGCCTTTGAACAGGCGGCTTCCAGAGAAGGACAGACCGTCACGGCCCTGGTGGAAGGACAGCTGGCGGACCGGGAGGCTTTCCTGAATGAACAGGAAAATACGATACTGCCGGCGGATCTTCCGGAAGATACGAACGTCTACGTCGCGCGCACGGAGTATGACGCTCCGGAGATCGACGGCCTCTTATTCTTTGAGAGCGGCCGGGAGTATATGTCCGGCGATATGGTGAAAGTCAGAGTGACCGGAGCATCCGGTTATGACCTGATCGGGGAGTGCTTGGAGGAAGATGATGAATCTGCCGAATAAACTGACCATCCTGCGGGTCTTGATGGTCCCTTTCTTTGTCCTTTTCATGCTGCTGGCGGACAGTTATCCTGCCTGTCAGTGGATCGCCCTGGTGATCTATATCCTGGCCTGCCTGACGGATACCGCGGACGGGTACATCGCGCGGAAATACGATCTTGTTACGGATTTCGGGAAATTTATGGATCCGCTGGCGGATAAGCTGCTGGTCTGCGCGGCGATGGTCTGCCTGGTCGCGCTCGGCAGGCTTCCTGCAGCCATCGTGGTCGTGATCCTTTCCAGGGAATTCATTATCAGCGGATTCCGGCTGGTGGCCGCGGAGAGCGGCCGGGTCATCGCGGCGAGCATGTGGGGCAAAGTCAAGACGGTGTTCCAGATGATCATGACGATCCTCCTGATCGCCGATATCAGGAGCCTGGACGTCATCGCGAAGATCGCCATGTGGGCGGCGCTGATCCTGACCATCGTTTCTTTAGCGGACTATCTGTATAAGAACCGCGATATCCTGGAGGACATAAGATAAAATGAACAAACTGCTTGCGCAGATCGCGAAATTCGGCGTTGTCGGCGTCATCTGCTTTTTTATCGATTATATTCTTTACGTTCTTCTGAATTTCCTGTTCAAAAAGACAGGGTTTGCCGCGTCGTTTCCGCAGTATTACCTGGTCTCGCAGGGGATCAGCTTTATCATTTCGATGATCAGCAACTACCTCCTGTCCTTCAAATATGTGTTTGTCCGCAGGGAAGACATGAGCCGGCAGAAGGAGTTCATCATTTTCGCGGTTTTGTCGGCGATCGGCCTGGTGATCAACGAGATCTGCCTCTATATCGGGATCGACCTGATCTACGGGCACTGGGCATTCCTTCAGAAGATCATGGGAAGGGGCGCCGCCGAAACGTTCTTCAAGCTCGGCGCGACAGGGATCGTGATGGTCTACAATTTTATCTCCCGGAAGATATTCCTGGAAAAGAAGACGGCGTAAACTGCCCGGGAATAAGGTCCTTGACAAATAAATGGATCCGCGAATCAGAAAAAACATTTATTATATTCTTCCGTGCTTCAATGAAGAAGCGGTTCTGCCTGAAACGGCCCGTAGGCTGAAAGAGAAGCTGCGGTCCCAGATGGATTCGGGCAGGGCAGGAGCCGGCAGCCGGATCGTATTCGTCGACGACGGATCATCGGACGCCACATGGAAGCTGATCTGCGGCTTCCACAGGGAGGACCCGGTTTTTTCGGGCATCCGCCTTTCGCGCAACAGGGGACACCAGAACGCGCTGCTGGCCGGAATGATGACGGCGGCGCCTTATGCGGACGCGGTGATCACCATGGACGCGGATCTGCAGGACGATATTCAGGCCTCGGACGCGATGATCGATCTGTTTCTGTCAGGAAAAGATATCGTTTACGGGGTTAGGAGCAGACGCAGTACGGATCCCGCTTTCAAACGCGGCACCGCAGAGCTTTTTTACAAAGCCATGAAATGGATGGGGGCGGACCTGGTCCCGGAACATGCGGATTACAGGCTTTTGTCCTGCGACGCGGTCCGCGCGCTGTCGGAGTTCGGGGAAGTGAACCTTTTTCTGCGCGGGATGGTCCCGCTTCTCGGATTTGACAGCGATGTGGTCTATTACGAGCGGGCGGAACGGTTTGCCGGGAAGAGCAAGTACCCGCTGAAAAAAATGCTCCAGTTCGCGACACAGGGCGTGACTTCTTTTTCTACGGGACCGCTTCAGCTGATCACGGAACTGGGCCTTTTTCTGTTTCTGGTCAGCATCGTGATGCTCATCTACTCGGTCGTCAGGCGATTCATGGGCGCAACGATCACCGGCTGGGCTTCCCTGATGGTCAGTCTATGGGCGATCGGCGGGCTGAATCTGTTTTCGATCGGTATTATCGGAGAGTATATCGGCAGAATATATCTGGAGACAAAGCACAGGCCGCGGTTTATCGTGACGCAGTTTTTGGATTCCGAGAACGGTTTTACGTATGGAAATCCAGGGCGCTGACGGTCAGGAGCGACTCATTTTCCTTTAACCATCTGCGGCGCTCCCTGTAGTCGGGCAGGACGCGTTCCACGCAGGCCCAGAATGCCGGGGAATGGTTCATGTGGAGCCTGTGGCAGAGCTCATGGACCACGACGTAATCCTGGATCCTGGGCGGCGCCATCATCAGCCGCCAGTTGAAATTGAGATTGCCGTCCGCAGAGCAGCTGCCCCATCTTGTTTTCTGGGAACGGATAAAGATCCGGTTGTAGGTAACGCCGATGATGGGCGCATAGTAAGCGGCGCGCTCCGGCAGATAACGGTACGCGGCGTCGCGGTAGATCTTTTCCATGACTTCGATCTGGACCGGCGTCAGATCCGCTTTCGGATGAGCTTCTTCGAAAGCCCGGCGTTTATCCAGGTTTTTCAGGATCCAGTCCTGGCTTTTCCGAAGAAAATCCAGACATTCTCTCTCCGGGACAAAGAACGGGGCCCGCAGGCGGATGCTTCCGTCTTCGGATACGCTGACGGAGACGGTTTTCCTTCGGCTTCTGGTAAAAGTAACGGGCACTTCTTCCGAAGTCCCGTCCGGGCGGTATAATAGAACTGTAAATTCCGAAGAAATATTCTTCGACCGGTAGTTTTTCATAAACAGGATTATACCATGGCATCAAAACAAAAATGTATCCTCGTCTGTGCGGGGGAGTTCATGCCGGCCGATCTGGACAGACAGCCCGGCGATCTCCTGATCGCCGTCGACGGCGGCCTGAAATACCTGGAACAGATGGGGATCCTTCCGGATCATATTCTCGGCGATTTTGATTCGCTGGATGAAAAATACATGCGGATCGTCAAAGCCTATGAGCGGGAGCGGCGGGAGAGCGTGACCAGGCTCCCGGTGGAAAAAGACGATACGGATCTGCATGCCGCGCTGAAACTCGGGCTTTCGCGCGGATACCAGCGTTTCTATATCTACGGCGCGCTTGGCGGGAGGCTGGACCTGACGATCGCCAATATCCAGAGCCTGAAATTCCTGAAAGAACACGGCGCGCGCGGATACCTCCTCGGGGAAGGCGTGATGGTCACCGTCATCGAACAGGAGACCATTCATTTTCACGAGAATTATTCAGGGCGCTTTTCGATCTTTGCCCTGGATACGCGCGTCCGGGACGTCACGATCACCGGGATGAAATACAGGCTTTCCGGCGCGGAGATCACCAATTCGTTCCCGATCGGCGTCAGCAACGAAAAACATGCCGGTGAGCGGGCGGAGATCACTGTCGGGGAAGGCGCCGCGCTGATCATCGCGCAGCTCTGATCCCGGCCCGGAATATCGCATCATATGATCGTTCAGCGGGAGTGCGGCCTGCCGCATGATCCACCGGATACCAATAAACCGATATGGCTTCGTACAGAAGCGGAAAGTGTGAAAAATGTCAGTCAGTTTAAAGTACAGACCTGTAGTTCTGATCATCATGGACGGATACGGCCTTTCGGATAATCCGCTCGGCAACGCGGTGCTCCAGGCAAAACGCCCGGTCATGGAAAAACTCATGCGGGAATGTCCGTATGTAAAAGGGTACGCAAGCGGACGCGCGGTCGGCCTGCCGGACGGCCAGATGGGGAATTCGGAAGTCGGCCATATGAATATGGGCGCCGGCCGGATCGTTTATCAGGAACTGACCCGGATCACGAAAGAGATCGAAGACGGTGATTTCTTTGAGAATAAAGAACTGCTGGCAGCGGTCGAAAACTGTAAAAAGAACGGCAGCGCCCTGCATCTGTTCGGCCTGCTGTCCGACGGCGGCGTGCACAGCCATAATACGCATCTTTACGCGCTGCTGGAACTGGCAAAGCGCCACGGTCTGGAAAAAGTCTATGTGGACTGCTTCCTGGACGGCCGGGATACGCCGCCCAAGAGCGGGATCCAGTATCTGGACGAGCTGGAGCAGGAAATGCGGCGCATCGGCGTCGGTAAGATCGCGATGATCAGCGGCCGGTATTACGCGATGGACCGGGACAAAAACTACGACCGGGTCGAAAAAGCCTACCGGGCGCTCCGTTACGGGGAAGGCCTGAAAGCGGTCAGCTCCGCGGAAGCGATCGCGGCTGCCTACGACCGGGGCGAAACGGACGAATTCGTCCTGCCGACCGTCATTGAAAAGGACGGAGCGGCGCTGGCGCCTGTCCGGGACGGCGACAGTGTGATCTTCTATAATTTCCGTCCCGACCGCGCCCGGCAGATCACGCACTGTTTCTGTGACAATGAATTTGATTTCTTTGACCGGGGCAGCAGGCCGGACGTCTGCTACGTCTGCTTCCGGGATTATGACCCGACCATCCCGAACAAGCTGGTGGCTTTCCATGACGTGGAGATCGTCAATACTTTCGGCGAGTGGATCGCTTCGCAGGGACTAAAGCAGCTGCGCATCGCGGAGACCGAGAAATACGCGCACGTCACGTTCTTCTTCAACGGCGGCGTGGAAACGCCGAATCCCGGCGAAGACCGGATCCTGGTCAATTCCCCGAAAGAAGTTCCGACCTACGACCTGAAGCCGGAGATGAGCGCCTATGAAGTCTGCGACAAGCTGGTCGAAG
>JAEEGL011281400.1_pt1 | contig 25421 bp, 20 predicted proteins | sample 9134231 | NCBI WGS metagenome assembly JAEEGL01 (sample SAMN16246548, study PRJNA631951) | gut metagenome | biome: gut microbiome; feature: rumen; material: fiber-attached | host: Bos | place: Iran: Karaj | collected 2018-10
GCGCTTCCCAGGTGGTCACTGTGGTAGAAGTACTGCTTGTCGCTTTCCTCCTGAACCGTCGGGTTGCTTCCGGCATTAAGTTTTGTCACTATGCGGGTCTCGCCAAGGTATATGTTCTTGGCCGTCTGACCGCCGTACACCTTTAGCCCGCTGTCCGTGCGGTGCGTCCACATTTTGTTGAAGTACAGCGTCTCCGAGTTCTTCGTGTATTTGTTGCTTCTCTGGCCGTCCTGCCCATAGACGTAGGTGGTTGTATAATTTGCGTCCGCAGAGCCCACCAGCTGGTTGCGCTCGTTCCAGTCATAGGTGCGGCTGTAAGCCCTTGTGGTGGATTTCTTGCCGTCACTGTCCTTGTAGAGCCCCCAGCCGTAGTCCGTGGAGTAGACGTCATCCGTCTCCCGGTTAATCCTGTGGTATGCGCCCTCCGTGCCGTTGGCCTCAAAGCTTCCGTCCTGCTCCATTACGATGTTTCCGTTTGAGTCGTACTTGTAGTACCGCTCACCCGCGCTCACAAGGCGGTGTGCATACTTTTCGTCATAGACATAGCCAAAGCTGTAGTTGAGGTTGTCGCCTATGGACTTCTGGGGAGTTACGGTTTCCGTGCTTGTCTTGCCCGTCATGTTGCCAAGGCCGTCCGCATCAAATTCAAAAATCTGGCTGTACTTGGACTTGAACTCTGGTGCGCCGCCTGAGTGGTGCGGGTCATATACAGTCTCTCCGTCTGCCTTTACCAGCTGGTACAAGTTGTCATATGAATAGGTCTGGCTTGTCCTGTAGTTTCCGGTAACCATGTCAAGGCAGTTGTTTTCATAGCCAAGGACGTTGCCCACAGCATCGAAGCTGTAGCTTATGTTCTGCAGGCTCTTCCCCCACTTGTTGCATGTTTTTATCGTGTCAAGCCAGCGTCTTGCGCTGTCGTAGGAATATTCGGTTTCGGTTTCGTTCCCGTACACAATCTTTGTCCGCTGTCCGTACTGGTCGTAGAGGATGTCTTTTACATACGGAAAATCCCGTCCATAATGCTCGCCCTTTACTGTTACAACCTGTCCGCCGCAGTCATAGCCGTAGGTCACCTTCTCGCCATCCGGGTATACAATCCACTGCATTCTGCCAAGGTAGTCGGCGCGGTATTCCATTACGGCGGTTTCCGTCGTACAGCTTCCGTTCAGGTGGGTCGCGAGAGTCCTTGTTTCCTTTGTAACCTCGCCGAGGCTTCCGTATACGTACGAAAGCTTTCCTGATGCGTCTTCTATGGAAAGGATCTTTCCCGCCGCACCAACGTTCCTGTCGGACGGCTTTCCGTAGGTGTACACCGTGTCCTCCGTGTCCGGGTAGTCAATCCTTACGAGGCGGTTGAGTCCGTCGTACTCGTACAGAATCTGCTTGTTGTTCTCCCGCAGCACGCTGTTGTTCTCCCTCACGAGGTTTGAACACTCGTCATAGAAGAATTCCTGCCTGCCGGAGTCAAGGCTTTCAAGTGCAGTCCTCCTGCCCAAAAGGTCGTACTCAACGGAAATTGGATTACCCTTGGCATCAAATGCCTTGAGCATTTCCCCCATCTCGTTGTATTCATAGGTCACTTCCGTAAGCTGTCTTCCGGCACTGTCTTTCCTTGCCACGCGGACTATGTTCCCCCTGCCGTCAGCCTCCTGGACGGAGACGTTGCCCAGCGGGTCGGTGGATTCGGAGACCAGCCTGTCTTCTGCCATGTAATATGCATTTTTCTGGACAGAGTTGTCGGGAAGTATGGAGGTAATGGGTCGGTCCTTCTCATCGTACTCGTAGGATGTGAACAGCTCCGTCATTTTGGGGGAGGATTGGAGCAAGTCCGCTATGGTTCCACCTATAAATTCCGTCATTCCCTCTTTCACGGTTCTTCCCTTGCAGTCATATTCCACCGCCCCGCTTGCGTTCCATCCGGCTTTCCCGTTCACACATCCGGTCTTGGCGGTGCGCACAGCCCTGCCCAGTCCGTCAATCTGAATGACGGTTTGTATTACGGACGTGTCTGTCTTGTCAAAAGTAATCTTGTTACATGTTAGAGCATACCATAAATCACGTTTTCCGTCAGCCCCCTTTGTTGGGGTGTGGTATTCATAGCGCACGGCAGGTATTGAACCGTCATACGCGGTGAAAATTTCGGCAATGCGCTGCCAGGCGTCGTATTTGTATTTCAGCGTGTTTCCGTTGCAGTCGGTCTCCATGGTTTTTGTCTGGGTATCCATGTCGTATTCAATGGTGCTGCCGTATGCTTCCGTGTCATTTCCTTTTTGAGTGATTCCTGTTGCAAGCATGCACTCTTCCTTGTCGTAGGAGTAGGAGACCGTCGCCCCCCGGGAATCCGACATGGACTTAATGTTTCCGTACCCGTCATAGGAAATTTTGTTTTCCGTGTAGTTGTATGCATCATAATACTGGTGCAGCTCTTCAAGCTGTCCATAGCGGTCGTACTTTCCCTCCCGCCGCCGCATCAGTCCGCCGTCAGAACCGTAGACCCTGATGTCCACCGGAAGCCCTATTATGTAGCCCGCCGTGTCGTTGTTGTCGTAGGCAATTTCTGCAGTCAGCTTTTGTCCCCCGCCAAAGTCCTGCATGACTTTTGTGCAGTTGCCCCATCCGTCATATTCGTACTCCGCCGATGTGTGGATGCAGCCGGCATTTCCGCTGGACATTTCGTAACTCCACGATTCCTCACTAAGAGGCAGGGCGACGGGTGAAGGGCAAAGCTCAGTCCTGCTTTCTGAAAGGAGCTGCCCGTCCTTGGAATGGGAGCTGCTTTTTTTGGTGCAGCCCTTTGAGTAATACTCAAGGTTGTAGTATTCGTCCGTCTGGCTGCTTCCGTCTGCAAGGGTTGTTCTTACGGTCTTGAACCCGTAGAATTCCTTCTTCTGCCTGTCGTAATATCCGCCGTCATATTCGTAGAGTGTGGTCACGGAATGCCAGCCATGCTCCAGTCCGGGAAGGAGTCCCCCGCCGTCCGTACCGTCATTCATTGTAACACTGCTCATAACATACTTGAAGTTGGGGTTGTACACCGTGCCGTACTTTTCCCCGTACTCAATACTGACGTTCCCTCCCTGGGGAAGGTTCACCTGTTTTAAAAGGCCTATTTTCCCGGAAAGGTTCCTCTTCCAGTACGTACCGTAGCCAGGAACGCGCAGCACATGGTCTGCAAGGCCGTCTCCGTCAAGGTCTGCCATCCGCACGGATATACCGCTTACGCTTGACGACGTGCTGACCCCCTCCCCTGCATTGCACGTCATGTGCACCGTTCCGTAATATCCTGTCACGGTTATTATGTCAAAACTGATGTCTACGTTCGTACCAAGGGAGCCTGAGATTCCTGCAGTAATCTCCGTGCTCCACTCCAGTGAATCCGCATATTTTTCGGCTTCATTTCCATAGGGGTTGCATACTTTCTTTGAAAGCCCCTTATTTACAGCAGAACCGACCATTGGAACCCTGCCTATAAACTCAAGGTCAAACCCTGCGTCATCGTTATGTGACCTGAATCTGCTTATGTTGTCACTGACAAAATGACCCCAGCCCTGCAACAGTATGTCATCACCCTTTACGAATCCGTTTCCCGTGTTGTAGGAGACGGTCACGGTTTCTTTTCCGGGTTTCATGCTTATTATGTCTGGCAGTCCGTCCCCGTTTATGTCCATGAACATTTTTTCCGTGGTCGAGGAGGATGCACTGTAGGAGCCTCCCATTGACAGGTTTGTCCCGCTCTTTAAGGAGTTGACTTCCTGCCCGCCGTAGCTATTGCCGAGAGAAAAATTGGAGGCAAGTGACATGTTGGTGCTTTCCGTCATTGATGTCTTAATTCCAAACTCATTCCCATACGTAACAAAACCTGAGCCGTTGTTGAAGTGCAGCTTGCTTCCGTCATAGAAGTCTGGCAGTCCGTCCCCGTTAAGGTCTATAAGCCCCTCCTTCTGGATGCTTGTACCGGACGAGCCCGTAATGCCGCCTGATGCGCTTGGGATTGGATTAAGTCTTGTCTCTGCGGTTTTCGCCAGCTTTTTTGGAATGACGGTTACGTTTCCTCCCGGTCCAACCGATCCGCCGATCACGTCAACATCGGTCTTGTTCCTGGAGATAGTACCCGCTCCATGGAAAGTTTCAGATGAACTGTAGGATACGGAGCTTCCTTCAAGATTGCCTTTTGTCACCTCAATCACGCCTCCCGAAACTTTTGCTATGTCCGGAATTCCGTTTCCGTCAATGTCCCGCACCATCTGCTTGACGTTTGACTCTGACCGGTTGAACCCCTTTGAGCCGGAGACACTCATGATTTCGTCGGCTATAATCGTATCGAATGTCCTTTCACCATCAATAATTTTTCCCTGCTTGCTTCCTCCGACTCCGACACTGACGTTCGGAGTTCTGTCGGTTCCTTCCGTAAACGTACGCCTTATCGACGGCATGGCAAAAGGGGTGCCGCCAGAAGGGGCAGGTGCAGGCGGAATGTAAAGCCCCTCAACCTTGTAGTATGAGACTCCTCCGATTCTGTCAACATGAATAATGTTTCCGCTTACAAAAGGCATGTAATAAGTCTTTTTTACAGTCCTTGAATTTCCAGACTTTGCAATGCCTGAATACACGGAGACAGTTCCGCACAAAACGGCATCATAGCTGACAGGATAGTCAACGGAATCATCCCTTGCCGCCTCAAGTCCGTAGAGGGAGGCTGTTTTCCGGCCGCTTTTCGGAAGGCAGAAAAGCATGGAGGAGTCCGAATTATATCTTGCTGCCCCCTCATCCGTATTAACGCTATTGGTCTTTTCCTTTCTTGCGTCAAATTCATCCTGAGACACTTCTTCCTTGAATTGCCGGAGTCTTGCTTCCGAAAACGGAACATCACACAGGGCACCATTCCAGATGCCGAAGAACCAGTTGTTCATACCTCCATACAGGAACTCGTCATTTTCAACGGTGACGACAGCATTGTCTGTGTCTGCGTCTTTATTTTCCTTTTCCCTGTACTCATAAACTGCCTTTGTGTAGCTTATGTCCATGGCTTCTGTTTTTTCCGGGGACTCAAAATTCTCCGCAGATTCCCAACGGATTTTTGGAAGTCGTCCTGTCTTGGAAGAAAATTCAAGCCCTTCTCCGACAGAAAGGTATGAGAACCTTCCGTCTGGTGAAAGGGAATAAAGGTGCTCGGTCTCAAAATGCTGTTCTATCCGTACTCCGCTGGCTTTTCCAAAATAAAATTTCGAGCATTTGCCTGTCAGAAGCTTCTTGTCGGCTTCTGTCTTTATCCTTGAACTGTCAAGGATATACCCGCTCTCCGATTTTTTATAGAACGGAAACATTTCTCCAAGGACTTTTTCCTTGCGGTACTCATGCAGAACCTCTCCGGCTTTCTCGTAGTCTGGTGCTTCTTTAAAGATATAATAGCTGTAGTCGTAAGCCCCTCCTTCCTTAAATTTGTCTTTCTTCTGGTAAAGGGCTTCTAGTATGCTGGCTTTCTGTCCGGGGGTAAGAGTCATGGATTGGAACAGTTTTCCAATCTCACTTTCCTTCAGGTTCTTTTCCTCCGTCAAAATCCAGTGTGCGTCATGAGGATCTGTATATGATACGGGGAAGTCATTCGCGATTGTCCCAAACTCGTGTTCAGAAAGGTTTTCGGGCTCATACGAGATGTTTTCTGGCGAAATGGTTATTGTACTCTCAAACACTCCGCAGGAATCCTTGTTCACGCCGATTGTTATGCTATCACCAGCAGTGACAACCTCGTAGCTAAACGGAGCAGGAGAAAGCTCACCGCCATTTTTAAGCAGCAGCTTTTTTTCCGTAAAGTCATAGACTAGCGGTGTTCCGTCAAGGATTCCGATGACTATTGCCTTGTTGCCCCCATCTGGCAGCCCAAGTACGGTTCCTGCATTTCTGTCTGACCGCATCCCGGAATTCTCTTGGCTGTACATTAAAGAATCATAGGATGCGTCCGTTTTCTGAAGGTTTATGGCGCAACCGTTCACCGTGTAGTTCTCCAGTGCCTTTGCCGCAAGCTCACCTGTCATGGGGAATTTCGTAAAGAAAGCATTCACAGCATTGTCATCTGAAAATTTCTTAATCATGTAAACATTCTGCGTAACCGACCTGACGAACTGACTTGCGAACAATGCATAATAGTTTTCGTCCTTTTTTCCGGCCGGTGATTCTTTTATCAGCTCAAGGTATTCATCAAATTGTGATGGTGTAAGTACGGCAGGGTAGACATAGCCGTTTGCAACGAGCGCGTTGTAAATGTCATTTATCTGTGATTCTTCCATACCCTGCTTCCAGCCGGGTTTGTATGTGAACGTTACGGTGCAGGTAGCCGTATCCCCGTTTGTACTGGCAGTTGTATTTGCTGAGTACAATGGGAGCAAAGCCTCCGTGCCCAGAACCTTGTCTACAAATTCTTTCTCCGCTCTTTTTTTGTACACGATTTCTGAAGGCCATGTACCGCTTGTAGAATTTGTGGAATAGGAGAATGCCCTTGACCCCTTTAACTTGGCATTGTTTATGATTGGAAGGGGATAGTTCTTCTTGAACAGTTTTACCTTCGAATACTCTATGCTGATGCTCCATTCAACGTCAGAATTTATGGGTTCCTTTCCGTTGTCCGAAATAAAGTATACATCCGTGTCTTTTTCTATTTCGAAATCCGTCTTGCTTCTGGAAACAGGGCTCCCCTTTTTTACTTCGGCCTCAAGCCCCTTGTCACTGTCTGAGTTTCCAATGAAAGTTTTTATGACGGTGTTTTTCTCTGGCCTGTAGGTTCCGCCGGCTGCCCGCACATCCTCGCGGATTGACGCGGTTCCTTCATATGGTGCTTTCCACATGCGGAATGGTGTCTGCACGTGGTATGTCTTTCTGTATTCTTCTGCGTCCCCGTGCGGAATTGTTTGCTGAACGTCCGGCACCTGTATGGAAGATAGCAGGGGGGCTTCCTCAAAAACAAGGTTTCCCTTGTTCTTAAGATATGTCGTCTTTCCGCTCTCCAAAATATCGGCAAGGCCGTCCCTGTCCATGTCAATGAACGTACATTTCGTGCTTGATGAGGATTTTTGCCGAACTTCCGAATATCCGGTTCCTAGAGAACAAGAAACTTTTGATGATTTTAAACCGGTTCCTGTGTATATGTTCCAACCGAATGACGAACTGCTGGAAACTTCGCGGTCAATGTCAGTTTGGAACCTTCCGCTTGGAAACTGTATCTTCCTTGGGGAACCGAAACCTCTGCCTGTATTAAGCCGTACCTCCACCGAATTTTCATCCTGCCTGACAGCATCGGGTCTTCCGTCACCATCAATGTCTATCAAGGTGTCTTCCGTGCAGGATTCACTGTCTGACACGGAGCCGCTTCCGCCGCCTCCAGTGCGGAGGTCTACAGAATGCAGCCCATATCCCCCCGATGTTCCGGTGTTGAAGTTAACCCCTGTGCTGGCAGAGCTGCCTGTTTGAACGGGTTGCCCACTGTCCCATTCTTCAGCATCTGCAAAGTATACGGTGTTCCCGTTCCCGTCCTTTTGCGCTTCCTCATATCCGAACGTGTAGGCGTAGCTCTCGCCCGCATTGTTTTTTACGGACAGGGAGGTGAGCATGCTTTCCTTTGCCAGCCCCTCCTTGTATTCAAACGCATAGGTGCGTATGGCCCCACCGCCCTTGTAATGGGTCGTTATGCCGGTAAGGAGTCTTCTGCAGGATATGATTTCCCTTGACCGTGCGTCTATCCTTACGTCCTGCCTTTTGCCCCCGTTGCCGTCATAGTGGAATTCAACGCTGTAGTTCCCGTCCTTTCCATCGCTTCCGGTGTAGAGGATTTTGTCCGGGTATACGTAGCCGTCGTCCTTGGCATACTTGTATTTCACCGTGTTCCCGCGGGTGTCCGCCATCTCCGTCAGGTTCCATGTGAAAGTCTTTTTTCCGCCTCCGACACAGGATTCCGTGCTTTGGGCATAGGTTCTCTTTGTGCCGCCTTTGTCGGTGACTTCCCACCAGTCCCTTTCTGTTCCTGCTCCATGGCGGACTATCCGGCTGAACTGGGCTTCCCTCTGGGGTTCGTATGTTACAGTGTCCCCGCTCCTCGTTTTTTCATCAAGAAGAACCCCGTCAAGCATGTATGTGTCGCGGGTGTCATATTCCGGCAGCCCGAGCCTCGTGTCGGTGGTTATGCAGCTTCCGTAGCTAACGTCAAAGCCCCTTCCCATTATTCCGTTTCCGGCACCGGATGAATATCCTACGGAAACATGGGGCTGCATTCCGCGCCGTCCTGCCGGGACTGAAAGCTCAAGGCTGAACGATGCGTCCCCGGTGTTGCCCGCCTTGGGCGGATTGAATTTTATGAGGTGGGAGTCAGGCTTTGCCGCCTCAAGGTTCTTTATGGAATTCAGGTTCACGTCCACCGGGCTTGCGGCTTCCGGCAGGGTAAGGGTTGCGTTTATCATGTCCGTGAAGTGGGAGGACAGGGAGCGCACCTTGCATCCTTCCCTGTCAACCTCAAGCCTCTCAAGCTTCACCCAGCTTTTTGCTTCGGTGTCATAGAAATATGTATAAAGCTCGTCCAGGCTCTGGGGCTTGGAATTAAGCTCCGCACTGTAAGGCAGTGTTATGGTAACATCCTTTTCGAATTTAGTTCCAGCCGGAAGGAACCGGTACCCGCCAGCCATCGGGATTGCATTGTAAAGGCTCTCGCCAGTGTCCTCGACTGCATTAAGCCTCGTTATGCTTATCTTTGTGTCTTCTTTTAGCGCGCCCTCCGGGATTTCGATTGATGCTTCCCCGAGCACAACCTTTCCGCCGTCCCTTGCGGATATAAGCACCTCCGACTTTTCTTCCCTTACGGAAACTGCCGTACAAGGCTTCGCTTCCACAGGCATTGACTCCGCAACCAATTGGAACGGGGTAAGCACACTGACGTACGCTGCCAGCATGACTGCCGCCGCAATTCTTTTTCCGCTGCTGGTTTCCGGTGTTCTGACTGAATTCCTTTTCATATTTTTCTCCCGATTTTTATTTCTCGAATATTACCTTCACTGACGTTCTGGGAAAGTCCTCGTTGTGGGCTATAACCACGGCATACCCTGACCTGCTGTCCCTGAATGATATTTGTTCTGACACCGTAAAGCCCGTTATGTCATAGCCGTTTATCCTCAGCAGGAAGTTCTTGGATTCACCGTCATACGATACGGAAACATTGTTGTACGTTCCGTGCCCCTTGTTTATATAGGATGAGTCTTTCCAGCCTCCGTTTATGTGGCTGAAAACTCCGTCAACAACCTTTCCGACCGTATACAGTCCTTTTGAATTTATAAGCACCGTAAGCATGAATGGCTTTCCCCCGACTTCCTGGGAGCACATCACTATTCCGAACCCGGCCTCTGTCCTGCCGCTTTCCTTGCTGATTCTTACCGATATGGGCTCGAAGTTTTGGGAGGCGTTGGTTTCCGGTGTGGTCCAAAGGGTATAGCCCCTTGTGCCCAGGTATCTCGTGTCATTCGTCTCAAAGACAAAAACGTTGCCTTCCCCGTTCCCTGCGAACAGGGAGCTTGCCTCGCTCACCGTCGTGTCCTCGGGTGCGGTCGCCCCGCCCTCCTCGTCAAAAGCCTTTAGCCCGCATGAGGTGAATGCCGCTGTCAGCATGAAGCCCAGCAAAATTATTCCGCCCTTCATAAACTCTTTGTCCTCTCACAGTGTATAGTTTATTATCTGGTTCAATGAGACCGTATACTCAATGACCGTCGTGTTTGAATCCGTAAAAAGTCCCGTAGTTTCCGGGTAAATCTTGAAATAGAACCTCTTCGTCCTGAAAGAAGTGTTCCTTATCTTGTTGGCCGTCTTTTGGTTTATGGGCTGCCCCTCAAGCCCCGGCTGCTGGAATTTTAGCTGTGTCCTGGCTCCTTCCGTTTTGTTGCCCTCAAGGTTGTCCTGGCTGACGACTATGTGGGCTTCCCGCCGGGGCGGTATGTCAACGTAGAACCAGTCGCAGTCCATAACCTCCCTGTTGCCCGTGACGTACCGGACGCAGGGAATGTTGCAGATGCGGTCGTACTCAAGCCATGTCGCATGCGCCTCCGTGTCGTTCGGCTCGCACGCGTCCTTCCTGCATTCGGAGGAGTAGCCGTAGGCATAGGACTTTCCCTCGAAGCACCTTTCGCCCCTTGTCTTGTCCAGCCTGTATATATACCTGTAGTTGTCGGTCAAATCCGTGTCGGTGTAGCTCGTCCCCCTTACCTCGTACACGCACGAAAAGCTGAGGGTCTCACTGTCATAAGAGCGCATGAGGCGGAACATGTCGCAGGCATCGTCGCTCTTCCAGCTAAGGTAAACCGTGTGCTCAAGGCTGAGGGAGTCGGCGGACGGAATGTCCTGGAAGGGGTCATCCGTTGTTCTGAACAGGTCGTCCTCAAAAGCATTGTGGGAACAGGAGCAAAGCAATATTACGGCAGCCGCAAGAATCAAATGTTTTTTCATTGAGCCCCCTTGTAGCAGTTGAATGAAATTCCGCAGGTTGGCTTTACGGCTATGAAAGTGTCATTGTTTACATGAAAATCAAAGCGGACTTCTGCAAAAAGGTTCAGCGATTCGGTGGCAGTGAATTCATACCCCATTAGGGATTCAAGGCCAAAGACATTCTGATACTCAGACTTGCTGCCCTCGTATTTGGGCTTCATCTTGAGCAGTTCCATCTCGTAATACCCGCCAAGACCAAGATAGAAGATATTCTTCTGATTGATATGGAAATGGAGGCATCCGGGAACCACAAAGGAAATTCCGTGGTAGTTCAGTGGATAGCCGTCTGTTTTTCCTATGGCATAGGAATATGAGAGCGCAGGGCGGATTGACCAGTCAATTGGCATTTGTCCCGCAAGAAACCTGGGCTGCGGAGGGTAGATGTCCATTCCTATGTCCAGTCCCGCAATTCCCAGAATCCTTGAATTCCAGTCCCCGTCTATAGGGCTCCAGTAAAAAACTGATGCGGGAATTCTTATCTCGAACGGTCTTGCCTCTTCTTTCTTTATTTCGTTGCGGTTAAGTCCGGTCACATCCTCCAGCCCTTCCAGAATGTTGCCGCTTATGCTGTCAATAAGTCTGCCGTAATGGGAAAGGTCATCGCTTGAATAGAATTCCCGGATCGTCTTCTTTTCGTTGCGGTCATAGAGCTTTATGTTGACGAACCAGCTGGCTTCGTTTTTCTGCATGTAGCCGAAAAGAATGAACCTGGCTCCCTCCGCCTCGCAGACACGGTTCGCCTCAAAGGTGGTGTATACCCCGCCATATTTTTTTGCGGAAAGGTTCTTGAATGAGAGCAACCCCTGAAACCAGAACCCGGAAACCTTTGGAAAAATCTCGTCAGACGGATTCCTGCTTTGTGCCACGACGTTGCTGTCCTTGTCATAAACAACAACAGGCACCATAATAACCGTCTCAGCGGACAGGGCAAGTGTGGAGAAGAATGCCAGCATGGCTACGAGAAGACGCTTTCTAATCATTAAGCCCCTCCCGCTCTGCCGTCACAAGCGTTTCTATCTGCGTGGCTTCACCGTCAAGATACCCGTTTGCCCTAAGTATGCGGATGTCCTCAAGAATTTCAGAATAGCTTGAGCTGTCCGCCCGGTTTTTGTAGTAGAGGCTTTTCATTTTGTTAAGGCGGCTTTCCATGTCATCTTTCTGATAGGAAAGAACCTTCTTGAATTCGTTATATGCAAGGGAATACTTCTTTTCTGCGAAATGCTTCTTTGCTTCCCTCCTCATGCTTTCAACCGCATTGTCCAGGGAGGTCGTGTCCACGGTCTTTTTCTTCTGCTCCGAAAGAAGCGCATCGTATGTCCTGCTCATTCCCACTGTCCGTGAGAACTGCATGTCCGCCTTTTCGGCTATCTCCCCGAGGTCTTTCTGAATTCTCCCGGCCTGGACGTCTGCATGAGCCTGGAATTCGGCAAGACTTTTCCCGAACCCGTCTGTTTTTACTTCCAGGGCAGATACGGCTTTTTCAAGAGAAACAATCCGTGCGGCCAAAAATATATTGGATGCCAGCATCAGCACCATTGCAGAAACTGTTACGGCAAACTTTTTATCCTTCATTTTTTATCCTCGACTCAATGACTTTTTTTAGGAAACGCCAGTCCGACCTGTCCCCGGTCTCCAGCGCCTTGTCTATCATTTTCAGGGCTTTCTCCGGATCGTTGCCGTCCAGAAGGGTTTCCGCCTTTTCTGCATAGTAGGCTCCCGTTCCCATCTTGAAGTACAGAAGCTGGCCTGCACGGACTGGAATTCTCGTTTCCAACGTCTCATAACCGTCTTTTTCCGCCCTAAGGACACATTCCTTTTCTTTGCCGAAAGGAAATGACAGCCTGCCGTATATGTCTGTTTTTCCGGCTTTCTTGCCGTCAATGGAAACCGTTACATCCATCACCCCGCTGTTGTCCCAGTCATAAACCATCACGTACGCTGAGTCTATTTTCTTTTCCGTTGTTGTTGCGCACGAGAAAAGAAGCATGGCACACGCAGGAAGCAGCAGCGTGAAAAACTTTCTTGAATTTCTCATCTCTTCACCTCGTAATACGTTCCGCGGATTCTCGCCGTATAGCCGCCACCGGTCTCCGTGCAGAAGTCCCCTTCCGTTTCCTGACCGCAGAGCGGTATTTTGTAAATGCTCCCCATCTCATCATCCTTCGCGATTACGAAAACCTTGCCCCCAGTCTTTGTAAGTCCAACATACGAAAGCTTTTTAAGCCGTATGTCTTTTTTTACCGGGACGGTCTGCCCGGAAGTTTTTGCAGCTGCCGGTTTTCCAGCGGAAGGATTTACCCGTCCGGCCTGTGTTCTTGCCGCCACAGTCTTTCTTGCAGGAGCCTTGTAGAAAATTTTGTCTATGTCGGAAAGTCCGATTTTTTTCCCGGAATATTCTGGAAAAAGACCGTCGTTGTCCTTTGGCTCTATTCCTGAATCAAAGCATATTGAGGTCTGAACCCTGTTCCGCACCTCACTGTTACGGATTCTTATTTGCCTTATGTCCACAAGGTTGTCCTCCCCGTCCTGCACGGTCTTTATGAAGTTCAGGATGCTTCTGCTGGATGACAGAACAAAGAATTCAACCTCAGTTGTTTTTTCGCCGCCCCTCAGCTGTATGTACTGTTCCGCACATCCGTTCCTCCGCAGCAAATCCCTTATGCCCTTTATATATTCAGAGAGCCTTAGAGCCCGGAGCCTTTCCCTTCTGGCATTCATTGCGTCAATCCCGCCTGCATAAAAGCTGATCTTATCATCTATGCCAAGCCTTGCGTCTGCCTTTTTCCTGATCCTGGAAAATTCTCCGCTGTATGTTACTGTTTCAGTCCTGCCCCTTACGGTTGACCTGTTCATCTTGACCGAGCGGAATACTGCGTTGCCCTCAAAGTTCCTCAATATCCTTACAGCGTCCTTGGTGGTTACTTCTATGGAGAAGGAGTCTCTTGATATTGATATGTTCTCAACTGTTGAATTCTCTCCTATTGCAATATATATCCGCTCCATGTATGGATAAATCTTCCCGTAGCTTTCAGAAACCTTTTTGTCATATTCATTTTCCAAGGATGCCAGGGTGTCTTCCTTTTCCTTTAGGATTCTCATGCCCTCCGCTTTCTGCCTCTCCATTTCCTTCTGCGCCATTGAGTCGTTCTCTTTTTTCTGCATTTTCAGGCGCACGCAAAATCCGGTCATTACGGACATGGCAAAAAGAACTGCAAGTGCCAAGGCAATTTTTGCAGAACTTCCCGCCCTCCTGACCTTTTCTTTTGAGACATAGACATCATATACCCCTTTCCTTCCGGTTTTTGAAACAAGGATATTGTCCGCCTCCACAGAAAAAGGGTAGATTCCGGAAAGCGTCTCCTTTGCCTCAAGAACCCTCTTTTTTTCAGACCGGCTTTTCAGGGGGAGCCTGAATTTTTGTCCGGTATAGAAATGAACCGCCTTATTCATAGCCACCGCCCCCCTTGTGCCTGATGCTTTTCCTGACCAGCACATATTTTTCCACGCTCCGCTGGTCATCCTCGTAGGGAACGGCCGCAAACACAGCTGTAGCCCTGCATTTGTCCGTTTCAAACATGACTTCCCAAAAGGCAGTCTTAAGACCGACAAGGCTGAACACAGGATGGGTCTCTTCAACTCCGAACAGTTCCGAAAGTTCCTTTATGCTTGTCCCGGGAGAGAGCATTTCTTTCATACGTCCGCTTTTTTCCCCTGCCTTTTCAATTCCGCAAGTCTCAAGTACAGCCCTTGCAAATTCCTCTTCCATGTTGAATGCGTTGAAAAGGGGAAAACCGTTCACCAGCGGGAATAAATTCTCCCTTCCGAAATCCGCTGCGGTGCTTTCAAGCATTTCTTCGTCCGCATACGCCGGGTTTATCCAGCCGTACTCCGTAAAGGCATCTTCCCCGCATGAGGACATGTATTCTTCCATGGCCGCACTGTCACGAAATTTTCTTCCCATGATTCTTTTGTTTATTCCGGTTGAGGCATCCCTGACAGAGAAGCTGTATTTGCAAACGGAACCTATAAGGGAAAGGACAATATTATTGTCATCAGTGTCACAGGAATATTCCCTTAGAAGCTGCATCTCGTTTCCAATGCCTTTGATTATGGAATCCGCTTCCTTGCGTGCCCTTACAATTTTTCTGAAGGAGTCTATTTTCTTACCGCTTGCAGCTACGAGCATGGAGAATGACAGGGTAATAACGGAAAGAGAAAGTATTACTGACATTGCAAGCGGCGTTGAGAAACCGCATTCATTAGTTTTCATCCAATATCCTCTGGCTTATGTATTCCCTTGTGACAATGCTCTTGCCATCAAAAATCCATTCCACCTCTATTCCTTCCGCCCCGTGCTCCGCATCATATACGGAAGCAACGGAACGGACGCCAATACCGTTTTCAGCCGCAAAAAGCAGCAGCTTTTCTTTTTCCACCTCATATTCCCTGGAAAAACACTTCCAGTAGGGAATATCCATCATCCTTATCTGCTTCCTCAGGAGGGAGTCCGACGTTAAAAGGCTGGAAACCTTCTTTGCGGAATCCTGCGATTTTTTGACACACCGCCTCACATTTGTGAAAGTCCCCATGAATGCCACCGACGCAATAAGGAATATTGCCACGCTGGCCAGAACCTCAGTCAATTTCATTTGCACCCTCAATAACCTGCATGGCCTCGCCCTCCTGCCTTGCGGACATCCTCTGGACAAGAACAATGCTCCCGGCAAGTCCGGCAAGGGCAAGGATGAATGCGGCAGCTGCAACAATCTCCCTTAGCATAGGCTTTGTCCTACTCCCAGCTCTTTATGTCCGCGGCTTTTCCTTCACCGCCCTCCGCTCCGTCCGCACCGAAACTCCTTATTCCGTATGGAGAACCGTCAGGAGCAGGAGTCATGTACTCATAGTCAAAACCCCAGGGATCCTTCGGCGTGTCCTTGTAAAGATACGGGCCTCCCCAGTTGTCCGAGCTTGGTGCTGTCTCCGGTTTCTTCCTGAGTGCGGCAAGTCCCTGTTCGGCAGTAGGATAGTTTCCGCAGTCAATATAGTACGCCTCAATAGCCGTGGCCAGACTTTCTATCTGAGTTCTTGCAGCCGCCGTCCGGGATTTCTCCAGACTGTTAACCGCAAAGAAACCTACGGTAGTCGTAAGGATGAGAATTATCGAGATGACAATCAGGGTCTCCATGAAAGTCCATCCTTCCTCGTTTTTGGCAAAAGCTGCCAGTTTTTCCCAAATCTCTTTCATAATGCCCCCAGAAGGTTGAATACCGGTATGACAAACTGCGATATGACTGCAATTATTATTGCCCCGGTAACCAGTATGAATACAGGCTCGGCAAATGCCGTGACACCCGCAAGAATGTTCTCGTTCTCAGCCGAATAGTAGTCACATATCTGGCTGAATGCCTCCGCGGAATTTCCGTTCTGCTCGGCTATCTTTATCCATACCGTAAGGTACTTTGGAAACACGCCCTCCGCCTCGAAGGACTCGCCGACACCCGCTCCGTCCGTAACAGACACGCAGACAGACTCCACGGCCTTCCTTAGCCGCCTATTGGACAGGACTTCCTTAGCCTGCATAAGGCTTGGCACTATGGGAAAATGGGTGGACGCAAGGAGCTTCATTGCAAATGAGAAGTCATACATCTGCATTGCCATGCAAGCCTTTCCCAGAAGCGGGATTCTCAGCACGGCACTGTCAATCAAAAAAGCCGTCTTCCCGTTTGACCTGTGGAGGACAAAGAGCAGAACCATGGCCAGTATAAGTGCAAGGAACAGGAATGCCCCGGTGCGGAAGTGGCTTTCCATTCTGGCCATCTGGTTTCCTATGTCTTTTGAGGATTCCGTGAACGCCATGAATATTTCTTCCAGACGGGGCATTACGAGCAGCATAAGTACGAATATGACGGCAACCGCCGTAGCAAGAACAAGTGCAGGATATGCCATTGCCTGAATGATTTTCTGACGCAAATTCTTCTTGTCCCTTATGTAGGAGGCAAGATGCCCAAACACGTCGGCAAGGGTTCCGCTTTCCTCGCCAACGGAGACCAGCGACACATAAAGCGGTGAGAACGTGCTTTTTTGTCCGGCAAGCACGTCAGCCAGCTTCTTACCCTCGTTTACCGCCTTTAGTATTCCCCCGGTGAACGTCCGCCCGCCCTTTCCGGAAAGTATTTCACTGCATACAGAAAGGGCACTTTGAAGCGGAAGGGATGAGCGGAGGAGTGAATGCATTGTCTGCGTGAAAAGAAGGACGTTCATCTTCATGCAAGCCCCTCCCTCATCATTTCTTCCCTGGTGGAGATGCCGGCGCTTATCTTACGGACTGCATCATCCCTGAGCGTCAGGAAGCCGTTTCCTGCCAGATGCTTGCGTATCTCGGAGTCATTGTCCCCGCGCTCTATCATGCCCCTTACATCGTCATCCACCATGAGCACCTCGCTTACCGCAGTCCTTCCCGTAAATCCGGTGGAGCTGCATGAGGCGCATCCTTTTCCCCCGCATTCAGGGCATACCTTCCTGACGAGCCTCTGGGCTATGCTTGCCCTTAGGGTTCCTGCTATAAGGTAAGGCTCAATTCCAAGGTTGCGCAACCTTGCGACTGCGGAAATGCTGTCATTGGTGTGTATGGTTGAAAGTATGAGGTGCCCGGTCAGTGCGGAGCGTACGGCAAGGCCTGCCGTCTCACCGTCGCGTATTTCCCCGACCATTATCACGTCCGGGTCATGCCTGAGGATGCGCCGCAGAACACTCTCGAACGTGAGTCCTATCTCGTCGTTCACCTGTATCTGTTCTATTCCGTCAATCACTTTCTCTACCGGATCCTCTATGGTCACAATCTTAAGGTGTTCCAGATCCATCTCCCTGAGCATCGCATGAAGCGTGGTGGTTTTTCCGCTTCCGGTGGGGCCTGTAGCCAGAATCATTCCGTAGGGGAACTTGAGTGCCGCATTTATTTTCCTGAAATTTTCATCCGAAAATCCAAGCTGCCCTAGTGTAAGAGTCTCGCTCTCCGAGTTGAAAAGCCTGAGCACTATGTTCTGCCCTGTAACTGAGGGAACTATTGAAACCCGGAAGTCCAGCTTTTTGCCGCCCGCCTGAACCGCCATCCTGCCGTCCTGGCAAAGCCTGCTTTCCATTACGTTCAGTCCGGACATGACCTTTACGCGGCTCACGAGGTTCTCGAATATGCTGCGGTCAAGGTTCCGCACGGTCTGGAGCACGCCGTCCATCCTGAGCCTTACGCTAACGCTTTTCTTTGTCCCCTGTATGTGTATGTCGCTCGCCTTCCTCCTTATGGCCTCAAGGCAAATGGCATTTATTATGTTCACAACGGGGGCATCGCTGTTTATGTTTTCCAGACGGAAATTGCCGTCATCCGTACTTTTGCCGCCGGAATCTTTCTTTGCCACGCTGTCCACAAATATGCCTATGAACTCAGCAAATTCAGAATCACTGACGACTACACTTCTTATTTCTTTGGGGGCATGTGCCTCTTTGAGAACTTCCATCCTGTCCCTGAAGCTTTCGGAGACTGCCACGGATACATCTTTTTCCGACTCGCCCAGCTTTACGCACCGCGAGCTTTTTATGAACTGATCCGTGTACTGTCCTTCCACGCTCCGGTACCGTGAGAATTCCGTTATGCTGAATCCGGGAGTGCTGAATACCGTCATTGCAAATCCCCCTGATACTTCTTCATAAGCCTTTCAAGGTTCTCCTTCTCGTCCGGTACGCTTCCCCCTCTTTTTTCCACGAATGGAACAAGGTAGATTATGAATTCGCTCTCTGCGGCTGCCTCCTGCCTGTTCTTGAAGAAATTCCCGACAAGCGGAATCTTCCCGAGGACTGGAAGCCTCTTTTCCGAAGTGTCCTCCTCCTGCTGGAAGAGCCCTCCTATTACCACAGGTTCCCCGCTTTTTGTGCGGACGTTGGTGCTGACCTTCTTCTCGGACGTGGAGGGTGGGGTTGTCGTGTCCGCAGCGCCGGAGGATGGGGAATTCGTTGAGCCCTGCTTGGAAACCTGCGCATCCACCTTGACCGTTACCATTCCGTCGCCGCTGACCCATCCGTTTATGGAGAGCGTCAGTCCGCTCGCAATTTCCCTTGTCGTGCTGGTGTACAGGTCGCCCTTCGTGTCCACGATTATGTCCCGGTAGCGGTAGGTGTTCGTGTTTGAAAAGCTGAGGGATTCGCCGCTTATTCCGTTGAGCGTTGTGTCCGCAAGCACCCTGGACTTCCCTTCGGACAGCTCCGCATTCAGGCTTCCCGCAAACTGGACTCCGAACTTTGCTATTATGTCAAAGTTGATGTTGAAAATATTTGAAAGCATTCCGCTCCATGTATATCCCGCCTCCCCCTTGTTCTTTTGTGCGCTCAGGGTTGAACCCGTGTTGAGTCCGAGTGTCTTTTGCCTCTGGATTACGAGAAGCTGGTATTTTATCTGCTGCCTGGGGCAGTCAATCTCCCCGAGGTCCCCCATGAAATCTGCAAACTGCTTTTCCGTACCGGAGAAGAAGACCAGCGTCGGCTCCCTGGTCTCCGTTATGTTTTCCCTGCTGACAGACGGCGGAAGTGACTTTAAAAGCTCCTCGCTCTTTATGTACTTTAGCCTTACGCTCTTTGTCTGCCTCTTGCTGTCAAGAATCTGTATGAAGTCCGAAAGCCTCTCCCCGCTCTCCTTGGTGACCTGCGTTACGAATCCGTTGGCTGCGGGAAGCATGATTATGTCTGACAGCACAAGGTTCTTGGGAATTGACTGGACTGCATCCTTTGCGCTTATGTTGTCAAGGTAAAAGCTCTTGTATTGCCTGTCCTTGACTGGAACGTCTATCCTCTTTATAAAATCCTCTATGGGATTGATTTCCGAGGGGCTTCCGGTAAGAATGACGGAATTTGTGTTCTTGTCCTGCCTTATGAAGCCGGATGCGTTCAGCTCGCCGGGAAGCAGGGAGGAGAGTGTCTCCGTGCTGATGTTGCCAAGCTGTATTATGCGCGTCTCCTTGAATTTTTTTATTACGTCCCGCTTCTGGATTTCGTATACGTAATATATGCCGTCCGACTCCGTGTAGTCACAGTTGCACTGGTAAAGGATTAGTGACAGCAGCTCCCCGAAGTCCTTGTCAGAATATATCATGTTCTCCAGGCTTGCACCCGGCCTTGACAGCAGCGCATATTCCTTCCCGGCCTTCTTGAACAGCGTGTCCATGACGTTGATGAACGAAGCCTTCTGTATGTTGCATGAGTATTTCCCGCCGACTTCCGACATGGTGAATATGTCAAGGTTTCTTTTTCCGAGGTTTCCCCCGCTTTTTGTAACGTAGAATCCGTCGGCAATGCGCTCAAGTCCAAACCCGGGAAGCTTTACTACGGCAAGGTTGAGCACGTCCTCAAGGCTTGCGTCGGAAACGCGTATCGTCACGGTTGCGGGGGGCAGGGTGTCAAAGAGTATCGTCCTGTTCGTGCGGCGGGACAGCATGTTGATCAGCGGCTCAATCAGCACGTTCTCAGTGTTGACCGCAAGGTTTCCGTCTTCCTTTGTCTCTATGCGGACTTTGGTCACGGTGTAGATCCCGTCGTTTTTGTCCACGTAAAGCTGGCAGTGCTTTGCGAACCGGCTCATTGCGCTCTCGAAGTTCTTGTCCTCAAAGCGGAATGTGGCGGTCCCCGTTACGGTCTCGTCTATGATTACGGACTCCCCGCAGACCTCTGCGACCGCGTAAATTATGTCAGAAATTTTCTGGTTGCGGAAATCCATGTATATGGGCGAACCGTTAGCCTGCCCAAACAGGGGGATTGCCAGAATACAAAAAAGGACTTTCAGAAATTGTTTTGCGGCACGGCTATTCATCTCTCAAAGAATTCTCCTGTAAATAAGAACTGACACTGTATACCCCGTTGCAACGAGGGGGGCAAACGGAACTCTCTCTATTTTTTTGCCGTATGCCCGGCACACCATAAAAAATACTATTCCAATCATGCAGGCAATGATAAAGGACACTGACGCCCTGAGGAAACCGGAGCAATAGCCGACCGCAGCCGCAAGCTTGACGTCTCCACAGCCCAGTCCTTTTGAGGCCAGCGCAACTGCAAGGAACACCGCGAGGAAGAAAGCGGCGCATGAGAGCTTCAGGGGAATTTTGGACGGGGCTTTTAAGGCGTCAAGGGATATGGCTGCCGCGGCGAACCCCAGCGTAATGGAATTCGGGATGCGCCCGGTGCGGATGTCGGAAAGCGATGCTGTGGCCAGATATAAAAGGCAAGGCAAAAACATTTTTGTACTATGCTCCATTATATCTAAAAAATATAGAAAAAAAAAAAAAAGTTTTGTCAAGTACTTTCTGCGAAAATTTTCAAAATTTTTGCATTTTTTTTGATTTTTTTTACTCAAGCCTTGTATAGTTAAGGTTGCCGTTTTTCCGGCTGTGTGTTATACTTTTCTAAGGGCAGTAGCCCGGTGATTAAAAAGACTTGCCACCCGCACCCATGAATGCAGGGACGGCAAGAGCGTTTTTTGACATTACAAGGAATTGCGCCTCAAACGTGCTTCATGGAACTTTGAGCCGCGGAGGAAAGATATTCCAAGAATCGCTGGAGTGTCTTTCCCTGGCGGAGCAATATTTGGTTCTGTAAAAAAAGACGCCTTAATCCCAGCAAATGCCGGTTTGTTCCATTACGCAGGCAACAACCCGGTGCGCTATATAGACCCGGATGGGAGAGAAACAAAAGAGGATAAAGCCAGATGGCGGCTTTATGAGGCTGCCTTTTTTATAATAACAACAGCAAAAACAGATGATGAAAAAGTGTTGGCAAAAACAGTAAAAGATATGATGAATAAAAAGAAAGTTCAATTAGATGATATGTCAAAGCGTTCTGACGGAGCTGTGTTTAGAACTAGCAAAAGAAAAGGTTTTTTTAATCCATATAAAAATGAAACAACTGGTGAATTTCAAAATATAATAGTTATTGATATTAACTTAGTGCTGGGGGATGATTTTGGAGAAATTGTAGAAGTTTTAGCACATGAAGCTTGGCATAAGGTTCAAATGGATAAAGGACAATTTGAAATAACAAGTGACAATAAATTCAAGCTATATTTTAAACACGTAGAGGGCAAGTCTTTTTATGACTATTTTACAGATTTTGAATTAGAAGCTTATAATGTTGGAGTAATAATGAATAACAAGTTTAGAGAATCAAAAAATTTTGATTTATATAGTTTATATTCGTGGGATACGATAAGAGATCTGTATCCAGAGGATTAATATGAAAAAAAAACTAATTATATTCATTCTTTTACAATTATTTGTCTCAATTTTATTTTCTTCAACATTAGTTGGACAAAGAGTTGCAGATATAATTTCTATTGGTGCTTTCAGATATTATTTAAAGAACAAAATAATGCCTGACTCGTTAGAAAGTATAAAACAAGAAACTTATATTAAAAATGCAGATTATAAATTTGCTATGTTTGATGAATATGGATATATTTATGATATTGAAAAGATATCAGATAAAAAAGTAGTAATCCGTGTTACGGAAGGTAAAACTGATACGACAATCATATATGAGGAAAATGGCAACCATCATTTTTTAATGTATCTAAACAAGAAATTAGTTTCATCTTATTATCGTGATGAATATGGGAAACTTATATACTAGAAAATCATTTGGAATAAATGATTATTTTAATAAATCAATGATTAATTTTCATTTATTTAAAATTGTTGGATTACAAATCACAGTAATGCATAATTATTTTATGAAATACATTGAACAAAACTGATATTCTCTTCTACACTAAATATAGTGCAGTAAGTCAATCGTAAGTAGTTCAGCATTCCTCCGCCAAATAGGTATTTGCAGGGGAAGCACGGAATTCACCCCATTTCGGGGTGTTTTCCGAAGTGAAATTTGTAAAAAAAGGAGAATAAAAAAGTAAAAATGGAAAATTCCTGCCGGAAAAAATACAAACAGTCCCCAAAAAAATGGGTTTCCGCAGCCAGACGCACCGGATTCCGCAGGAATTCCGCTTTAATCCCAGCAAATGCCGGTTTGTTCCATTATGCCGGCAACAACCCGGTACGCTATATAGACCCGGATGGAAGGGAAGTAATTGTTGGAATTTCTACATCAGATTCTTTTTGGGGTAGGATTTTCGGGGAACATGCTTTTATTATGGTAATAAATGAAGATATCCCCGAAAAAAGTTTAATGTTAGATGCCAGTGGACATTATGGTGGAAATCGTTCTGCTGATATATTGGATGGATATCTGATTGGAATATCAGTTAAGGCCTATTTAAGGTATTGGGATACCGATGAGAAATTAACAACATTTGAATTAGTGCTGACAAAAGATGAAGAAGGAAAAATAAAGAATGCTATTTCTAAAATAGAAGGACGTTCGTGGATGTCTTGCGCTTCGATAGCATCAGAAGTTTTGCATGAGAATTTTTCTTCGGAAATTGAAGAATGTTGTACCCCGATAGGATTGTTAGAATCGTTAATGAAATATGAAAAAAAGCATTCAGATAAAGTTATTATAAAGAATTATAGCCTAAAAACAGACCAGGAGATAAAAGATGGAAAAGAATAAAGGTGCTGTACATATTTCTGATGCAATAATTTTTTTTATATGCTATTTGATATCATTATTGTTCAATTGTATTCTTGGATTTAACAGAGTAGCATTTGGAAATATTGTAATTTATTCAATAATTTTTGGATTATTTGAAACTGGTAAGATTCTTTTTTTCAAATGGAGAAATCGAATTATACTTTTTTTTATGAATGTTTATTTTGCATACTGCTTAACAAGTTTGTATTTTTGCATAAAAAGCAAAGCAAATTTTATTTTGAAGAAAATAGTGTTGATAAAGCTTAACGAGTACATTCTTTTATTAGGAATATCTATATTGCTTTCCATTATAGGATATTTGTTTTTGATTATTCGGTTTTACAGGAGAAAAAGGAAATGCAAACACCTCTACCCATAGCGTTTTCACAGAGTGCAAAAACGCACCCCACTTTCTCCGCCAAATAGGTATTTGCCGGGGAAGCGCGGAAATTGCCTCATTTTGAGAGCAGTTTGCAGTAAAAATTTTATGAAGCGAGGAGTTTAAAAACTAGAAATGGAAAATTCCTGCCGGAAAAAACACAAACCGTCTCCCAAAAAATGGATTCTTGCGTCCAGATATTCAGAATTCCGCAGGAATCCCGCTTTAATCCCAGCAAATGCCGGTTTGTTCCATTACGCCGCCAACAACCCGGTACGCTATATAGACCCGGATGGAAATTTCCCGACTTTCTATGACTTTTGGAATTTTATAAAAAGTTATGCAATGGGACAAGACAAGGTGTATGCGTCTATAATGGCATATTCAGCATCCTCAAGGACAAAACCCATTTTAGTGAATATAAATTCTTTAGTAAAAAAGCTTTCTGATATACCGTATGGTGAGGAAGGTGCATCAAGAACAGAAACTATAAAAGCTTCGAATACAATAGAGAATACCAAGTATATACGTATAAAATCTGATTTCTTTCGCAATCTAGGATGTTCCGGTAAAACACAGTCTGACGCAGATTTAACTGATATTCCCAGTGCAAATCCTTCTTCTGTTGAAGCAGTTATTAATTTTGCAACTCTGGTATCAGAAGTAGGCGTAAAGAGTAAAAGAAAAATTGGTGAAGTTCATTTAAAATACAAAATTGTAAATGGAAGTGTTGTAAATTGGGTAATCGATGTAAAAGGCTTGGATCCTATTACAAATGGAGATTATTATGTTCGTTATAAAAAGGACGAAGCAATAAAATTTTTATTAGAAAACAAAGACAATGAGGCCTTCTATGACAATAAAAAACTTAAAAAACTTGATGATTTGCTTTAGTGCAATTTTTTTGGTCGGCTGTTCTTCCACAAAAGTGATATGGACAGATCTCCGTGAAGAAAAACATGATTTTACATTAGAGTTGTCTTTTGAAAATGTTGAGACAAAAAAAGAAACGAATTGTAAATTACGGGCAAACAAAACAAAAGAAATTTCATCATTGAAAAATATGGAATGGACAGGATCTGAACACCCCAGCAAATATACTGTTTCTTTTGCATTGAATATTGATAATTCTATTATACAAATTATTCTTATGGATAATCCTAAAGGAATGAAGTCATTATCATACGATTCTGTTTTGCCAAAGAAAAAAGAATCATTGTTTTATGGATTATTTTTCTATGATAAGAAACGAAACAGAACTGTATGGCTCTATTCAAAAGATAATGTCTTTAACATAAATCCTGATTACATAGAAGTTAATCTCAATACAGATTTTAGAAATTACATAAAAGAGCTAACGGACAACAAAGACACTGGATATTATATAAACGGTTCTATATACGGAACAGACGAAAACTTTTGCGCGTTTGTGTATTATATACAAAGTTCTTTTTCTGATACTTTTTTACATGCTTCTCCTAATTATGATGATGGGATTGATGCTTATTTATATCCGCTGAGTAGTATTAAGTAGTACAATTATACATAAGTAGCCCGACGAGACCTTATCCCTGGGCACTGTTTTTTGACATTCCAAAACCTGACATATCCTGCCGGAGGTAAGGCTGCAACAGGATGTGTTCTCCAGACGCATTTTCTTTTTTGCAGCGGAGTGCATCTGGAAAGCACCGTCACGCGCAAAATTCAGTCGCAACCAAATTTACAGAGGAAAACATACCCGGAAATCCTATGGAACAAGGTATCTAGACCCCAAATACAGCCGCTGGATTAGCACAGACCCTGCCCTTGGAGAGTACATCCCCGCCGCAGGCAAGGCAAATGCCAAGGATATGGCAAATTTGCCCGGAATGGGAGGAATTTTTAATCACATCAATGCCGGTTTGTTCCATTACGC
>JAEEGL011988496.1_pt1 | contig 25421 bp, 23 predicted proteins | sample 9134231 | NCBI WGS metagenome assembly JAEEGL01 (sample SAMN16246548, study PRJNA631951) | gut metagenome | biome: gut microbiome; feature: rumen; material: fiber-attached | host: Bos | place: Iran: Karaj | collected 2018-10
TGTTGAATTAATTGCTCCAATCGCTATCGAAAACGGAACTAAATTCTCTATTCGTGAAGGTGGTAGAACAGTTGGTTCTGGTAACATTTCAGAAATTATTAAATAATTAATTATTTAGATATTAAAAGATTACAATTTTGTAATCTTTTTTTATTATTGTAAAAAAAATAATTATGTGGTATATTTTATATAACATATATAGTAGAGAGTACTGATATATTTTTATATAGATTTAGAGAAGGAGAGTAAAATGAAAAAGATATTTAATAAAAATGGTATTACATTATTATTAACATCAATATTATTATTAAATGTTTTACCACAAATTATATGTGCATTTACAATGTATATAACAAATAATTTTTTATCTGATAGTTTTATATTGATTATTAATTTAATTACATATTTAATATCATATTTTTTATTTGTTCTAGGATTATCTAAATATTTTGAATACAAAAATAAAGATATTTTATTAAAAACACTTCCTATAGCTATTGGATATTTATTGATTATAATAATTAATTCAATACTAAATACTAATGGAATTAATACTTTATTATTTAATATTATTAGTTTATTTATTAATGGTATTATTTTTTCAATATCATTATTAATATCAATTTTTAATATTAAAAATAAAAAATCAAACATAATTATTTCTTTAATTATTGGAATTTTTATTTATATAATTCCTGAATTATTAATAGGTTTATTATCTACAATAATTATTAAAAATATATTTGTTTCATCTATTTTATATGGATTATTATATAGCTTATTATTATGGATATTATTAATAATTTATATTTATTTTATAAATGAAAAACTAAAAAATGATTATAAAAATAAAATAAAAGATATTATTTTATTAATTCCAACATTAATTTTATTAGTTGTTTTAATAATTATAAGTTTACCTAATAATAATAAAGTAGAAACAATTGGTAATATTATAGGTTATAGTTTAGCTAGTGGAGATAATGCTTTTGATGAAATGGAAGTTTTAACATCAAAATCATTTTATGAAGATGCTTTAGAATTTAAATGTGCTTATCTTTATGCTACTGATAATTCAAGTAATTTAAGTGATTGTAGTGGTGAATTATTAGAATTATTTAAAACAATAAATAAAGAAGAAGCAATTGATATTTTAAAACAAAAATTAAATGAAAAAACTGCTAATATGTATGATATAGAAGCATTAATGTATTTAATGAAAAAGAGTAAAGATAAAGATATTAATAAAGTTACAAAATATTTAATATCACAAATGAGTTTTACAAGAACATCAATATTACCTTTTGATTTAAATGATAAAGAAAAGGAAAATTTAAAAGAAGTTTTAACAAAATATGATAAACATTTATTGGTTAGAAAATATATTGATGTTTATGTTGAATGGTTAAAACAAGGAGAAATAAATAACAATGTTATTAATGTTGCTACACAACTTGCTAGAGAAAATAGTGAAGAAGTTAGTTTACAAGCAATGGCACTTGATTTTTATGTAAAAACACCAGCTAATTTAACAGGTGATTCTATTGTTGTTGATAATTTTGTTAATTTAACAAAAGATGAAGCATTAAAAAGAGATGATAAAGATATAATAACATATAAGAACTATATTACTTATGCATATAAAAAATGTAATTCTAGTTCTAAAGCTATAAAATTTTTAGAAGAATTTAAACCAGAATTAATTGATAAAGATTTAGGAGCTCAATTAATAGTTTCTTATAAAAAATCAAATAAGTATGATAAAGCAGAGGAAATGGCTTTAAAAACTTTAGAAATTGATGAATATAATGTTGAAGCTTTATCTTATTTATCAGTATATAAGTTACAATTTGATATAGATGAATCATTAAAATATGCAAAAAAATTAGCAGATGTAATTAGAAATAAAAAAGATAATTATTTAGCTGCTGATATTGTATTAGGTGTTTATAGAATTTATCTAACAGGATATTATGATACACCTGACTATAGTTTTTGTCCTTATCATAATTTTTACAATGATATGACAGATGAACAAATTCAAGTAATAAAAGATGATGATATTTTATATATGTATTTAATAGGACGTAATTTAACAGAAGAAAATTTATCATATATAAATAATATAATTGAAAAATATGATTATATGACGTATCCATATTATTATAGAGCTATATATGAAATGAATAATAATGAAAATGATAAAGCAGTACAAGATTTAGAAAAAGCAATTTCATTAGGAAATAATAATCCATTCTTCTATTCTGAATTAGGTTTTGCATATGAAAATGTTGGAAATTTACAAAAAAGTTTAGAAGCATTTGAAATAGCAAACAAAAAAATAGATGAATATGGATTAGGTAGTTTAACATATAACTATAATAATATTCATAACTATTTTAATGTTTATATAAACAATGCAAAACATGCTATGTATGAAAGTGAAGGTGATCATTAATGAATATATTAAAAAAATGGTTACCAGTTATTGTTATATTTATAATTTCATTAATATTTATAATAACAAGTAATTCTAATTTACCTAAATTTAATATTAAAGATGAAGAAGTAATTCCTAAATCAAAAATAGATGAAATTATTAAATTATTAGATAATGATGAAACTAAAAAAACAGCTATGTCTTCATTAGATGAATTATATAAAGATCATAAAAAAGATGATAATTATTATATAGCTAATGCCAAAATTACTCTTGAAACAAATAACGATATTGAAGCTATTAGTCCTTTAAATTATGTAAAAAATAAAACAATAGAATATTATAAATTAAGAATTAGAGCTTCTGCTGGAGAATATTTTACAATGGGTAATGTTCCAAATGGTCTTTTAGAAACAACTCTTGAAGCAGCTCAAAAGTATAGTGATACAATTGATTTTCAAATTTTAGCTGGAGAATTATTCTATGATAAAGATAATTATACAGCCGCACTTTACTATTTAGATAAAGCACTTCAAATTGATGAAAATAATATAGAAGCAAATTATTATTATTCATTATGTTTATATCTACTTGGTGATAAAGAAGAAGGAATTAATTATATGTCTAAAACTCTAAATTCATACAAAGGTAATGATAATGAGTTTAAAAAATCAATGGAAAATTATATTAATATTATGAAGGAGGGTAAAAGATGAAAAAGAAATACCTATATTTATTCTTCATATTATTATGTTTTATGTTTATAACACCTGTATATGCTGCATCAAAAGCTTCAAGTCAATTCAAGAGTTATGATAAAAGAGATGATTCAGATTCAGTTGATTATAAATATCACGCTAATGAGGCAAGCAAAGAGTATAAATCTGGTTCATTAGCTGGTAATTTAACTGAGTCAACAGTTAATATGGGTGTTGATAAAGCTATAGAAGCTGGTCAAAAATATACACAAACAGCTTCACAAAATTATATAAATAATGTACGAAAATATGTTTCTGATAATATGCCAGCTCAAAATAGTTATAAGAACTTTAATGATTATAGACAAGCTGTAAGTAATATGAGAAATGCCGAAATACAAGCAATTGATAAAAGTCAAAAAACTGCTGCAAATACAAGTAAAGCTTTAGGTGCTGCAGGTAAAATTTATCAAGGATATAATTTATATAATGATATTAAAAATTTAAATAAAGAATCTAAACATAAACAGTCATCTTTAAAACAAGTGGCTTTAACTACTAGATATATGAAAGTATTATATGGTGGAGGAGCTATGTTTAATAAAGGTTTAGAAGGAGCTGCAAATGTATCTGGAATTGCCAATGATATAGTTGAATCTGATGAATTTGTTGATTGGGCTAATGAACAAGATAATCCAGTATTAGATTTCTTAGATGATATGACAGATGCTGTTAATAATAAAGTTTATAATGATGCCTGTGACTTTTTAGAATGGATAGGTGTTAATCAACCAAGAAATTTACCTGCTTTAAGAACAGCAATTAAACCAAATATTTATTTATATCCAACTGTTGAAAGTGATATATCTGTTGTATTTGATTCTCCTGAATTATTATTAACTGTAATACCAGATTATAATAATGGATGGTATGCTAAAGTTGATCAAAATAGTAATATGATTGTTGATGGTGAAGAATATGGATATTTATTCTATGAATCAATGACTAGTGATTATTTAATGCAAAAAGAAAAAGGATTTATAGTACCTATTAATAATAGAGAAGAATTCTTTAAATATATATCTAATTATTATGGATTTAATGAGAAAGAAACAAATGATTTTGTAACATTCTGGTGTAGTAGATTAGATAAAAATAAAAAATATGTAATGTATCCACAATTAACAGAAACAATAGATGTATTAATGCATGTAAATATTAATCCTAATCCTAAAAATATATTTAGAATTTGGTTCTTATTCTATGAAATAGATGATAATATTGAAATAGAAAAACCTGAAAGTATTATTCCTTTAAGAGATGGTTATACAATGATTGAATGGGGAGGAATAGTGGCTGAATAAAAGTTTTAAAATTAAAAGTTTTAAAACTTTTTTAATATTGTAAAAAAGTACTAATTAAGGTATAATTATACTATGGTGAATACGATGAATAAAATAGGTGAAAGGAATCTTATTGAACAAAATTATAATAAAAGAAAAAAGAAATTGTTTAAATATTTTTTCTTTAGTTTTTTTAGTGCTATAATTGGCTTTTTTCAATATCTATTTTGTTTTAATAAAAAATTAGAAAAAGAAAAATTTAGTAAAGTTAAAAAAGTAGAAAATGAAGTTAAAAATATAGATAGTGATATTAAAAAAATAAATAGTAGAAATGATTTAGTAAATGTTAAAAATAATATTAATGAAAAAATCGAAATTTTAACTAAAATTAAATCTAATAAAGAAAATATTATATTAAAGAATAAAGCTAATAAAAATTTAGATATTTTATATAATTATAATATAGATATAGAAAATATTAGTGAGAAAGAGTTAAAAACAACTAAAAGTAGTATTGATGAAATATTAAAAGAAGTAAATGAAGAATTTAAAAAAACAAATCCATTTATAAAAGAGATGGAAGTAATTAATAAAAAAATTGAAATTACTAAACAAGAATTGGTTGATTTTGAGGTTAAAACAAGAATAAATGTTAATAGTGAAGAATTAAAAGAAAAACAAATTAGTATTAGAAATAAGATAGATGAATTAAAGGAAAAATTAAAAGAAATTAATTCTAGCGACGATATAAATAAAATAAAAAACGATTTTGATATATTAAGATTAGATAATAATAAATTTTTAGATGGTATTATAATAGAAGAATTTGAAATGATTTTTGAACATCAAGATAGATTATTAAATGAGATAGTATTAAGTGAACAAAAATTAAATGAATTAAAACTTAAAGTATTAGAAGAGGAAAGAAAGAAAAAAGAAGAAGAAAAGAAAAAGAAAGAACAAGAAAGAATAAGATTATTTAGAGAAAGAAATAAAGATGATTTATTTTTAATTGAAGATTACATAAAAAAAGATGTTGATAAAGTTCAAAAAGAAATAAAAAAATTAAATAAATTATTAGATAAAAATAGAAAGAAAAGTTCTTTTCCAATTTTTAAAACTTTTTTTGCTAATACATTAAGATTTGGTGTAACATTATTGCCACTTAAATTATTTAAAAATAGATTATTAGGTAATTTATTAAGTATGGTTTTATTAAATAATAAAATTAGAGCAATGAGAAATATAGTAAAAAAACAAGATATTAATTATTTAGATGTTGAATCATTAATTAATAATATTAAGAAAAATAGTGAAATAACTCAAAAAAATATATCTATATGTGATGATTCATTATATCAATTAGTTAATTTAAAAGAGGAGTTTTTATTTGAATATAAGGAATTTCTAAGTTTAGAGGAAGTTTCTCAAACTTTAAATAGAATTGAAGTATTAGAAAATACTTTAATAAAACAAAAAGAAAAATTAACTGTAAATAAAAATGAATTAAATAAAGCAAAAGTAAAATTAAAACAGATTAGTTAGGTGAATTATGGATAGGTATAAAATTACTAAAAAAACAAGTATTTTAGGTATACTTGGTAATATATTTTTATTAATTATAAAAGGTATTGTAGGTATTATTTCAAATAGTCAATCTATGATAGCCGATACATTTAATTCTTTAGGAGATGTTTTATCATCATTAATGACTTATATAGGTAATAAGATCAGTTCTAAAGAAGCTGATGAAGATCACAATTTAGGACATGGTAAAGCTGAATATATATTTTCATTATTAATTAGTATTTCAATGTTTATAATGGGTGTTAATGTTATTAAAAATGCTATTATAAACTTAATAACTAAGAATTATATGGTATTTTCTAATTGGTTAATAATAGTTTGTATTGTTACAATAATAATTAAGTTATTACTATTTATTTATACTTATAATGTTAGTAAAAAATACAAAAATATTTTAATAGAAGCTAATAGTAAAGATCATAGAAATGATTGCTTAGTTACATCATTATCTTTAATTTCTATTATTCTTACATATAATAATATTTACTTTATTGATTCAATTACAGGTATTTTAATATCATTTTGGATTATATATACAGCTTTCAAAATATTTATTGAATCATATGATGTTTTAATGGATAAATCAATGGATGATGAAACTAAAAAAGAGGTTTTTGAAATAATTAAAAAATATAATGAAGTAAAAAAAATAAACCATTTTAATGCTACTCCTGTTGGATTTAAATATCAAATATCATTTACTATATTTGTAGATGGTAATTTATCAACATTTGAAAGTCATGAAATTGCTAATAAAATAGAAAGAGAAATTGAAAAAGAAATAGAAGAAGTATTTTTAACTGTTATACATGTTAATCCTATATAATGTAAATTTTTGGTTGCTAAACATAAATGCAACTAAAAGTTGATAGTTTTTAATAATATTTAATTATATAATTACCTCATGAAAGGAGATAATCTAATGAAATTTGGTGAAAATCTTAAAAGTTTAAGAAAATCAAAGAATATATCACAAGAGCTTCTAGCAGAAAAAGTAGGGGTATCTAGGCAATCTGTATCAAAATGGGAAACAGGTGATGCTTATCCTGAAATGAATAATATAATAGCTTTATGTACTATTTTTAAGTGTAATATTAATGATTTAGTAAATAATAATATGATTGATCTAGATTCATTAGATGAAGAAGTTAAAATGAGTGTAGTTAAATTTGAAAAAGAAAAACAAAATAAAATGAAAGGATTTTCTAAAGCAATATATATTATTGCTAGAATATTTAAAATAGTTAGTATAGTTGGTATTGTATTTGTATTATTAGGATCAATAGTGTTATCAATAGTTTTACCAAATATTACTTTTGATATTCCTAATCAAAAAGTAAATGTATTTAATCATCAATATGATTATCAATTATTCGAAAATAGAATTTTAATAAATGAGTATCCTACTAAAGGAATAAGTATTGAAACGAATCTAAAAGTTGATGATGAAGTTAAATTTATTAATTTTATGAATGAAAGTATTTTAAAGAAAGAAAGTTTTATAATTAATGTTACACTTTTATTAGAAACATTATGTATAATATCTTATTTATTATTTAAAACACTTGAGTTATTATTTATAAATATTCATAATGATGAAACACCTTTTAAATTAGAGAATGTTGAATTTATTAAAAAAATATCATTATATTTATTGTTATTTGTTTTAATAGAAGATGTTGTTGGGGGATTATTATCGATATTCTATTCATTAAATTTAAATATAACATTTAATTTTAGTGATTACTTATTTATAGGTATTATATATGTCTTATCATATATATTTGATTATGGATATCAAATACAATTAGATTCTAAAGGAAGGATGTATGGTGATGTAAATGAATAAAACAAAATTTATAAATGAATTATCTAATAGATTAGGTTATGATTTAGATAAGTGTAAAAAGATAAATAATATTTTAGAAGATACATTTATATTTGGAAAAAATGCTAAAGAAACAATAATCAATAGATTTGTAAGTGAATTAAATGTAAGTGAAGAAGAAGCTAATAAAATATATAATGTATTTGCAGAAATATTTACTACAGAAATAAAAAATAAGATTTAGAATTTATCTAAATCTTTTTTTCTTTTTTTCTTTGGAAATATAATTAATAATCCCAATAATAGAATAGGTAAACCAATAATTATAAATAATGAATTATTTTTTTTGCTTTTATTTTCAATATAAGGATGTTCATATTTAATTAATAAATCCCTTATTTTGATTTCATCTATTTCATAATTATTTATATATTCTAATAATCTTTTATTAGCTTGTTCGTATTTTTTATTATCTTTATATTGTTCGTAATAATTTAATAATTTTGTTATATTATCTGGTATTTCATATAAAGAAGGGGATATATCAGGATTTTTATATACTTTATTTACTTTTTCAAAACTACTTGCTATTTTATAAATCATAGATTCATTTTTAGCTTTTGAAAAAATTTCTAAACCATATGCAAATTCATTATGTCTTCCCATTGGAATAGTTAGAGCTGGAAAACCTGTTAAAGGTGCTGTTACAGATGAAGGTGTATATGCTTTATAACCAGCTTTAGCTTTAGATAACGTTAATACTTCATTTTTAATTGTTGGATATATAATAGCATCTAAGTTATTATTTTTAAATATAGAATTAGCTTTATTAATATTATTATTTCTATTAGAAATATAACTTTTATAACTAGATGTATTTTTATAATCATTATTACAATAATAACCATTATATGATTCTATATATTGAGTATAACCACCATTTTTAATTAAATCATTTAATGTTCTTATTTTACTATTTGTATTTTTTTGATGTTCATTGAATTCATAACACATATTAGAAGCATCAAATTTATAGCTTAATGAAAAACTATCTAAATAAACTATTTCAGCTCCTAATTCTTTTAATTTTTTAATTGATTCGTTAAACATATCATAGACAAATTGATCTATTTTACCAAATGTTATACTTGTTGATGAAGTAGTAGTACTTACATAACTCTTTATAACACCAATTCTTACGCCTTTTAAATCATTTGATAAATAATCAGTATATTTTGTATCTTCATTATCTATAATATCTAAAACTATTGCTGAATCTTCAACATATTTTGTTATTACTCCAACAACATCTCTTGAACTTTCAAATTTAATAACTCCGTTACCACTTATTATATCAAAACTAGGTCTAATTCCTATAACACCATTACCACTTGATGGAACTCTAACAGATACACCTGTATCACTTCCAAGAGCATAAACACATAAATTAGCAGCAACTCCAACTGCAGAACCACCACTAGATCCATAAGATGTGTAATCTGTATTATATGCATTTTTTGTATAACCAAAACTACTATGTGAATATGTATAGTTAAAAGCAAATTCATCCATATTTGTTTTACCTAAAAAAATAGCACCTTTATCTCTTAGTTTTTTTACAACATCCGCATCTTCATTTGGATATGAATCAAGTAATGCTTTTGTACCATTTGTAGTAGGCATTCCCTTAACATCAATGTTATCTTTAACCAAAACAGGTAAACCATAAATAGGGGAAGTTCTACCATTTTTTTTATATTCAATATCTAGTTGTTTAGCTTCTTCAATTGCGTTTTCGTTTACTGTTATAATCGCATTGTATTTTTCATTATAAGCTTCAATTCGATCTAGATATAATCTTGTTATTTTTTCATATGTTAAATATCCTTTATCAACATATTCTTGTAATTCTTTAATTGATAAATTATTAATATCTACAACTGCTTTATCATAAGCAAATACTTTAGTAGGGATAATTAATAATAAAAATAAAAGTATGTATTTTTTCATATTATCACCAATAATATTGTAACATGAATTTTAAAAAAAATATACTTGTCTTTTGATTTTGATTATGATAATATGAAAATGGTGATAGAATGAAAAAGATAGTTGTTTTTTTAACTTTGATTTTATTATTAACAGGTTGTAAGAGTAAGAATGAATCATTAACTGGTAAATGGTTTTATTATTCAAATAATGAGTTAAATAAAGAAATATATTATATTTTTAATGAAGATAATACAGGTAGTTTTAGTTATAATGAAATTACAAATAATTTTACCTATAAATTAGAAGATAAAAAAATAATTATTACATATGATAATAATAATTATGAATATGAATATAGAATAGATGAAAATATTTTAAATATAAATGATGTCTTTGGTGATAATACAACATATAAAAAATAATGGATATAAATAAAATAGTTGAAATATTAAAAAATGGTGGTTTAGCTATTATACCAAATGATACTGTTTATGGAATTATTTGTGATGCTTTAAATATTGATTCAATCAATAAGATTTATGAATTAAAAAATAGAGATTATTCTAAGCCAATGTTAATATTAGTATCAAATAAAAAAATGTTAAAAAAGTGTTGTAAAAGTATTAATAAACTAGAAGAAGAATTAATTAATAATTATTTACCTGGAGAATTAACAATAATATTAGATAAATCAGATTATATTAATGATTTGGTTACATCTAATTTTCCTACAGTAGGTATTAGAATACCAAATAATAAGGAATTAATTGAAATAATTGATAAATTAGGTAATCCAATAGTTTCTACAAGTGCAAATATATCTGGATCTATTAATATAAATAGTATAGATTTATTAGATGAAAAAATTAAAAATAACGTTGATTATATATATGATAAAGGTATTATTAATAGTTTACCATCTACAATTGTTAGAGTAGAAAATAATAGTGTAAAAATAATAAGAGAAGGGTATTTATCACAAGACATAAAAAATAGATTTAATATATAAAAAAATAGATTTTTAATCTATTTTTTTATCATTTCGTTAAAATATGAACCACCATTTAAAGGAGTTAATGATAGTTTGTTATCAATTATTTTATATTCAAATTCTTGTTTAGAATCATCTTCCCATTTATCAAGTGAAAAACTTAATTTATTATCTTTTACAGTATATTTACCATTTGATTCAAAACCTCTCTCACTTTTATAGTTAAGTTTTCCTTTTTCTTTAAATTCTATTGTAATCAAAACATTAGTATCATTTTTACCTTCCCATGTACCAATTATTTCATGTTTTTTATTATTATTACATCCGACTAATAAAAATATTGAACATATTGTAATTAAACTTAAAAATACTTTTTTCATTTTATCTCTCCTATCTTTAATAATTATATAATATTTTGATTAAAAAGTAAATTAATATTAATATATTTTATTTTATTAAAAAATAATATATAATTATTCTAGGTGATAAAATGAAAAGAATAAAAATTTCTTTTATTTTTAATATTATTATTTCTATTTTAATGATATTAGGTTTATTTATAATGTTTTTTAATCTTAAATTTATGCCAGGTAAAGATTTATTAACAACAAAAGGAATTGCTGTTTTAAAATATTTTACTGTATTATCTAATATATTAGTAGGTATTATATCATTATTATTTGCATATAATGAATATTTATTTTTAAAAAATAAGAAAACTAATATATCAAATAAAATATATATATTAAAAATGGTTGGTACTGTTAGTGTTTCAATAACTTTTTTAGTAACGCTTTTATATCTAGCTCCTTCAATAGATAATGGTTTTTATTTATTATATAGAAATAGTAATTTATTCTTTCATCTAATAATCCCACTATTAAGTATAATTAGTTTTATATTTTTTGAAAAAAATAAGATCAAATTTAAATATACTTTTTTAAGTTTAATACCTATTATATTATATGGTATTTATTATGTAACTAATATATTAGTTCACGTAGAAAATAATTCAATAAGTAAAGAATATGATTTTTATGGATTTGTTCAAGGTGATATTTCTTCAATAGGATTTGTATTTATATTTTTATTAGTTATTGCTTATTTAGTAACACTATTAATATGGTTTTTAAATAAAAGAAATAAGTAAAATTAATTTATTATAATCAAACATGATATAATTAAATAAATAATGAAGAATTAATAAATATTTCAATTATAATGGAATACTTAATAGTAAAGAAATTATCAAAGTAATTTCTTTTTTTTCTTGTTTAAAAATATAATATATGATATTATTTAATAGTTAGGAAGTGATAATATGCTAATCACAAATAATATTGGTTTAAGATTTGGAAAAAGAGTTTTATTTGAAAATGTTAATTTAAAATTTGAAAATGATAATTGTTATGGATTAATAGGTGCTAATGGAGCAGGTAAATCAACATTTTTAAAAATATTAACTGGAGAAGTAGAATCAACTAGTGGAGAAGTTATAATTGGTAAGGGAGAAAGAATATCATTTTTAAAACAAAATCACAATGAATATGATAATTATAGTGTTATTGATACAGTAATAATGGGTGATAAAGAATTATATGATATAAAAATTGAAAAAGATGAATTATACATGAAAGAGGATTTTACCAATGCTGATGGTATTAGAGCTGGTATATTGGAAGATTTATTTTTGAAAAAAAATGGTTGGCAAGCTGAAAGTGATGCAGCTATATTATTATCAGGCTTAGGTGTTGATATATCTCTTCACAATAAAATGATGTATGAATTAAGTGAAATAGATAAAGTTAAAGTGATGTTAGCTTCAGCTTTATTTGGTGATCCTGATATTTTATTACTAGATGAACCTACTAATGGTTTAGATTTAGATAGTAAAACATGGTTAGAGGAATTCTTATTAAACTTTAAAAATACAGTTATAGTTATATCTCATGATAGACATTTTTTAAATAAAATATGTACACATATGGTTGATATTGATTATGAAAAAATAACAATGTTCGTTGGTAATTATGATTTTTGGTATGAATCAAGTCAATTAATTCAAAAACAAATGAAAGAATCTAATAAGAAAAAAGAAGAAAAAATAGCTGAATTACAAGATTTTATTAGAAGATTTTCTGCTAATGCTAGTAAATCGAAACAAGCTACATCAAGAAAGAAAACATTAGAAAAAATACAATTAGATGAAATAAAACCTAGTAGTAGAAAATATCCTTATATTAATTTTGAACCAGAAAGATATTTAGGTAAAGAAGTTATTTATTTAGATAAGATATGTAAAACAATAGATGGTGTTGATGTTTTAAAAAATATGAGATTAAATATTAAACCTGGTGATAAGATTGCTTTAATAGGTAATAATGAATTAGCTAAAACAACATTACTTAGAATATTATATGGTGAACTTTTACCTGATAGTGGTGAAGTTAAAGTTGGTGTTACTGTTAAGAGTTCTTATTTTCCTAAAAATAATAATAGTTATTTTGAATCTAATTCAAATATGATTGAATGGTTAAGAAATTATTCAACTAATAAAGAAGATGCTTTTATAAGAGGTTTTTTAGGTAGAATGTTATTTTCGGGTGATGAAACTTTAAAAAGTGTTAATGTTTTATCTGGAGGAGAAAAGGTTAGATGTATGCTATCTAAAATAATGTTAGAACACCCTAATACAATATTTCTAGATGAACCAACTAATCATTTAGATATGGAATCTATATCTGCATTAAATGAAGGTTTATTAAAATTTAATGGTTGTTTAGTTTTTACAAGTTATGATAGACAATTAATTGAAACAGTTGCTAATAGAATTATCTATATAAAAGATGATGGATCTTATATTGATAAAGAAGTATCATATGAAGAGTTTTTAGAAAAATATGCAAAGTAGAATATTTATAATTAATCAAATTGAAAAAGTTTTAAGAGGGGATTACACTGATTTTTTAGATCCTAATGAATTAAATTGTGTTATAAGTGTTTTAAATAAAAAGCATATAAAATATAATATTTTAAAATTGTTTAGTGATTCTGAAAAAAGTATTATTTATACAGCTAATTATCCTGAAATAACTTTATTAGAAATAATAAGTGAAAATAGATTAAATCATAAAGATATATTAGGTTCATTATTTTCTCATAATATTAAAATATCTAAATATGGTGATATCATTATAACTGATAAATATTATTTACCAATATTAGATTCAATTAAATCCTATATGTTAAGTAATTATAATAAAATTGGTAACAATTATATTAAATTAAAAGAAGAAAATATAAATATTATAAGTAATTATAAATATGAATATGAAGAAAAAGAACTACTTGTTAGTAGTTTAAGATTAGATAATATTGTATCAACTTTGACAAATAATAGTAGAACTAAAACAGATGAATTATTTAAAGAAAAATTTGTGTTTGTTAATTATAGTAATGAACATAAAAAGACTTATTTATTAAAAGAAAATGATATTATAGGTATTAGAAGAAATGGTAAATATAAATTTATAGATATAATTAAAACAACTAAAACAAATAAATATATTATTAAATTATTAAAATATAAATAAGGCTAGAAATCTAGCCTTATTTTTATGGTTCACAAACTATATTTGGATCTGAGTTTGTACCTAATTTTATTTTCATATTTGATAAAGTACCATTTATATATCTAAATGGATCACCACTAGAATTAATTGATGCTCCAAATGTAACTGGTACATCGAAGAAATGTGTAAATGATGAGAAGTCTCCTCCATATACATAATCTAAATTATCAATTTTATAACAAATATGATTATTTTTTCTTATAATTGATACATTAGTAACTGTATTATAATATAATTTTGTTTCAACTAATAAATCGTTACGTTCAATAAATTCAATTTTTTGACTACTTTTTCTCATTACGACTCCATATCCTTTTGGAGAAACTTCTCTAAATATATTCATAATTGTTGATTGTGCATCTGGTTGAGTTGCTGAGAAGGAATCAATTTTAAATGATAATTCAAAATCTTTTGATGCATTAGTTGAACTAAATAATGCAATATTAGTATCTATGTAATTTACATTATGATAATCTTGACATTGATCACCAGTTATATTACTTGTACCATTAAATATACATGGGCCTTCAACTTCAAATATAGTAGGGAAGTTTGGATCTTCTTCTTCCTCTTCTTCAATTAATTCTTCAAGAGTAACAATTTCGTCTATGTATTCAAATGATATATCGCTTAGTGTTACTTTTGAATGTCTACTTTCTGTAACATTATCAATTTCTACTATAGCTCCTAAAGTTAATGGAGTATTGAAATAATTATAAAGAGTAGTAACATCTTTTAGTAAGAATGGTCCATTATTTCCAATCATATAGTATAATTTAATTGTATTTCCATCATTATGTCTAATTATCTTTATTTCTTTATTTAATAATTCATTTTTTGTAAATTGTTTTTTTGTTGAAGTAGTTCTTCCATCTCCACCTTGCATTTGTAGTTTACCATTTTCAATTCTTAAGTTAAATCCTGGCCATTTACCAGCTATATTATCACTGTTTTCATATACAGCGTTAATTATTGTATCTCTATTTGAAGAACTTAAAGTTTCATCAGGCAAATCAGTGATTGTAAATGTAAAAATAAAGCTTCTTGCATGATCTTCTTGTGTAAAAGGAGTTATGTTAGTATTGATAAAGTCTACATGATTTCCTTCAGCACATTCACCAATTACATCGTTATTTTTACCATTAAATATACATTCACCTTCATAATTAATTTCATATGAAGTTTCTGTCCATTGTGCATATAGATCTATTATTCTTCCATTTGTTGATAGATTTCTTACTGAAGCTCCATTTTTATATGAAGTACCAGTTCCATCTGGACTTGTATTCCATTTAGAAAAAGCATATCCAGAATTTGTAAATGAATTTAGTCGTAAAGGATAATTTGTATCATAAGGTAATGATTGTATTATTGTTAAATCTTCATTCGTATTGGAATGAAATCTAACTTTATAATTATATCCCCAAGTAAAATTAGTATCGACTAAGTATTCTCCTGATGTATTAGAACTATCATATCCATCTTCTTTATATTTGAATGTTATTAAAAAGTTTTTTTTAACACCCATAATACATTCATTTGTTGTTTTAGTTGTATCACATATATTATCTCCTAATTCATAATTTGTTATTGTATATGTTAAGTTATTAGGTAGTACTTTTATATCATCAATTTGTAATGCATAAGTACTAATATTTGTTACTTCAACATTATATGTTACTTCTGAATTAGGATTAGGTAAATAAATTTTTGAATGAACTGAACTAACGTTATATGAACTTGCATCATCAATTCCATTTATAGGATAGAAATCAGTAATTCTAATATCTTTTTCCATTCTAAGTGCTACTTCAATATCATCAATTGATAAATTACTAGAAAAATCAGCAAATCCCAATCCTAAAAACATTATTGAGAGTGATAATAATAATCCTATTAATAAAACCTGTTTTCTAGTCATAATTCACCTCACTAATCAATATCTACAGCTTTAATAACTAATAAATATAAATCTTTGTTATGAGTAAAGTAAAAGTTACATTTTTGGTGTTCTGTTATAACATAATATTTAATAGCACCTTTTACATTATCTCTTGCATCTAATAATTCTTGAAAACTATCAATTTTAATTACATTGTATCCATCTAAAATAGGAGCAGATGTAGTATTGATAATCAATCTATCATATTCTCTTAAAATTTTATTTATATATTTATCATATTTTGTTTTTCTTCTAATTAAATATGATAATAATCTTAGTAAATAAACTAATGATATTAAAGCAATAATTAATAGAGAAATACCAATTATAAATTTAAGTCTATCATTAATTTTAGCATTTTTTGTATTTACTATTTTCTTTTGTTGATTTAAATCTTTATAATCTAATTTGATATTTATCATTTTTTCAGATAAAGGAATTGTTAAAGCCATTGTACTATTATTTTTAATATCAAATGAGTTTTCTTCAGTATTTTCTCCTTTAACTGTTAAATAAACTTTTAAATAGCTTTCTGTATCAACACCATAATTATATCTAAATTTATTTGCTAAATTATTATAGTAATCATAATCAATTTCAATTTCTTTATCAATAGAGTAGTTATTAGATTCAACTATTTTATCTGTTACATCATTTAATAAAATATATTCTCTTTCTAGTAAACTTTTTGATTTTTCTTTTGGATTAGTAATTACTAATTTACCAATAACATTATATTCAATATTCATGTTACTTGGTTTATCAATTGTAAATTCATAATTAAAATTAACTGTAATATTTTTAATTAAACTTGCTACATAAGTTTTATCTTTTTCTAAATATTTATCTGGATAAAAATCATTTTCTTTTAGATAAACTTTATAATCTAAATTACTTGTTTCTTTATAATTAATGTTTTCTAATTTAACAGCTGATAATGATGTAAGAATTAAAAATATTGAACTTATTATAAATATACAAAATAGAGAAGAGGATATTAATACTCTTGTTTTATAACTTACATATTTCTTTTTTTTGCTTTCTCCATAAAAATCTTCATAATTATTCATAAAAACCTCCTATAATTCGTTAAACCATATTGTTGGTAATCCAAGGAATGGAATATTTATATTTACTATTCCATATATTTCATCAACACCTGTAGTAAAACCATCTATATCTTCATTATTATCCCCTTTTGTATATAATACATATTCACCATCAATTAGTACTTTTTCAACTAATCTATGAATTATAATTATATTATTTTTTTTGATTGCTAATACTTGACCTTCTTTAATATTTTCTATATTAAATTCTTTATCAACAACTACAATATCTCCTTTATATATTGTAGGCGACATACTTCCACTAGCAACACAAACTGCATGATATCTAAAATATCCGGATATGAAGTATATCATAAATGAAACTGGAATAACCATTATTATTAAACCTTTAAATTTACTTTTGTTATAATCTCTTAATATATCTTCATCTTTATCTTTTCTAAAAAAATTAAAAATTCTTACAAATAATATAACTGGTAATAATAAAGCTATAATAGAGTATATATAAGGACTAGGATTAGGAACAATAGGTATTAAGTATCTATATAATTTTATTATTCCTGAATAAACCATTGTTGGTTTATATCCAACCTTATATGTTATATATGTTAAAGTTATATTATTTGTAATTGCTGGTAATAATGTATAACTAATAAATAATAATAGTTGATAATTAGTACCAAAATTAGTTGATCTTATTGCTTGAGTTATATCAAATAGTATAAAAACAATTACGGTTATCATTATTGATAATTTATTTCCTTCGGATTTACATGTCATATTATATCTTAAGTATTCTTTTGTTATTACAAATAGAATAGTAGGTATTATAAATTCTATAATTCCTTCAGATGTATAATAATCTCCTTCTTTACTAAATCCTACTAATAAACCAAATAGGTAATATATAATTAAAAAAGAAAAAATAAATATAGATACTTCAAGTAATATATCTTTTATATATCTATGTCTATCTTTTTCAATACCAAATAGTCTCCAAAATAATATTATCAATAATAATAAAAATAATGGCATTCTATATCCAGGAAGTATATTTAAGAAAAAACTATTTAATAAAAGAATAATTATTAAAAATATTTGAAAAATTAATAATCGCTTATATCCTTTTTTCATTAATATACTTCCTTTCAATAGAGTTTAAATTAAACACCAGAAGTTGATGAGTAATTTAATTGAATATCAGGTAATCTAACAGTAACGTCACCATTTGTTTCAGCTGAACCTGTAGGATAAGAAAGTGTTACAACAACTTGTTCTGCAGTTGTTCCTGCTAATTCATGAGCAGTAGAAGCTGTGAATTCAGTTTTGTCAACACTACCATTACCTGTAACACTAGCAGTAGCACTTCCAACAGTAATATCTACTTCAATAGATTGACATACAGCATTAGCTGTAGTTGTGTCAGTATCTGTTCCTGGAGTACAACTATATTTTGTAGTATCAAAAGTAATAGTTCTTAAGAATGCTTTATAATCCATTTCGTTATATACATAGAATGTATAACTAGCACTTTGTCCTGGTGCTGTGAATGTAGCTTTAAGATTAGTAATTTTTGGTGCTTTTTTATTTGAATTATCTATAACAGCATTTGCTACATTTGGTAGATTTGGATCTGTTATACTTAAAGCAGCTAATCTTGTTCTTGCATCAGTCATTGCTTGGTTCATAGTACCAGCAACACTAGTAGCTGTTGGTTCACCATTAACATTAGAGAAAACAATTCTCATATTATCTTCTGGTAAAACTACAGCTGATGGTTCAATTGTAAGAGTAGATGAGAATGCTGCAAATCCTAGTGATAATCCAGCAATCGCAACTACTAAAGCTACAACGGCAAGTATTCTTGTACTTCTGTTTTTTTCCATCTATAAAAACTCCCTTCTAGTAGATAACCTTTGTACGTTATCTATCCTATATATATATTAACACAATTCTAATAGAATTAAAACAAAAAGTGTTAATTTTTTAAATTTTTTTAATATTTATATGATATAATATTTAAAGAATAGAGGGAATAAAAATGAAGGAAGAAAATGAAATAACTGTAGAAGTTGATTTATCATTAATTGATTTACAATGTTTATTAAAAGATAAAGGCTTTAAAATTATTCAAGTATATGATATTAATGATATATATATGGTTGATAAGAATAACAAATATAATGATGAATTAGATTTATTAAATCATTGTGTTATTATAAGAAATATATTAACTGATAAAAATGAAATATTTTTAATTCATAAATATAAAGAATATAATAAATTAAATGAAATAATTAAACAAAATAGTTTTAGTATTAATACTGATTCAATAGAAGATTCTATTAATTTTTTAAGTAGTATTAATTATGAAGAATTAATAAGAATAAATGATCACTTAATTATTTATTCAAATGAAATAGATGAGTTTGCAGTTCAAGTAGTTAATAATAAACATATTTATATTGAAATTGAAGAAAAATGTGAAAGAATTAATAAAGTATATAAAAATATTGATGAAATGAAAAATGTAATTAATAAATATAACATACCAATTAAAAATAATGATTATTTTGTTAAAAAGGCTTTAATTGAATTAAATGAAAAATAAGGTGATATTATGGAGTGTAATCTAAGTAAAGATTTACAAAATAAATTAATTAGATTATTAAAAGAAGATTGTTTTAATAGAAATTTAATTGATAAAATTAGTGATAAAACTGATACTCATTTTATTGATCAAGCTATTTCTGTTATTAAACAAAGTTTAGATATATCTTTTGATGTATTTAATAATTATGGTGTAAGTGAAAGTTATCTAATTGATGAAGAAAATGAAATAAAAAATTTATATAATATATATAAAAATAGAAAATTTAATGATGATAATTATATTGAATTAATAGAATTTTTGTATACACTTAAAGAAGCTTTTAATAAATTACACTTAATAAGAGATTTAACTAACGCTAAAGAAGATATAATAAAAGATTTAAAATATTTTAAATCAGAAGAAGAAATAAATAATTTTAAAAAAAATTATGAAAATGCATTGAAAAACAAAAATATTGACTTAATGAAAAAATATTTAAATTCAATTCAAAGTGAAATATTAAATGAGTGGAGTAATTTATATAGTAATGTTGATAATATGAACGAAGATAATTTCATTTTTATAGGTCATAGTACTCTTTCAACAAAATTTGAAAAAGGTTTTTCATCTAAATTTGTTTCATCTTCATTATTCACACCAGAATTTAATGATACATATAGATCAAGATATGGTTTTATTTTAAAACCTAAAAATATAGTTGGTGCTAATAGTAAAGATATGAATGTAAATAATTATGCTTATGATGAAGAATCAATGTTATTTTATTCATCTATTCCTATAATACATCATCCTAAAAGAGTATTAGATGAATTAAGAGAAGATAAAAAAGAAAATGAAAAAGACAATCCTTTAAGAGAAGTTTATAGTGAAATAATAATTGATGGATTTGATCCAATTGGTATATTTTGTTTTACTAATGGTACTAAAGAATATGATCATAATTATTCAGAAGCTTTAAAATTAAAAGAAAATTTTCCTGATTTGAAATTTAAAGTTTTTGATACTATGAAGAAAAAAATTGGACCAAGATTAATTAATGAAAAGTTATATATTTTAAGAGGATTAAATATTGATGTTAATAAAAGTTTTAGAAATCTTAATGAGGATGATTTATATAGATATGAAATGTTTTTTAATGAATTAGATAAATTAAAAAATACCGATTATACTAAAGATGATATTAAAAAAATATTTATTAAAAATAATGAATTTGTTTCTATTTTTGTAGATGAAAATGAATTATTTAGTGGTAAATATACTGATGAAGAAATAAAATATGTATTAGGTAGAGGATATAAATATAATATTGATGAAATATTAAAAAACAAAAAAGTAACTCCTTATAATTTAAAAAATTTAAATGGATTATGTAAATATAAAGATTTAAATAAATATTATGAAGGTTTAGATGAATTTTTATTAATAATTAATAAAGTTGATATAACTGATGATTTAATTGAAAAAATTATAAAAGAAGAAAATTTAAGTTTTTATAAAATAACTAAAATATTAGCTTCTAATTATATAAAAGATGTTGATAATACATTAGAAAGATTAAATAAAGAAATTGAATCTTTAGAACAACAATATAATTCATTATTAGTTGAAAAGAAGAAAGAAAAAATATTTAAAGAAAATGAAAATATTTATTTTAATAGTTGGGCTTTAAGTTCTATAGAAAGTGATTTAGATAGGGTTAATAACAATATTAAGAAAACAGATGGTGAAGAAAGAGGATTATTATTTAATAAAAATGAATTATTAAAAAGAAAAGATTTATTATTAAAAAGAATCGAGTTTTTAAATAATAGTGAATTTAATGAAAATGAATTTAATAAAAAAGAAGAAGAATTAAATAATGAAAAAAAAGAATTAAGTAAACATCCATTTTTAAATAGAAAAAAAATTAAAGATAATCAAAAAGAATCTAAAATAATTAATATTAAAAAGAATAATGAAAAAAGTAAATTTGATAAAAATAAACAAGATGAAGTATCTAAATTAGATTTTGAGATTACTGTTTTAGATTCAAGTATTCAAGATACTATAAATGAATTAGAATTAATAAATGAAGATAAAAAAATTAATTCTGAAGAATTAAATAATATCAAAAATAAATTAATAGAATATTATAATTGTGATAATATTGAAGAAGTTAAAATTAAAATAGAAGAAGCATATAAATATATAAATGATCCTAATAATCAAGTTGATTGTTTGATAGATTATCATTTAGAAGATGTAAAACAAAAACTAAATAAATTATATGATTATGTAGAAGAATTAGAAAAAGATAAACAATCTTTATTATAGAGTAGATTAAATCTACTCTTTTATGATAAAATATTAGTGTAAAAAGGTGATAGTGTGTTTATAATTCAATTAATAGGTGGGATAGGTTATTTATTATTAGCCTTAAGTTACTTTAAAAAAGATAAAAAAGATATCTTGTTTATGCAAATATTATCATACATAGCATTTACAGTTCATTACTATTTATTAAGTGGTATAACTGGTTCATTATGTAATTTGACTGGCTTATTTGCTTTTATTGTAATATTTATATTTGAAAAATGTAATATGGATGGAAGTCATGAACATGAAAAAAAATACTTATTATATTTGGTTTTACCATTTATAATAGTTGTTCCTTTAATTTCATATGAAAATATATTTTCTATTTTTCCTGTTTTAGCTTCTATTTCAGTAATTATTTCATTCTTATTTAAAGATGAAAATAAAATAAGAACAATTGGTTTATTTTCAGCTGTTTGTTGGCTTATATATGCAATTGTTTATAAATCATATGTCGCAATAGTATTTGAAGTGATTACATTAATATTTGTATTAATCGCACTAATAAAATCCTTAAAGGAGGGATATAATGACAGATATAGAAATAAGTAATAAATCTAAAAAATTAGATATTAAAAAAATAGCTAAAAAATTAAATATTAATTCTAAATATTTAGAATGTTATGGTAAATATAAAGCTAAAATAAGTTTAGATATTTTTAAAAAAATAGATAAAAAAGAAGGTAAATTAATATTAGTTACAAGTACTAATCCAACTCCTTATGGTGAAGGAAAAACCACTATGAGTATTGGTATTGATGATGCTTTATGTAAATTAGGTAAAAATTCTTTAGTTGTTTTAAGAGAACCATCACTTGGTCCTGTATTTGGTATTAAAGGAGGAGCAACCGGAGGAGGGTATTCACAAGTAGTACCTATGGAAGATATTAATTTACATTTTACTGGTGATATACATGCTATTGAAACATGTAATAATTTATTATGTGCTATTATTGATAATCACATTTATCAAGGTAATAAATTAAATTTAGATCTAGATAGAATTACTTTTAATAGATGTGTTGACCTAAATGATAGAGCTTTAAGAAATATTACTTTAAAATATGATAATAAAGGCTTAGAAAGAAATGATAAATATAATATAACAGTTGCTAGTGAAATAATGGCTATTTTATGTTTATCAAATGATATTGATGATTTAAAGAAAAGATTAGGTAATATTTTAATTGGATATAATAAAAAAGGTAAAATGATTTTTGCAAAAGATTTAAAATGTGTTGATTCACTTGCTTTAATATTGAAAGATGCTATTAAACCTAATCTAGTTCAAACTTTAGAAAACAATCCAGCTATAATACATGGTGGACCTTTTGCTAATATAGCTCATGGTTGTAATAGTATAATTGCTACTAAACTTGCTTTAAAATTATCAGATTATGTTATTACTGAAGCAGGTTTTGGAGCTGATTTAGGTGCTGAAAAATTTTTAGATATTAAATGTCCAATTGCTAATTTAAAACCAAATGCTATTGTTATTAATTCAACAATAAGAAGTATGAAATATAATGGTGGAGTAGATAAAAATAATATTAATAAAGAAAATATAGATGCTATTAAAGATGGTATTTTAAATCTAAAAAAACATATTTTAAATATGAAAAAATATACTAAAAATATTATTGTTTGTTTAAATAAATTTGATTTTGATACTGATAATGAAATTAATTTTGTTAAAAAATATGTTGAAGATTTAGGTGTTTTATTTGAAATATCACAAACTTATTCTAAAGGTAGTTTAGGTGGTATTGAACTTGCTAAAAAAGTAATTAATTTATGTGAAAATGAAATTGATTATAAAAAACTATATGATTATAATGATTCAATAATTAATAAAATAAATACTATTTGTAAAGAAATATATGGCGCTAGTGAAGTAATTATTAGTGATAAAGCATTAAATAAAATTAAAGATTTTGAAATTAAATTTGGAAATTTACCTATTTGTATTGCTAAAACACAATACTCTTTAACTGATAATAAAGATATATTAGGTTGTCCTAAAGATTTTAAAATGACTGTTACAGATGTAAGATTATCTAGTGGGGCAGGTTTCATAGTTTGTTTAATGGGTAATATTATGACTATGCCTGGTTTATCTAAAGAACCAGCATACCTTAATATGAAATTTAGTAAGAATGGTAAAATTAGTGGGTTATATTAGGTAATTTATGGATTTAAATTTACAAAAACAAGAATTATTCAATTTAATTGATAATAATACTGATTTAGCTATTATTTTAGATAAATATTTCTAAAAAAATATTTCTTCTTGGATAGATGATCTACATAATATAACAGTTCCTTTAGGAAAAATAGCGTATCGTAATTTTAATTCTGATAGTATAAAAACATTAGAAGAATTAATGAAAAAATATACTAGAATTAATATTAGAGGTATTAATGTAAGATAAAGAAATATAAAATATAATTAAAAAAATTAGAATTAATTTAGGAGGTATTTATGGAATATTTACAAGTTTTTGGTGAAAATAAGAAAATGTTAAATGAAAAAATTGAAAGAGAATTAAAAAAAGAATTACCTGATAATAAATACTTTATGATTATTTTACTTTTTATTCAAAATGAAAAAGGTGAATTTTTAATTCAAAAAACATCTGTTAATAGAAATAGTGAACTTGCTTTTACAGGTGGTCATGTAACATTTGGTGATGATGGATTTAAAACTGTTATTAAAGAAGCTAAAGAAGAATTAGGTATTGATTTATTACCTAGTGAAGTAAAACTTATTGATACTTTGTGTTATAAAAAAGCATATGTTGAAATATATTATTCTAATAAAAAAATAAATATCGATGAATTACAATTATAAGAGGAAGAAGTAGATTATGTTAAATGGTGTTCTATTGATGAAATAAATCAATATATTGAAGAAAATAATTTTAGAAAA
>JAEEGL011027381.1_pt1 | contig 25420 bp, 19 predicted proteins | sample 9134231 | NCBI WGS metagenome assembly JAEEGL01 (sample SAMN16246548, study PRJNA631951) | gut metagenome | biome: gut microbiome; feature: rumen; material: fiber-attached | host: Bos | place: Iran: Karaj | collected 2018-10
ACTATAAGAATTATTATCGTAGCATAACCCCCTGCCTCGGCCTCCGCTGGGACTTCTAATGACCATCCCATGAGCGAACACTGGGACATATACGCCGACTGGAACCCGTGGCACGGCTGCACCAAAATCAGCCCGGGCTGCAAATACTGCTATGTCTATCGGCAGGACGAGATGTACGGCAGCGAGATAGGCAGCAACATCGCCCGCAAGACTGCAGCCTTCAACCTCCCCCTCAAACGCCGTCGTGACAAGAGCTACAAGATACCCTCCGGCCGTATGGTTTTCACCTGCTTCACCTCCGACTTCCTGCTGCAGGATGCCGACCTCTGGCGTCCCGAATGCTGGGCTATGATGCGAGAGCGCTCCGACTTGTGGTTTTATTTCTTCACCAAACGCATAGACCGCTTTATGGAGTGCATTCCTCCCGACTGGGGCGACGGCTACGACAATGTGCTGGTGGGCTGCACCGTCGAAAATCAGGCCATGGCCGACTACCGCCTGCCTATTTTCCGCTCGTTGCCAATCAAACACAAATCCATTATCGCCTCGCCGCTGATAGAAGGTATCGACCTGCTGCAATACCTCGACAACACCATCGAGGAGGTGAGCACAGGGGGCGAATCGGGGCGTGAGGCACGTCCCTGCCACTACGAATGGGTGCTCGACCTACGCCGCCAATGCATTGAGAAAAATGTGCCCTTCCGCTTCCACCAGACCGGCGCCCGTTTTGTCAAGGACGGCAGGATGTACTACGTGCGCCGTCCCTTCCAGCTCAGTCAGGCCCACAAAGCAAATATCGACTACCGCATTGGCCGTTTCTACGCCCCTGAGACCGCCCGCTGGCAATGGAGCGACGATGACTACACCCATTGAAATAAAAAAAACATTATAATTAAAAAAAAAATAGTACTTTTGCACTTTGTAACAAAAGTGCGAATGTGTAGGTCTTTGCCTGTGTTGCCGCACTTGCAGAATAATGGAATTAACAATATAAAACAAACATAAACAATGAAAAGAGTCATTACACTTTGTGCAACCCTTCTGATGGTTGCCACCATGGCTTCGGCCCAAGACGAATCAACAAACATCGTAACCGGCGGCAGTTGGTCCACCACCAGTACCCCGGCACTGAAAATCAGTGAATTCTTCTTCAACAACTGGGCTACCGCAGGTAACTCACAAATCGATGCTACCGCCACCTTCTTCGGCAACTACAAGTACACACATCCCAAATATGTGTGGGACAACATTGCCGACCTGGCCTACGGCTATGCTTGGCAAGACCTCGACGACAGTCGGGATCCTTCTTTCTTCGAAACCCGCCGCAAGAGCAACGATAAAATCGACCTCACCAGTGCCATTTCGTGGAATGCCTACAAGGGATGGGGCGCCAGCTTTACCGCCAACCTCAAAACCCAGTTTGGCGAAGGCTATGAGTATTTCGGCTACGGTCCAGATCAGGAAAAGAAAACCATCTCCGACTTCTTCGCTCCGGCTTATCTCACCACGGCTCTCTCTTTCGAGCACAAGCGCACCGACTGGTCGGTCTCTCTCTCTTTCCTCACCGGCAAGACAACCTTTGTCTATAACAATGATTTCATCGCTGAGGGACGCAACTATGGTGTGTTGCAAGGCGTAAACTTCAACAGGGAAGACCCCTCCACCTTCAATCACGCCTATTTTGCTCTCGGTAGCTATGTGAAGCTTCAGTACCTGAAAAAATCTGTTCTCCCCAACCTCGACCTCTACGCCCGCGCCGAACTCTTCTATGACTACAAGAAACCCAAACACATGGCATGGGATGCCATCAACGCCTTTGTGCCTGATCCCGCAAACCCCGACGTGGTCCCCACCAAGGATTACACCCTCTCCGCCGGCGAGACATGGACTGACCTGCAAGGCAAAAACTGGTTGGCAAAGCGCGCCTTCGAAACCGACCTCGACTTTGAGCTGAAACTCGACTATCGTCTCTCGAGTTTCATTTCCGCCAACTTTGCCCTCAATCTGAAATGGGATACCGACTTCAGCGGCATGGGCAAGTGGGGTCATTGGCAGGTCTACCAAATGGCGGGCGTGCAGATTTACTTCAACTGGAAAACACCTAAGAAATAAGCCACTTCGCTTTTCTGCAGCGGAGGTTCAGGGCTGACACCGTGCCGCCCCGGCGAAACAAAAGTCAATTCAACACACCCCCGCAGGGGTTGCAGCAAACCGAAACAATGGACGCTGCAACCCCTGCGGTTTTATATATTATTGGTAATAAATCCGATGTTGATGAAAAGATGGGTGTACATTCGCTCGTTCCCCGTTCCTTATGCATCAGTTCTCCCATATTTCTCCCATGCTGGATGGGAGAAATATGGGAGAAATATGGGAGAACTGAGGGGGAACGAGCGACTATTGGGTGAAAACAAATTGCAGAATGTTCTCGCCCATCTGGAAGGCTTTTTGGCGGATGGCCTGGCTGTCGTTGTGCACATCGGGGTCTTCCCAACCGTCGCCGAGGTCACATTCGTAGGTGAAGAGGCATACCAGACGACCTTGATAGATAAGGCCGTAGGCTCGTGGAGGGAGGTTGTCGTGTTCGTGAATTTTGGGCAGACCGTTGGGGAAGTGGTATTTCTGGTGGAAGATGGGGTGGGAGAAAGGCAGTTCGACAAAATCGAGTTCAGGGAAGACTTTTTTCATCTGAGGGATGACGTAGTCCTTGATGCCGTAGTTGTCGTCGATATGTAGGAAACCACCGCCTATGAGGTAGTTGCGCAGGTTTTGCACTTCTTGGTTGTTGAAGAGTACGTTGCCGTGGCCAGTCATGTGGACGAAGGGGTGGTTGAAGAGCTGGCTGCTGCCCACGTCGACAACGGCATATTCGGTAGCGAGGTTCATGCGTGCGTCGGCGTTGCAGAAGGCTATGAGGTTGGTGAGGGAGGTGGGGTTGGCATACCAGTCGCCGCCCCCGCCGTATTTGAGGAGTGCTATCTGGGTCTGGCCTTTCACCAGCAGACATGTGCAGCCGAGAAACAACAGTAAAAGAGTCTTTTTCATGGGACTGTAGATATGTAATTACTTTGCAAAGATACATCTTTTTTTTGTAATGACAGATAAACGGAAATGCAAGGTGTGGCGAAGTTGCAGATGGCGGTGGTGGATGAATCGTTTTTTTTGTCTATGATTTATTAGACAGAATGCCATATCCCGATGTGAATCCCGGTTATTATGACGAAGTTCTTCTTCAGAGAACTTATCCCGATTTATGGTACAACGGTTCCCATATCGCTGGACAGCAATTCTGCCTATCGAGAGACGAGGAGATAAGGGTGATAGGTGTGGCGGTATGCCCCTTGGTGAACCCACAATTGGAGGATAACATCGATTCTAGCTGGTATCAAGGTAATTGGGTAGTTCCCATTCTTGATACCACGATGGCGGGTCGGCTGACGGAATATATGCAACTGTACACTTTTGATGTCGGGAACAGAACGCTACGGTTTAAGGCAGAAGGTCCATGGCGTTGGGAAGACCCGCACCGATATTTGCAATTTCCCCATTATTACGCCTGGCGGGACACGTTGGACGAAAACTCCAATCCATCCCGAGAATTTGTATTAATAGACAGCACTATTGTCACACCGTTATACGAGGCGATGTTTGACACTGGCGTTGTGATACGGGACAGTGCTTTTGTAATTGCCGGCACATATTATAACAATAAATATAGTTTGTATGACTCTGCCAGTGATGATTATAGAATTCGAAGGATTGTTTTTCGTACACATGACCATTTGCCCACTTGCTATACCGCATGTTTTGTTCGGGGAATGCCCTCCTTTCATGATTATACCTTGTGCCTGCCATTTCCCGATCTTGCCATCATTGACTCATTACCATTTTACCGTGAATTGTGGATGAAATATGACACTCTGCCATGGAAATGCTTAAACTCATGGGATTTAGGTAGGTACTGTAATGATTCACCTTTTGGGAGTGACAAACCATATTGGGTTTATAATTTCTTTCCAATACTGGACACGCTGTGGGGTACGCCCTGCGGGGCGGTGACCGGGATGCAAAGTGTGGTGATTGACTCGTCGACTGCTATGGTGATGTGGAGTTCGGACGCGCGTCACCATCGTTGGGAGGTGTCGTTCTTTCCCAGCGACGACCCTCATGGTGGCACGGTGGTTGACGTGGAGTCGCCACTCGCCACCTTGTCGAATCTGACACCCGGCAGGGAATATGGGGTGACGGTACGTGGACTCTGCTACGAGAAGGATTACAGTCCTTGGGGCGACACTCTGTTGTTCACTATGCCTCAGGACACCGCCGCCATCGACACCAATGGTGTCGACACCACCCACACACAGGGAATCCAGCGGCTGAGCAACCTGGATCGCTTTACGCAGTTAACGCCAAACCCGGCATCGGTGGCGGTGAGAGTGTTCTCCTCCTACAGGTTGCAGTCGGTGGTGTTGTACGATCTGCAGGGGCGGCCGGTGCTGGAGCAGAAGGCCGAGGGTCTGTTCGCCACGGTGGATGTCTCCGCCCTGTCGCGCGGCACCTATATAGCGGCAATCAGCACCCCGCAAGGCATCGCCACGAAGAAACTGATATTAAAATGAGTGATGATGTGACGGTTGAGTCTATAACGCGGTCTTTTTTTTGTTGAGTACAATAAAAAGATGTTTTTTCCGTTAGAGTAGGAAAATTTGTCTGCGTTATGAAGATTTTGGTTCTCAATTGTGGTAGTTCATCACTTAAGTATCAATTGATTGATGTGGATACCCGGGCTGTGTTGACAAAGGGGTTGTTGGAGCGTATTGGATTGGAGCAGGGAGTTTTTTCCTATACCAGCAAAGGGGAGAAGCATGTTGTTGAATGTCCTATTCCAAACCATACGGAAGGATTGCGAATGGTGATGGATGCTTTGGTGTGTCCAGAAACAGGCGTTGTGGCTTCGTTGCAAGAGGTCTCGGCTGTGGGTCACAGATTTGCCCATGGCGGCGAGTATTTCAAGCAGAGCGTACTCATCACCCATGAGGTGCTGGAAAAGGCTCGTGCGCTCACCGACTTGGCTCCGTTGCATATTCCGGGCAATATTATGGGAGTGGAGGCCATGGAGCAGGTGCTTCCTGGTGTGAAGCAGGTGGCGGTGTTTGACACGGCTTTCAATTGCACGATTGAGCCAAAGGATTATCTTTATGGCATTCCTTATGAGTATTACGAGCAGTATGGGATACGCCGTTACGGGTTCCACGGGACGAGTCACCGTTTTGTGGCCAAGAAGGGTGCCAAGATGATAGGCAAGTATTGGAAAGACTTGAAGATTATTAGTTGCCATTTGGGCAGCGGAGCCAGTATCTGCGCCATAGACAAGGGAAGGAGTGTGAACAACAGCATGGGAATGACTTCGCTGGAGGGTTTGACCATGGGTTCGCGATGTGGCGACATCGACGTGGGTGCGTTGCTGTATCTGATGGAGAAAGCGAATTTGAGTGTTCAGCAGACCAACGACATCTTGTATAAGAAGAGCGGACTGGTGGGATTGACCGGCGGGGCACAGGACATGCGCGATATTTGGGCTGGCCGCAACAACGGAGACCAGCGTTGTATCTACGCCTTCGATGTGTTTGCCCAGCGATGCAAGAAATACATTGGAGCTTTTGCCGCCCAGATGAACGGGTGCGATTTGCTTGTTTTCACAGGTGGTATTGGCGAGAACGCTTGGTTTATGCGCCATGCCATTTTGCAGGACATGGATTGGCTTGGAATAGAGGTGGACATGGAGTTGAATGACCAGACTTCGGGTGTGGATGCCGTAATCTCGAAACCGGGTGCTCGGGTGGTCACTGCTGTGGTCACTACCGACGAGGAGTTAGCCATTGCCATTGACACGTTTAATATCATCACGGCTTGATGACGGGTTATGTATAGTTTTAAAGCCATACTCGTCCAGAACAAGGGAATGGATGCCGCCTATGTGGAGGTGCCGATGGATATTAGGAAAGAGTTTGGGAAGGGTAGGCTGAAGGTGGAAGCCACATTCGATGGGGTTCCCTATAGCGGAAGCATAGTGAATATGGGTGTGAAGGACGCGGAGGGCAATATCTGCTATATCCTTGGGGTCACAAAAGCGATACGCAAACAGATAGGAAAGACCTTTGGGGAGGAGATTGAGGTAACGTTTTGTCCTGTTTGAAAAAGGAGATGGTAATGTGTTGAAATGGAGTGTTGTGAATGGGTGTTGACTCAATGGTTTCAGGTGGGTGTTTACCACTTTATGGGGTTAAAGAGATAATTATTTCTGATATATCATTTTTTTTTAGTATTTTTGCATCATGAAAATTAATCCTATTTTTAAAGTCCGCAAAGTGGCGGGCGAGAACATAATCCTTTTACAAGGAAAGACTAACGGGGACATGACCCGTGTTGTTGCATTTAACGAGTCGGCTCTGCTGATGTGGGATTCGCTGCAAGGCAAGGATTTCACTATAGACGATGCCGTGGCGGTGCTGCTTGACAATTATAATGTTGACGAGGCTACCGCCCGCAAAGATGCCGAGAGATGGGTGGAGACCATTCGTGAGAATGGCTTGCTGTTGCCTGAATAAAAACCGTGTGCCATGCCTGACAGTATTTCTTTTCTGATAGCAGGCCATAGGTTCCGCGTAGTGGGCGACAGGGAGTCGGCATTGTTGAGGACGATGCCGGGTTTTCCTGTTTTTGTGTCGGAGTATGAGGAACCGGAATGGCAGGTGGTGTTTGGCTGTGAAATCGAAAAGCCCGACCAGTGGAAGGTGCTTTACGATTTTGTTTTCGAGGCCGATATAATGAAGTGCTTGTTCGCCAGGAAAGGCGATGAGTATTTTTTTGTGATGGAGCCTTATGACGAGGCCGTAGCACCGTTGATGATGCGTTACCACTTGGGCGACAAGAAGGTGGAAGCCACACAGGGCGTGGATGCCGATATGCTCCGTTTTGCTTTGTGGATTGCATTGTCGATGATGTCGGCATCGAGCAAGATGACCCTTGTCCATTCGTCGACGATAGTCCACCAAGGCCGTGCAGTGCTGTTCTTGGGAGAGTCTGGTACTGGCAAGAGTACCCATACCCGTTTGTGGATGAAGAGTATTCCCGATGCGCATTTGCTCAACGACGACAGCCCGGTGTTGGCAGTGGAGAATGGCGAGGCAGTGGTGTATGGATCGCCGTGGAGCGGGAAGACCCATTGCTATCACCAGTTGCGTTTTCCCTTGGCGGGAGTGGTGAGGCTGTCGCAGGCCCCATACAACAGTATTCGCAGGTTGAGTATTATTGAGGCTTTCTCGGCATTGCATCCTTCGTTCCCTCCGGCTTTGGCACAGGATGACCGGTTCCAGGATATGTTGGTTGATATGCTTTCCGAGGTGCTTTCGTTGGTACCTGTATTCCATTTGGAATGTTTGCCCGACGAGGATGCCGCATGGACGAGCCGTGATGCCATCTTTAAAGGAGAACATCATCGTTGATGATTGATAATTGGAGGGTTTTGTGAGAACAATACAAATATCTTTGCCCAACAGCCCCGACAATTTCCTTTTGGTGGAAATGTGTGAGCGATTGAAGGCCGGCCAGACGGTGACAATGCTGTTTGGCGGTGCCAGCATGTGGCCTATGATTAACGGCAACGGCGACAAAATCAGACTGCGTCCGTTGGGTGCCGACGAGGAGTGCAAGCCCGGCAAGGTGTATCTTTTCTTCGACGGCAATCATTACATCATCCATAGACTGATGAGGATAAAGAAGGGTGTGCATGATTTCAGGGGCGACAATTGCTTTAAACATGAGTATGTGCACCGCGATGGTGTGTTGGCGCAACTGATGACCGTTATTCGCCCCGATGGGACAGAGGTGGACTGCGAAGGAGACTGGTGGCGCAAGCGTTCCCGCAAGGTGGTGCTGCGCCGTAGTGCCCGTAATTTGATTTACCGTGTGGCCAGTCGCAAAGCACGCAGAAAATGGTCGGTGCTTTATTTTGTGTTGCTTGCCGTGTTGATGTGGGCTCCGTTGAACGGGCTTGGGCTGCCATTGAATAATTATGTCTTTGGCCTTAGGCTTGACCACCTGTTGCATGGGTTGGTATTTATTCCGTGTGCCTTTTTCTTGATGGATTGGCTACGACGCCGTCAATGGACGGTGTTGGGGGTGGCAATACTGATAGGCCTGATTACAGAGTTTGGGCAGTATCTTTTGCCATTCCGTGGTTTTGATGTCAATGATTTGATAGCCAACTTCGGGGGCTCGTTTCTTGGATGGCTTGCCATATTGCCATTTATGCTGCGTCGTCCCCTTAAACAATAAATGTCTAACTACATAACATTTAACTTGGTATGTCTGATACACTTGTAATAACGCCTACCTATAATGAGAAAGAGAATATAGAGAATATTATACGCAAGGTGTTTTCCCTTGGGAAGGAATTCGATATGCTCATTATCGAGGATAATTCGCCCGATGGTACTGCCGACATCGTGAAACGTCTGATGCAGGAGTTTCCCAACCGTCTCTTTATTAAGGAGCGCAAAGGGAAGCTGGGCTTGGGTACCGCCTACCTTGATGGTTTCCGCTGGGGTTTGGAGCATGGTTATGAGTATATGATAGAGATGGATGCGGACTTCTCGCATAATCCCGATGACTTGCCGCGACTTTACGAGGCGTGCTCCTCGGGTAAGGGCGATGTGGTGGTCGGCTCACGCTATGTCGATGGAAAAATCAGTGTGGTTAACTGGCCCATGGGACGTTTGATGATGTCTTACTATGCTTCGGTATATGTGCGTTTGGTGACTGGGATGAAAGTGATGGATGCCACGGCAGGTTTTGTGTGCTACAGCCGCAAGGTGTTGGAGAAAATGAAATTCGACAAGGTGAAATTTGTAGGCTACGCTTTTCAAATAGAGATGAAGTACACTGCCACGCGTCTTGGTTTCCGTATCTATGAGGTGCCTATTGTTTTTACCGACAGGGTTTTGGGTACGTCGAAGATGAGTATGAAGATTTTCAAAGAGGCATTTTTCGGAGTGTTCAATCTACGTTTGCGTAATTGGAAAAATTATTAATCCAACATGTTTGGTAGTCTTCCGCCTGACAACAGGGGGGATGTGGTAACATGAAAGAACTAAGAAAAACACAATAACCCATGAAGAAAACGTTATTTGTTGTAGCACTGATGCTTTCGGTCAGTGTACTCGCACAAGACAAAATGCTCAGCTCAAAGCAGCTGATGACAAGAGGCCTCTATCCCCAGGCCACAATGTGGGGATTACAATTCGTAGGCAACGGTAACCAGATAGCCTACATACAGGACACGGTGCTTTATATGGGTGCTCCCGGCAAGGCCAAGGCACGCCTGACTTTGGGTGATTTGAACAAGGTGCTGGTTGCTTCGGGCGAAGAGTCGATGCGCTATATGCCATCGTGCAAGATACTTAATGACAAGGAAGTCCGCTTCAGTACCAAAGGAAAGATTCTTATTTATAACTTTTCAAAGCGCACTTTATCGGTGGTGGCAAATTATCCCACCGATGGTGCTAAAAACATCGACATTGAGGAGACTGGTTTCAAGTCTGCCTACACAGAGAACAATAACCTCTATATAAAGAATGGCAGCAAGGTGTTTTCCATAGAATCACCAGACCAGGATATTGTCTACGGCCAGTCGGTTCACCGCAATGAATTCGGCATTGAAAAAGGCACTTTCTGGTCCCCGCAAGGTAATTTCCTGGCTTTTTATCGCATGGACCAGTCAATGGTGACGGATTACCCGCTGGTAAACACTACCGCCCGTATCGCTCGTGAACAGCCTTTCAAATATCCCATGGCTGGAATGAAGAGTCACGAAGTGACAGTTGGCATCTATGATGCTGCACAAGGAACAGTTTTGTATCTTGATACCCGTCGTGATGAAAGCGTTGCCGAGCGTGAGAATTACCTCACTAATCTCAGTTGGGACCCTGCTGAGGAGTATCTCTATATTGCCAAGGTGAACCGTGAGCAGAACCGGATGTGGTTGGAACGCTACTATGTGTCCGATGGTGAGTTTGACACAGTCCTCTTCGTGGAGTCCAATAGCCGTTATGTGGAGCCCTGTGACCCGATGGTTTTTGTTCCCAACCACGGCGACCAGTTTCTTTGGTTTAGCCTCCGTGACGGTTATAAGCATCTTTATCTCTACAACACCGACGGGCAAATGCTTCGCCAGATTACCAAAGGCAATTATGAGGTAGAGGGTATTATCGGTTTCGACGAGAAAGGAGAAAACGTCTTTGTCTATGCCAATAAAGAAAGTGCAATAGGCCGTGCCGCCTACCGCGTCAATCTGTCGACCGGCGAGATGGTGCTCCTCACTCCTGCCAAGGGTACCCATTCGGTGGTCATCAACCCAAAAGGTACAATGCTTATCGACAGTTACAACAGTGTGGAGAATCCCGGCTGTGCCCAGGTTATCGACATCAAGAAAGGCAAACCAGTTGCTAAGCTTTATCAGCTGGACAACCCCTTGGCAGAGTATGCCATGCCCGACATCAAGATAGGTTCCATCAAGGCTGCCGATGGTGTTACGGACCTTTACTACCGCTTGATTACGCCTCCCAATATGAAGGCTGGAGAGAAATATCCCACATTGGTTTATGTCTATGGTGGCCCTCATAGTCAGTTGGTCACTGACACTTGGTTGGGTGGTGGAAATCTCTATTTCCTTTTCTTGGCTCAACAGGGCTATGTGGTATTTACACTTGACAACCGTGGTACCGACAACCGTGGATTTGAGTTTGAGAGCTGCACACACCGCCAGTTGGGTACCATTGAGATGGCTGACCAGATGGAAGGAGTCAAATTCCTCTACACATTGCCCTATGTGGATAAAGACCGCATGGGTGTGGAAGGTTGGAGCTTTGGTGGCTTTATGACCATTACCATGAAACTGGCTCATCCCGAAGTGTTCAAGGTGGGTTGTGCCGGAGGTCCTGTCATTGACTGGAAATGGTACGAAATCATGTATGGCGAGCGTTATATGGATACCCCGCAGGAGAATCCCGACGGCTATGCAAAGAATTCCCTTCTTGGCAAAGCCAAAGACCTTCAGGGGCGGCTGTTGGTCATCCATGGTGCCGAGGATAATACTGTGGTTTGGCAGCATAGCATTGAGTTCATCGATGCGTGTATCAAGGCTGGAAAACAAGTGGACTATTTTATTTATCCCCACCACGAACATAACGTCCGTGGCTACGACCGCATCCATCTTTACGAGAAGATGTTCGACTATTATGAGACATTCTTGAAATAGGTATTTTTTACATGGTGATGCAGAGGCGACAGCAATGTCGCCTTTGCTTTTATTATCAAATGCGGTAACGGTTGAAATTAGATTTTGGATAAACCCAAATTGGTCGTTGGATTGTGCCCATTCGCCCCCCAATGGGTAGCACCATACTCCGCAAGAGTTTTCGGCCTCATGACATCAACCCTGACACCAACCCAAATAACCGATTAAAGTTAGTAGTAAGGTCGCTTATGGGGCATCGTTTCGTCATCAGTTGTCTTGTACTTCTATATTCATTGGATATAGAAGTAATATATATGTGATATATATGTAATATAGAAGTAATATATATGTAACGAAAAAACTAATGACCAATTTTTGGAAAAAAACTGCATATTGAAGGAAAAGTAGTATCTTTGCACCGGATTTGTAGCATCAGACTATGCTGAAATATATTGCAGATAAGGAGCATTACACAGAGGTTCTTTCGCTGTGCGAGGGAGTAAAACACGACCTTTGGATAGCAACGGCAGACCTAAAGGATCTTTATGTCGCCAAGGGGCGCGGAGTAGAGCCTTTCCTTGCGGTATTGGACCGCCTGCTGCATCGGGGTGTGGAGGTGAGGTTGCTACATGCCAAGGAGCCTGGCGAGCGTTTTAGGGAGGATTTTGACCGTTACCCAGGGTTATGGTCGCGGCTGGAGAGGAGACTCTGTCCCAGGGTTCATTTCAAAATGATGATTTTCGACTGTACGATGGCTTATATCGGGTCGGCCAACCTTACGGGCGCAGGCATGGGCATGAAGAGCGCCGACGGCCGCAATTTTGAGGCGGGAATACTAACCGACAACCCTTCGTTGGTGGATGCTGCTGCCGACCATGTGGAGAGCGTATGGCAAGGACGCCATTGTGCGGGATGTCGTCATAAAAACATTTGTGGCGACCGTTTGGACGATAATCTAAAAAGATGATAAAATGTTAGATTTTGCAGCGATAGATTTTGAGACTGCCAATGGTCAACCGAGCAGCGTTTGCAGTGTAGGAGTAGTGATAGTTCGTGGCGGTGAAGTGAAGGAGACGTTTTATAGTCTTATCCAACCAGAGCCAAACTATTATGCATGGTTCTGCCGAAAAGTTCATGGGTTGGGGCCTGAGGACACCGATGATGCCGAGGTGTTTCCTAAAGTGTGGTCACGGGTGGCTCCGTTGATAGAGGGATTGCCGTTGGTGGCACACAATTCGCCTTTTGATGAAGGGTGTTTGAGGGCAGTGATGCGGGTTTATCAGATGGATTGGCCCGACTATAAGTTTTACTGTACTTGCAGGGCTGCCCGTAGAAAGATGAAATGGCTGCCCAATCACCAGTTGCATACGGTGGCGGAGGCGTGCGGCTTTGTGTTGGAGAATCATCACCATGCTTTGGCCGACGCCGAGGCTTGTGCGGCAATAGCAATTAAATTATTATAAACTTATATTCAGGGTACGGGGTCGTAGCCGGAGCCGCCAAATGGATTGCATCGCAAAATGCGCCGGAAGGCCAGCCATCCGCCTTTGAAAGGCCCGTATTTCTTGATGGCTTCGACAGCGTATTGCGAGCAGGTGGGGGTAAAGCGGCAGGTGGGAGGTTTGAGAGGAGATATGCAATGACGGTAGAACCAAATAAGTGCCAGCATGATTTTGGAAAGCAATATGACGATAGTACGGTAGAGGAGATTGGCTCCTTTACATAATGTTTTCCAAACGATGGCGGGGATGCTCATGAGGCAGAGGGGTAATATTTGGAGATGTTTTCAATAAGGTTTTCGGTAAGTTTGTCAAACTTGTGGTTGAGGGTGTGGAAGTCGAAAATATCGGTATGGATATAATTGAAAGCAAGAACAATGGTTAGGCCATTGATGTTGAGGAAGTCATATAGGTTTGGCTTGTGTGTGCGATAACATTCGCGAGTTAGCCGTTTCACACGGTTGCGGTCAACAGCATGATGGTATTTCTTCTTGGAGGTGCTTATCAGTACTTGGGCAGGGATATTGGGAGGGAGTGTGCCTGGAGGACATGCCATCCAGTGCACACTGTAAGGGAATGCCATGAGTTTGTGGCCGGATTGAAAAAGAGCGTCTATCAGTTTTTTGCTGCATAGACGTTCTTGTTTGGTGAAGGTGTACATGTTGTTACCTATGGCTTATGCCTTTGTGTCGACTTTGGCGGTGACTTGAGCCTCTTTGGCAGCCATCCTTTCGGCACGACGTGCGGCGGCTTGGGCCTTGCGTTCTTCTTGCAGCTGTTTGTATTTTGCTTTGTTGGCGAAGACCGATTTGGGCTTTCGGGATGTACCTGATGAAGTGCCAACCCCTTTGTGAGAGCTGTCCTTTTTAAGGGATGAAGGGCGTGATATCACGGCTTCGTCTTGTCCCTTGCCGTTGATGTAATTCTCTATGGCCATGGCCATGGAAGGAGAGGCCTTGGTGGGTGCGGCAATGGCTAATTTGATTCCTGCGGCTTTAAGAGCGGAATGGGTTGAAGTGCCAAAAGCGGCGATGGTGACGTTTTCGTTTGCCACATTGGGAAAACTTTGCAGCAAAGAGCGTACACCGATGGGGGAGAAAAGGCATACGACATCATACGCCTTAAGGTCAAATTGCTTTAAGTCACGGGGTACGGAAGTGTACATTGTGGCCTTGGTGTATTTGAACTTGGCTTTGTCGAGCATTTTGGTGTATTCGGTCTGCTTTTCATCGGAGCAGGGGAAAAGGAACTTCTCTTCACGGTGTTTTCCAAGTACTTCAATAAGGTCGGCAAAATATTGGTTGCCAAAGAATATTTTGCGTTTTCGGTACTGGATGTAGTTTTGTAGGTAGTGGGCGATGGCTTCGGACGAACAAAAGTATTTCATGGAGTCTGGAATTACTTCGCGTAATTCTTTAGCAAGACGGAAGAAGTGGTCGACAGAGTTCTTGCTGTTGAATATGACAGCGGTGTATTCGTTGAGGTGAATACGTGACTTGCGGAACTCAGAAACGGTTAAACCGACTACCTCAAAAAATTTATAGAAAGTGATGTCGACACCGTATTTTGTGACTAAATTTTTATAGGGTGATTTCTCTAAATCGGCAGGTTCGGGCTGCGAAACGAGGATTTTTTTGACTTTCATGAATATTTTACTATTTACTCAACTCTCAAACTATGAATAATTTACAACCTTAATTAACACGATAATCGGTACGATTTCGAGAATGCAAAGATAATAAAATAAATACAATTTTGGCGTTTTTGAATATGTTAAAATTAGTTGCATGCCCCGAAGGAACCGAATTGCGAAGAGTAGAGCAATGATTCCGTAAAGGATGTATAGAAAGGTTTGTCCGGCGTAATCGGTGTAAAAGATAAAGAAAGCAAAGGCAGTGGCAGCAATGCCGTACAGTAGATGATATATGTAGTTGCTTGAAAGGTATATGTGTACAGATTCACGATTCTCAAAGGCGTTGCCAATAAACCGTAATATGCCATTGCGGGTGAAGTAAATGGTGCAACATACTACAACGAGCAAAAGGTATTGAAGAATATCAATCCAAGTGTTGCTTACGTGAGGGATGAAAGCATGGTAGCCAATGAGTGAGATAGGGATTAACATAAGGGGAGCTATTATGGCTTGGTCGGTGGCATGGGTGAGATTTGCATCGCGCAACATGCGGTCCATGGCGCGGGAGTCGATGGCGGAGTGGAGTAATTCGACGAGGGATAGTTGTTTGTGGCGCAGGAACAGGCAAATGAGGCCTATGGATAGGGCAATGAAAATGAAGAGCCATCCGGGTGAACCGTGATGCTGGATGGTGATTTCATGGCTGTTCTTAACAGGGAGCAGATGATGGGTGAAAAGACTTTTGTGGAGGACGGGTTCCACCTTGTCCATAGGTGTGAAGAGGGTATCGTATGCACAGAGAACCTGCTGGCTGTCTATCGCTGAGTCAATCAGTGTGGTGTAGGGTGGCAATGTGTCGATTTGCAACATGGATTATCGGATAACAATCATTTTTTTAGTAAAAGTATCTTCTTTGTCATACATTACGAGTGTATAAATGCCTAAACGTAGATGTGAGGTGAAATATTGTGTTGAAGAGGTGCAAGAAGGAATATTTATTTTGTCGGCAAGGCGGCCTATATTGTCGTACACCATGATGGTGCGGTTTTTCGTGCTTTCAGGGAGTTGGATGGTGACAACGGAGTGAACGGGGTTGGGGAAAAGGGAGATTTGTTGTTCACATGAGGGGGTGGGGTGGATGGCAAGGTTGTTGTCGGCTGCTGGTGTACCATAGGGTTGTGACCATAAGGCAAGGGGCAGGGTTATGTCGTCGATATAGGCGCAGTCGTCGTGTTCGCTTATGGAGACGTCTTTTTGATAAACCCATTCCAGCCGGTGTCGCCCGGAAGATAAAAGGAAAGAGTAGCGTTTCCATCCATTGTTGCCACTCCAATAGTTTTTCCGTAGGCCGTCGACATAGAAAAAAAGCCAATCACGTATTTCGCTTGAAACATTATAGTAGAATGAAACCGAGTCTTCATTCATGACGTTCAAGTCAAGGGACATGACGGACTTTTGTGAATTGTCTATGGGTGCTGACCGAAGACAGTAATTGCCGTTGTGTGAATGGGTGGAATCGATTAACCAGGAGTATAAGTTGGTTTGTTGCCAAGGAGGGCAGGAAAGATTGCCCGATTCAAACCCTTCGGTAGTCTTGTGTGCGGTCAACCAGTAGGAGTAACGGCTGCTCCAGCTTTTGCGTTGCGGGGTGACGGCGAGATGAAGGTGGCTGAAACTGTCGGGGGTGTGGATATGGGAGACAATGGTGTTGGCGGAAGGGTATAGGGTAATAGCAGGATAGTCGGCAACCTCGATGGTGACAGAGTCAGCCATGTGGGCAAAGGTGAGTGAAAGCTGGTAGTCACTGTCTGGCAGTAATTGGAGGCAGACACTGTTGTCCATATTGAGGAGTTGCAGTTGTGTCAAGACAGGTCGAATGTCGGGCAAAGGGATGGACAGGTGGAGAGTGCTATAGGTATCCCGGTTGCTGTCCTGCATCAACAGATTGGCTGCGAAACAAGGCCAAGTGTAGGGTGTCGTTTCGCTAAGAATAAAGCTGATAACAGTGTCGTGTAAGATGCCGAGATATGGTATGACTGTAGAGTAGGCGTCGTGTGGAGAGGCGTTTGGGGACAGAAATAGATAATGGTTAATGGCTGGTTGTAAGCCCACATTTTTTATTCTAATAGTGAGCAGGCTGTCATCGAGGTGATAGTTTGCTGCTGCAAGCGTGGCGGTTTGTGGAGGGAAAACAGCATGGTTGCTGATGTGGCAGATGGCTTCGGCTCGGGTAGCAGTGAGGGTGAGGCTGTCGCTGTCTAAAGCGTGAGGGAACCATAGGGTTGCCATCCCGTCAGCATCGGTGATTCCTGTGGCCAGCAGGGTGGTGTCAATGGTGACGCTAACACGTGAATAGGGGTTGCAATGGAGGGTGACCGAGGTTGCACCGGCTGGTAGACTATCGGGGGCGACTATGGCAAGGGTATCGGGATGTGTCCAGTAAGGAGTCATGGAGGGGTCTCCGAGCAGGCAGTATATCTCCCAGTAAAAAGCATCGAAAGGTGACCCCGATAGGGTGACCGCGCTGCAGCCGCTATAAAGGAGCGCCCCCAGTGAGGCCAATCCCTCCATGTTTGGAATGTCGTGGCGGGAGTGGGTGATAGCGGGGTCAAAGGCCCCTGGAAGGAGGCTGTCGTATATTGGGGTAAGCGAAACGGGATGTTTGGCTCCTACAGCCCAGTAGTAGTCTTCGTCCCAAAGGGTTTCGTTGGTGGCTCCAATAACGGCTGCGGCACCCCCTTGTGGCTTTCGGAGTAGTTCTTCTCCTATGCAATTGCCGCCAAATGCATTTGACCGGCAACAATTGTTGACAAAGATGCTGGGCACAGGGATGTCAATGGTGTCAAGTGCCGCAATGGACAGCTCTGGTCTGGTCCATCCTTGGGCTGTGCAGTGGGAGGTGTAGTTGACTATGGTGTTGCCTTGATTTAAAGCAATTATAATGTCGTTTATTTCTGATCCAGATGCGGGATTGTGGAAACAGATGGTGTCTGTTTCAGGGCGATAGAGCGATGTCAGTTGCGACAGGTAGTTCACTTGTCCATTGGTGGTGACAGGTGCCGGAGTACGCGTCTCTTCCCCGGCAACCAAAAGTATTTGTGAATAAGCATTGGCGTAATAACCCTGTTCATAAGAGATGATTTTTCTCACAACATTCTCCAACTCAACAGAGTCTGCCACCGACAGTCTTCCCACCAGTGCTTCAGGGATATAGTCCCCCGAATACTCCCCGTAATACAGGTCGGTGTTATGATTGCTAAGCCCGGAGGGGCGGTATTTGCCTTGAAAAACAGGGATTCTGTCCACATCACCCACCAGAAGAACATAAAACGGAGTAATGGTGCATGAATGATAGATTTTCGATAGAGAGGCGCGGATACTGTCGCGATGAGGAGATTCTGTGCAGAGTGTTCGAACCCGGAACCCTTGATGTCGTTTCCATTGTTCAAAGGGCTGCATGGTTGCTGCCAAGTCGGTGGTGGTGACAATAATGTAGCTTCCGGCGGTTGAGTCTTCCGGCATTGTCTTATGCTTAGGCATTTGGACGGGTGCAATTGCAGGCTTTTCAGCGGGCATAATGTATGTGCCCGACTTTGTAATATAGTCTTGCCCCCATGCCGTCATAGCGAGGAATGTTGCACACAATAGTGTATATGCCCGTTTTATGTGTCGGATTCTCTCCATATCGGAATTGCAAAAATAGAAAAAAAAAGCAATATAATAAAAAAAAGTTGTATATTTGCATCGCCGATTGTGCGTGTACATTTTGTTCCTGAAATACAACCAGAGACGCTTGGGAAAGAAAGAGGTACTACCAAATGTGGTCAAAAACAACTCGTTCCACTTTTTTTCTCGTTTTCTGAATGGCTCATTGAACGACTTGTATGTGTTGCAAAAAAAGGAAATAGTTTGATAAAAATAAATAAACATATATATCATGAAACGATTAAGATTATTATTTGTGATGTTGGTTGCGCTGTTGCCGCTGGCTTCCCGCTCGCAGGTATATGTCAGCGACTACCAGTTCTCATCCAGCACAGGTGGTTTCCTGTCCATCTCTTCCACAGGCACTGAAATTACTTCGTTTGCCACTGCCACTTCCAATGCGTCCGAACAGTTGCCGCTCCAATTCGTTTTCCCCTTTGGGCAGGACACTTGCTCGTTAGTGACGGTAGGCTCCACAGGACAGATAGGCATTGGTGCTGCCAATCCGACCTCAGGTGGGTATTTTTCGGAACACGCCAACGACATGAGCATCATCGCTCCTCTTGGCATGCCGTATCTTCTCCAAAATGCTCCGGGCGAATGGCATGTCTATTACGAGGCCGGTGGCATAGTTCCCGACCGCACCATGACCATTGAGTATAACCACATGAGGCCAAATCTCAGCTCCCCCGTTGCCGATTCGGAGTACTTCACATTTCAGGTAATTCTCCACGAGACGGGAGACATTGAATTCGTTTATGATACCCTCCATGTTCTCTCGAATCATTCTATCTTAATTTTCATTCGCGAACATGGCGCTAATGCTGCCTCTTTTGTTTCGGGATCGTTTTCCAGCCCGACGATTGTACACAGTTTGGATGACATTGTTTTGTCCAGTACCAACCTCCCCACACCGGGTTTAACCATGACTTTCTCTCGCATTGAGAACAGTTGTCCCCGTCCACTCAACTTCTCTTGCATGTCGGTTTTCCGTCCCGACAGCATTGTTTTTGGTTGGAATACAGCCCCGACAACCTCCATGTGGGAATTGCGTTATGATACAGTGGGAACACCTGTCGGCAGTATGCAGAACGTAATACAATATATTTCCGACTCTTTCTATGTATGCTCCACCATGGTTGCCGGAGGTTTATATGATGCTTATCTCCGCACCGACTGTGGGGGCGAACAGAGTTTCTGGGAAGGGCCTGTAACAGTTTCCCCAGGCTCCTATAACATGCCCATAGTTGGAACAAATACTATTTACGCCTGTGGCGGTACCATCTATGACAACGGTGGTGCATCAGGCAACTATTCCGAAAACTGCAACTCCATCCTCATCATTCAACCCTCGCATCCCGATTCCGTTGTTGTCATTAGCGGTACCCTCAACTCTGAATCCAGCTACGACTATCTCTACATTTATGACGGTGCCGGGGTTTCGGGATCATTGCTCTTCCAGGGTAGTGGGAGCCAAACCATCAATGCCGTCCGTTCCTTGTCGGGTCCTCTCACGGTCCGTTTTACCTCTGATGGAAGTGTTAATAGAAGTGGTTTTGCCCTTTATGTGAGTTGCGAACGGGCTCCGATGTGCCGCACGGTTGTCAACACAGAGATATCCCACATTGCCGGTGCCTCGGCATTGTTTACGTGGTCTTTGATGGGGACTACAAATATTCCCAACTATTTCATTGTCAAGTTGCGTAATCTCTCCGACCCGACGGAAGCCGTATTCTCCGTTACCACAAATAGTCTCGAGTACTTCTTCTCGGAATTGAATCCCCAAACCATGTACAGAGCCTGTGTCTCCAGCGTCTGCGGCGCCGACACGATAGTGGGTGACTCGGTTGAGTTCACTACAGCCTGCCTTTTGGGTGGATTGTCACAACCCTCGGGATATGGCAATTCTCAAATCACAGGTATACCCGTCTACTCTAGTTGGGGTAATTCTTTTTGCCAAAGCATTTTCACGCTTTCTGAATTGAATGACATGGGGATATCTGCCGGACCAATCACGGGTATTACCTATACATGGGCCAGTGCGGGGTCATACAATAAGGATTTGGTCATTTTCATGGGGCATACCACCAATAACACCTTTACCAGTTTCTCGCCCCTTACTGGCAGTATGACCCAGGTCTACCAAGGTCCACGTACCACTTCCGATGTGGGTACTATCGAATATCATTTCGACACTGCTTTTATTTGGGATGGTGTCAGTAATATTGTAGTCTCTTCTTTCGTCAATCAGCCTTCCGGAGCCAGCCATGCATCCTCTGGTTTTTATGGCTACAGTTCCAACTGCGGTTCCAGCCGTTCCATTTATGGCTACAAGGACAATGTTGCTTACACTCTCAGTAACCTCACCACAAATAGCGGTACCAGTGTCTCGTCCTATCGTCCCAATATCAGTTTTATTATGCCTTGCGACACCACGGCAACCTGTGTGGCTCCCAATTTGGTACTTCGTGAGGTGACAACCGACAGTGTCAAACTGTTCTGGGCTCCAGGATACAACGAAACCGCATGGAATATTCAGTATAAGGAAGCCAGCGAGGATACCTGGGCTACCATCGCCACCAATATTACTGCTACCAACTACGAGATTGGAGGCCTGCAGCCCATGACCGATTATCTCTTCCGTGTCCTTCCCGTATGCGGTGGCGACAGCATCTATGCTGTGGTAAGTGCCACCACTCCTTGTGTGCCTTTAACCGATCTCCCCTTTACCGAGGATTTCGAGAACTTTAACGCTCTTTCCTCAATGGGGTCTGACATTACAAATTGCTGGTATCGTGGAACCAATTATCCGAGTTCGTTCTTCCCCTATCGCTCAACCAGCTATGCCCATAGTGGCAGCGCTTCCATGTATTTCTATGCCAGTTCTTCTTATCATTGTTATTTGGCACTCCCTGCCTTCGACGTGAATGCCGATACCTTGCAAATCAGTTTCGCAGCCAGGAAAACATCTGCATCCTATAGCATTCAGGTGGGCGTCATGACCGATCCTAACGATTTCTCCACTTTCTCACCCGTCGCCATCATCTCACCCGAAACGGTCAACAACTGGGAGATGTTTGAAGTTCCCTTGTCCTCTTACATGGGCGATGGAAAACATATTGCACTGGCCGGCTCTTCAGGCTATGTATATATCGACGACATCGAAGTGTCCTACATCCCGAATTGTGCCAGACCACGCAATGTTGCTGCCACCGCCACCACAACCACTGCCACCATCCATTGGGATGGGTCTGGCAGCAATTTCTTTGAAATAGAATATGGCCCAAGAGGTTTCGCCCATGGTTCCGGTATCATTGTCACCAGCACCGTCGACAGTGTCACAATCTATGGTCTCAACCATTCCTCAGCATACGAAGTATATGTCAGAAGCATCTGTAGCCTCTCCGACACGTCCAACTGGTCGTTTGTTTATTATTTCAACACCCAGTGCGGTGTCATAGACTCACTTCCTTTCTCCGAAAACTTCACCACATGGGGCTATGGCACATCGGTCCGTCCCAACTGTTGGAGTTGCGGTGGATATAGCAATTACCCATACATCACTACCAATAACGATGTGGAAAACAATGTCTCTGATTTGGTCCTTTACATGTACTCCTACAGCTCCAATCAGGTCTATGCCTCCCTGCCTGAACTCGACAGTGTCAGTTATCCAATCAACATTACCCAAACAGTTTTCCGTGCTTGGTCAAACATCTCATCTTCCTATTACTCTCATATTCTGATAGTGGGTGTTTGCTCCGAACAAGGCAATTTGTCCACTTTCACTCCCGTCGACACTGTTGTGCTTTCGGGAGAACCGACAAACTATGAAGTGGCTTTCGACGAGGTTGCCGATGCAGGCAAATACATCACATTCGTCTCCACATGTATCGATCCCTCGGCCTATTACAATTATGTATATCTTGACAGCGTTGCCATAGAACTGATACCAAGTTGCCAGCGTCCCAACCGTCTGCGTGCTTCTGCCATCACGGCCAATGGTGCCACCCTCCAGTGGAACGAACGCAACCTCTCCACTACTTGGCAGGTAGAGTATGGTCCACACGGCTTTGTCATGGGTACAGGCACCCGTGTCATCACTTCCAGCAACCCCCTCACGGTCTCGGGTCTCCTTCCTTCCACAGTCTATGATTTCTATGTGCGTACCATCTGTTCGTCCTCCGACACCTCGCTCTGGTCTGCCACACCAGGCCAGTTCGTTACCCGTCAAAATCCCGCTTCGGTTCCCTATTTCTACGATTTTGAAACCTCTGAAGAATGGGGTAACTGGCAAACCAACAGCAACACCACCATCAACTGGTACCGTGGCACCGATGCCGGCAATGGTGACATCGGCATTGAAGTAACTGGACAATACTCCATATTCGTTTCGGCCGATACAGGCCGCACCTATGGTACTTCGCTCGACCGTGTGGTTAACGCCACCACATACCGCGACTTCGACTTCGGCCCGGTCGACTCCAGTTTCACACTTACCTTCCGTGCCAGAGCCGGTGGCACCCCCTCGCAAGGCTATGATGGACTCATGGTCTTCCTTGTCGATCCCGACACCCCTGTTGTTGCCTCTAATGCCAACATCACTTCGCCTTGGGGCGATGTCCGCGACCTCACGCCGCTTGTCACGGTTCGTGTAAGCAGCTATTGGAACACCTACAGTGCGGTGCTTGACAATATCTCAGGTGTCCACCGTATTGCCTTCTTCTGGTTCAACCAGTCCACAGCCAGCACACCTTTCCTAGGTGGACCTGCTGCTGTCGACAATGTCAGCATCAATTATATAGGCTGCCCGCGTGCGGCAAATGTTCGTGCCGAAAGCGTCACCATGGCCTCGGCCAATATTGTATGGGACGGCCCCTCATCAGCCGAATACCGTGTCACTTGCCACCGTGCTGGCTACACCCTTGTCAATGAACTTGTCAATACCAATAGCCTCCGCATCACCGGTCTCGACCCGGGATCGCGCTACACTGTCTATGTCCGCCGCCTCTGCAGTGACACCGACAGCGCCACTCTCTCGCTTGTCTGCAATTTCACTACCAAGATATGCAACGATGCCGTAGACGATGTTATCGGCGACACAACGGGCACTACGGTCTCCTACTATATCCCCGTCAACAACTACTATAATTATTCCTACACTCAGCAAATAGTCCCTTCAAGTGAAGTTAACGGTGTGGGTGAAATCACTTCCATTAGTTTCAGATACGACATTGCCACTGCCTCCACTTCCAAAACCAACTGCACCATCTACATGGGCCACACCTCCCGCCATAGTTTTGCCAACTCAAGCGATTTTGTCGACCCCGACAGTCTGCGGATGGTTTACACGGGCAATCTCAACTGTGAGCAAGGTTGGAACCAGTTCTTGCTCAACACGCCATTTGCCTATGACGGAGTCAGCAACCTGGTCATTGCTGTCGACGACAATAGTGCTTCCTACAACGGCTCCAACTATACTTTCAACATCTCCAATACCGGTGGGTCGGCAATCACATTCTATAGCGATGTGTCCAATCCTGACCCCTCTTCACGTAGCAGCCTCGAGGCCTTCTTGGATTCGCGTTCCGTACATTCTTTCATCAACCAAATGCGGGTTGAGTTCTGTCCTCCCAATGCTTGTCCTCCCCCCACCCTCCGCGAACCCATTATCCGCTCCACTGGCGTAACCCTCCGTTGGCGCAACACCTCCGACCTCTATCAGATTAGCTATCGCCCCTCATATACCACCAGCTGGACTACCAGCAACCTCCGTGTCACCGACACCTTCTACACCATCCATTCCCTCTATCCCATGACCGATTACGTCTATCAAGTGCGCCAGCACTGCGACAGCACCGGTGTCTCCAACTGGGTCTCCGGCACTTTCAATTCCAGCAACGTGCCTTGTCTGCCCCCAATGGATCTCCATGTAACCAATGTCACTAACAACAAGGTGGATTTTGCATGGACTCCCGAGGAAAACAACAACGGTTATCGCCTGCATGTGTTCAACTCCTATTTCGACAAGACGATTACCACTTATGTGGCCCATCGTTCTGTTTCGGGCCTCGATGGCGGTATGACCTACTATGCAGCTGTCAGAGCCGAATGTGAAGGCTTTGATGAACTCGGACAATGGAGCGACACCATATCGTTCACCACCGACGTTTGTCCCGATGCCACCGACCTTACTTATTCCGACCTGCAGGGTAATAGCGTGGTCCTCGATTGGGTTGAAGGCGGACGTGCCGATCGATGGGAAATCCAGTTCGGTCCTGCCGGTTTCGACCAAGGCACAGGTGTCTCCGAAATCGCCGACCACCACCCCTACACCCTCAGACACCTCATCGGCGAAACGGACTACGACATCTACGTGCGTGCCATCTGCGGTGAGAACTTCTACAGCGAACACTGGTCCAACCTCATCAGCATCACCACTCCCTACAGCAGCATCTCCAGTGCCACCGACGATGCCCGCGTAAAACTCGCCCCCAACCCCACCAGCGGAGATGTGACCGTCACACTGCCGTCTGTCAGCGGTTCCGTGAAAGTAGAAGTGTTGGATATGTCGGGTCGTGAGCAGTTGTCACAAACACTCCCGTCGGGTACCGAATCGGTAATTCTTGCCACTTCGCAACTCAGCCAAGGTGCCTACTTTGTCCGAGTAACGGGTGATAGCATCAACACTGTCAAGAAATTGATTGTACGTTAATACTCGCAGGAAATCTTCGATTTCCTGATATCCCCATTCATATCGAGCGATGCATAGCTTCGCTCGATATGCTATATATATACCTCAGTTCTCCCATATTTCTCCCATCCGCGATGGGAGAAATATGGGAGAAATATGGGAGAACTAAGGTAGGACGAGCGAACCGTGGCGGGGCTGTCTGTGACTGTCGGACAGGGGTCAAAGGGGTGTCTCCTGTAGGATTAGGGGTCGAATAAGGTGCTTCAAACCGGTTTTTCCCCATTTCTGTCCATTAAATCACACTTGAAATCTTAATTTTCGTCGCGCATTTTTCTTATTTCATCCGTTTTTTCATGATTTTCGCCACAAAAAAATTCTTTTGTCACTTTTATATAAAATTATGAATAATAATATGTACCTTTGCATCAAAATTAAATGTTTAACTAAAATTATTGTACCAATGAAAAAGTTCTTACGATTTCTATGCATTATGGCCTTTGCCCTAATGCCGCTTTGGGGTCATAGCCAAAGCCCCGTGGTAGACACCGTACCGTACTTTTGCGATTTTGAGGACACAGTGTGGAATCATTCGC